>Ga0209254_10000855_pt1 | contig 26599 bp, 23 predicted proteins | sample FrelakmetDIP11DI_FD_187148 | JGI IMG/M metagenome (GOLD analysis project Ga0209254, IMG submission 187148) | Freshwater lake sediment microbial communities from the University of Notre Dame, USA, for methane emissions studies - DIP11 DI (SPAdes)... | ecosystem: Environmental > Aquatic >...
TGGGTCGATGCCTGTCACGTGAAAGCCAGCCTCTGCGAAGACCACCGCCAGCGGCAGACCGACGTATCCCAGCCCCAGGATGGCGACTTTGGCGCTGCGGTCCTTGAGCTGGTTGGTAAGGGTCTGTTGGTTTGTGTTTGACATACCTGTTTTTCCTCTCGATTCCGAGTGTTTTTTTGGGCTTTTTTTCTGCCCAGTATTCTTTTCTGCCGGTGAAATGATTATGCGGTATAACCGAAATAAGCGGACAGTTTCTCGCGCATGGCCCGGTTTAAGAAGGCAATATCAGCCTCTTCCAGGTGGTCCGCAAAACCTTTCACTTTGCCTTTGCGGGTCTTATAGCTATCCTGGTTGGATTGGTCGGCGGGTTTTAATATCCCGCTCTTGAACTGACCTTGCGCTTCCATCTTACGCATATTTTCGAAAGAGGCGTATGCCACTGCCTCAGCCAGGGTACCATCCGGAATGGATTCCAATCCTAAAAAATCGATCACCCGGCGCAGCTCGTGCTGCGCATTGGCTTTCATATCCTCGTAACGCACCAGCAAGAAACCGCACGGGATATTCCGGTTCTCCGCCCAGATGTTGTAATAGCTCAGGATTGTCTCGAAACCGCCGATTCGATTGCGAATAAAATCCGGCAAGCTGCCATCGAAGACTGCCTGACGGCTCTCGTATGGATTATTGCCAAACAACTGGCCGCGGTTTTTCATCTCGAAGTAGCTGGAGACGATCACATCCCGCGGGTCGCGTGCTAGAAAGATCACCCGCTTGTCCTGGTATCTGCTTTTAGAGGTCTGCAATTCTTCCGGCGCTTTGAGCATCGGCCGGTCGTCGTGGATCACTGTGATCCAGGGGACCTGCGGGTGCGGTTTCTTCTTCCAGCGGATGAATAGCGTATCCTCGTCTGCAGGCAGCCCAAAGTTTAGCGCGATCGCCCGGCCAACCATCAGCCTGAGCCAGGTGCGACCGCACTTTGGATAGGAGATCAGATAAACATCTGTGTTGCGGTGGGCATACCAGCGTTTCAGCGAGTCGGGCATCCAGGAGCGGATTGCACCGCGCGTCCCAGCCGGCAATTGGTTGTATAGCTGCTTAAGCGGGTTCATATGAACAGCGATAGCTGCTTCCGGACAGCGAGAGCTGCTTCAGAACAGCGAGAGCTGCTTCGGGTTTAGTTTTTCTGCCTGCTGCTCTGGCGCCTGGTCCTGGTTATCTGCCAGCTGTGCCATTTGAGCGATCAACTCAGGCAGCCGCGCAAAATCCTTTTCAATAGTGGTTTTTAAGGATTGCTGGTGTAGCGCAGCCGCCGGGTGATACATGGCGATCACCGTCCGGCCCTTCACTTTCGTCGCCTGACCATGCACGCTGCTAATTTTCGCATTTGGCAAGTAGTGCGCCATCGAAAACCGGCCCAGGGTGACGATCACTTTCGGATTGATCGCCTGCACCTGGCGCTCGAGATAATCGTTGCACGCCTCCAGTTCCTCGGGCAGCGGGTCGCGGTTGCCGGGCGGGCGGCATTTTACCACATTCGTGATAAAGACATCCGATCGCTTCATGCTGATGGAAGCCAGCAGCTCGTCCAGATACTTACCAGCCGCGCCGACAAACGGCCTCCCCTGTTCATTTTCATGGAATCCAGGGCCTTCGCCGATGAACATGATCTCGGCGTTTGCTGGTCCCTCGCCCGGGACGGCAAGTTTTCGAGAGTGTTGTAATATGCACTTTGCGCAGCCAGATACTTCCTGAGTTACTTGCTTTAGAACCTCTTCGGGTTTCATTCACAGACTCCTGACAGGGATTTCCAGGTATTTTTCTCTAACCAGTTCAGGTAGGCTTGATCCAGATTGTAGACGGTCATGATCAGAGCATCCTCATTATTATCCCGGTAATACTGGGGGCGGAAGCCAACCGTTGCAAAGCCAAACCGGCTATACAGGTTCTGGGCGGCGAGATTGCCCGATCGCACCTCCAATGTGGCGATCCGAAAATCGCGCCGGATTACCGCCTGCAAAGCAGTCACCAGCAGGCACCTGGCGATGCCCTGGCCGCGGTATTCTGGTAGTACGGCGATGGTAGCAATATGGGCCTCATCGACAATCAGCCAGACAACGACCATTCCCACCACTTTATCCTCGCCCTCTGGCATGTGGGCTTCGGCTACCCACAGCAGCGACAACGGGTTCTCATAAAGCTCGTATTCGTAAGCGCTGCCGGGCCAGGGCATGCTGAATGACAGCCGGTCTATCGTCTGTACCTGCGCCAGGTCTTCAGATTTCATCGGGCGGATGGAGATGGCGTTGTTTTCGAGCGGCGTCGGTGCATTCATCCTGGTATCGGATCATTATAATGCAGGTAGATGGGTGACAGGCTGGCGGGGTCATCCGTTGCGCCGGCTTTCCAGCGCTTCCAGGCCAGCTCAGCCAGAAATCCTGGGCGGCGAAGGGAGTGCGCCGGAGAAGCCAGAAGGATATGTGGTTGATTATGGCTTAAGAACTCGCGCTCTGCCTCGCTTAGCTCACCACACACGAAAGTCGGTTGGTCGATCTGGCGAGCCAACTCTTCGGGTGTGCAAACCTCGACCGCTTTCATTATTTTCCAGGCGCCGTTTTGAGCTTCATACCAGCCGACTGCCAGCCTGCCGCGCCCGGCGCGCAGGACAGCCGCCAGACGAGTTTGGCCGACGGGTTGAGCAGCCACGAGGATATCCAGTGTGGGGATGCCAATGAGCGGCAAATGCCGAACCAGGGCCAGCCCTTTTGCCAGCGCCATGCCAATCCGCAGCCCGGTGAACGAACCCGGCCCGAGCGCTACAGCCAGAGCGCCCAGGGCTTCATAACCAATGTTTGCTTTGCTCAGCGCTTCCGCCACTGCCGGCGCCAGCTCCACGGTGTGGTAATCCATGCTTGACCAGCTCGACTCACTCAATACCTGCACGCCATCATATAGCGCTAACCCCACTACGCGCGTGGATGTGTCAATTGCCAGCAAAATCGATGAGGCTGAGCGCATTAAGCGACTCCATAAATATGCTTGCGTAAATCGTTCAATATGCTGGTATAGCGCGCTCCGCAGGCGCTAAATACCATATCGCGTTGATCGTCATCCACCCACTGCAGGGTCACCCACAGGCGCTCTTTCGGAAGCGCCTCCTGGATGCGGTCGGCCCACTCGATCACCAGCGGTCCAGCCTCCAGCAGCGCCTCGATGTCCAGGTCTTCTGCTTCCGCAGCGCCGCTCAGGCGATAAGCGTCCAGGTGGAATAATTTATCCCCTTCCGGGCGGCGGTAAAGGTTCACCAGCACGAAAGTAGGGCTGGTAGCCGGATCTAAGGAGCCCCAGCCGGCGGAAATGCCCTGCACCAGGGTGGTCTTACCCGCTCCCAGGTCCCCGATCAGGCAAATCAGGTCGCTGCGCCGGAGCAGAGCACCCAGGCGCATGCCAACCCGGCGGGTTTGTTCCGCGCCGTGGCTGATAAATTCCAGGGATTGGCGGCTGAGGACAGGCATGACAGGCGAAAAGATTATACCTTATGTCTTGATCTCGAGCCTTGCCAGAGAGGCTGCCAGCCGTTTAAGGCCGAGGTCAACAAAATGGACATCTACGATCTCGTCCCCGTCTTGAAGGCGGCTGTTCAAAACCATTCCCTCACCCCAGACGGGGTGCAGGACGTGCATTCCCGGAGCGAATTGCTGCTGGATAATGGACCGCTCCTGACGGTCTGGGCTGTTGCTACGCGTGCTTCCGCTGTGGTAAGCCTCACCACCGCCAGTCTCCCAGCGCTCCGGGCGATAGTCGATCGGTCTGGATGAGCTTCTCTGGGGCCGGGTAGGTTTGGATTCTTCGATCAGATCGTATGGGATATCATCCAGATAACGCGAAGGCGAAACCGGCTCTCCATAACCATAGGACGAGCGGTTTTGGGCCAGGGTCAGGAACAGGTGGTCTTTCGCCCGGGTGATCCCCACATAGAAAAGGCGGCGCTCTTCTTGCATGGCTTCCGGATCGTCGAATGAGCGGTTGTGTGGCAGCACACCATCGTTCAGCCCGGTGATGAACACCACTGGAAATTCCAATCCTTTAGCGGCGTGCAATGTAAGCAGGGTGGGTGCGTTGGCATTGGCTTGCAGGGTATCCTGGTCGGAGACGAGCGCCACCTGCTCCAGGAAGGACTCCAGGTCTGAATGTTCAGCCGCCACGCGCCGTAACTCCAACACGTTATCCCAGCGGTCGTGACCCTCATCGCTGCCATCATCGATGTACGAATGGTAATCCGTCTCTTCCAGGATGCGGTCCATCAGAGCCAGCGGCGGCAAGCCTTCTTTTTGCCCGATCCAGCTGGCAAGCAGGCTGCCAAAGTTGAACAGCGCCATCTTCGCCCGCCCGCCGGCTGCCTCAAGGTATTCGGGAAACGCCCCCCGAGTCAACTCGATCAGCATCATCCCCGGCGAAAGATTTTCTTTCTGTGCCTGAGTACGAAGCGAAAGGAAGGTCTTACTGCCGATGCCGCGCGTCGGCGCATTGATGATGCGCGTCAGGCTGATCTCGTCTTTTGTGTTGTGCACCACGCGCAGGTAAGCAATGACGTCTTTGATTTCTCTGCGCCCATAGAACCGCTGCGCGCCGACCAGCTTATAGGGAATGCCGGCTTGCAAGAATGCTTCTTCTAGCAAACGGGACTGGGCATTGGTGCGGTACATCACCGCGCAATCGCCCGGGCTGGCATTCTGGCGCGTAACCAGGGCTTTGATATTATCCACCACATAAGCAGCTTCCAGCCGGTCATCGTACGCTTCAAAGAGAGTCGCTTTTTGGCCCTGGCCGCGCTCGGTGTACAACCGTTTGGGCGTGCGTTGCGGGTTGTGGTCGATCACCGCCGTAGCCACGTCCAGGATTGACTGGGTGGAGCGGTAATTCTGTTCGAGCAGGATCAGCTGCGCGTCGGGGAAATCCTGGCGAAAGCGCAGCACGTTGCGGTAATCCGCTCCCCGCCAGCGATAGATCGACTGGTCAGCATCGCCGACTACAAACAAGTTGTGGTGGAAGGAAGCCAGGTGTTGCAGCAGCTTATATTGTGCCAGATTGGTGTCCTGGAATTCATCCACCAGGATATGCTCGAAGCGGCGCGCGTAACGCTCTCTGACCGGCGGGTTCTCTTCGAGCAGGGAGGCGGTCCAGAGTAGCAAATCGTCGAAATCCAGCGCGTTGTTCACCAGCAACAGCTCTTGATAGCGCTGGTAAACCCTGCGCACCACTTCATCGCGATAGTTTTGCACCGGGAATGAGTCGGGCAACACCAGCTCGTTCTTGGCGTTGGAGATGCTGGCATGCACGCCGGCGGGACGGTAGCGCTTTTCGTCCAGGTTGAGGTCCTGGATGGCATGTTTGACCAGGTCGATCTGGTCGTCCGCGTCGAAGATCACAAAATTGGACTCGAAGGGCAGTTGTCCGGCCTCGCGCCGTAAGAACCAGGCGCAGATCGAATGAAAAGTACCCAGCTTCAACCCGTGGGTGTTTTCGCCGATCAAATCGACTACCCGTGCCTCCATCTCGCGGGCGGCTTTGTTCGTAAATGTAACCGCCAGGATGCTGTAAGGCCTGACCCCCATGGCGCTGATCAGATAGGCTATCCGGCGGGTCAGCACGCGCGTTTTCCCAGAACCGGGGCCTGCCAGTACCAAAATCGGGCCTAATCCGGCCATGACCGCCTGTTGTTGTTGCAGGTTGAGATTGGCAATTAAATCCACGTGAGAATACTCTTTATATACTGGTTCACCACTTGATTGATTTACAACCGGTCATTATAGCACAGCGGACCAATGCTGCTCTTTTGGTTGCTAATTTGGATTCTCTGCGCTAAAATCAACTATATGGATTGGAATCTGCTGGGTCACGAGTGGGCTAGCGACCTTTTACAGGCGCAAATGAGCCACAATAAGCTGCGTCACGCTTACCTGTTTTCTGGAGCCCCGGGGATTGGTCGCCGGACTCTGGCGCTGCGCTTTGCGCAGGCGCTCAACTGTCCTTCGCCGCCGCAGGTGGGTGTCCCGTGCCGGTCTTGCCTGACCTGCCGGCAGATTGAAAGTATGCGTTATGCAGATCTGCTGGTCGTACAGGCCGAGCAAGAGGGCGCGACCTTAAAAGTCGACCAGATCCGCGAGCTGCAGCGCAGCCTGGCGCTCGCGCCCTACCAGGGGCGCTACAAAGTAGCCTTACTGCTGCGCTTCGAGGAAGCCCACGCCAGCGCGATGAATGCGCTCTTGAAGACCCTGGAAGAGCCTGCTCCGCAGGTAGTCATCCTGCTCACCGCGGACAGTCCGGAGAATTTGCTGCCGACTATCGTCTCTCGCTGTGAAGTCTTGCGCCTGAGACCCCTTTCGCTCGAACAGGTCAGCCAGGGTTTGCAGGACCGCAGCGGGTTACCTGCCGAGAAAGCCCGCTTGCTGGCCCATATTTCGGCGGGCAGACCGGGCCTGGCATTCCGCTTTGCACAACAGCCGGAGCGCCTCGAGCAGCGGGATGCCTGGCTGAACAACCTGGAACGTTTGTTGCCCGCCCATCTGGTTGAGCGCTTTAATGAAGCGGAATCGCTGGCAAAAGATAAGGAAAATTTGCGTACCATCTTGCTGGTCTGGCTATCTTTTTGGCGGGATGTCACTTTGAAATCGGCTGGAGCCTGCGTATCTGTTACCAACCTGGACCGCCTCGAAGAAATCTCCGCGCTGGGTGAGCGCCTCGACTTGCACGCGGCTGGCCGGATGGCTGGCTCGCTGGAGCGTGCAGTTGGGCTCCTGGAACGGAATATAAACCCACGGCTGGTGATGGAGAACCTGATGTTGGATATGCCACGTTTGAAGATCGCAAAAAGTAATCTGCAATAAATCCTGAGTTACTTACCGATTTGAAAACTCCGGAAAAGACTCACTGTGCTATACTCTACTTGATATCAGACGGCCTGATCGATATGATTTCATCAAGGTTTGGGATTTGAAATGAAAGAAACCAAGACGGAAAACGGGATGGCGCGTGCCTCATTGGAGTTGCTCTATGAGGTTGGGCGTGAAGTAGCTTCGGCCCTGGATTTACGCACTGTGCTGCATCGGGTGCTATTTCTGTCGATGAAGAACATTGGCGCTATCAGTGGCAGCATCATCGTACTGGATGAGGCGGGACAGCCGGCCGAGTCGGCTTTTCTGATGTCCGGACAATCTCATGATCATACCGCTTTACAATTGCGGGTTACCTATGAGCGCGGCATGGCTGGATGGGTAGCGGCTCACCGTGAAGCGGTGCTTGTGCCAGATACTACGAAGGACGAGCGTTGGTTGCGCCGTCCGGATGATGCCGAAGGACGGACTGGAGCGAAATCAGCCGTCAGCGCGCCCATCCTGCTGCGCGATAAACTGGTAGGTGTGATCACCCTGGTGCATCCAACACCGAGCTTCTTTACCGGTGAGCACCTGGAATTAATCAAAGCCATCGCCGACCAGGCTGGCACAGCAATCCGCAATGCACAGCTGTTCGAAAGTCTACAGTTGGCGCACCGCCGTTACCATGAGCTATTCGAAGATAGCATTGATCCTATCTTGATCACCGACCGCAAGGGGCAGGTTATCGAAGTTAACCGGCAGGCCGAGTTTATTATTGGTCAGAACCGGGATGACCTGCGCCGTTTTAGTATCCTCGATCTGCATGACGTGGATTTTGAAATGGTGGGGGAAGATTTTAAAAACCTCTCGTTGGGCGAGGCGGTAACCTATGAATCGATGCTCCGGGCGCAGACCGGTCTTGAAATTCCGATCCAGGTCTATGCTCGCTACATCCAGGTGGGCAATGAATTGAACTTGCAGTGGATTTTGCGGGATATCACCGAGCGCAAAGACCTGGATCATTTACGTGAGGACTTGATCGCCATGGTCTATCACGACCTGCGCTCGCCGTTAGCCAATATTGTATCAAGCCTGGAAGTCCTCGGCGCCATGTTACCTCCTGACGAGGATGACACGGTCCATTCATTGCTCACCATCGCCACACGCTCGACCGACCGGATCCAGCGTTTGACGAATTCCCTGCTGGATATTAACCGCCTGGAAGCTGGTCAGTCGATCGGGAATCGCCAGCCATTGAATATTGCCGAACTGATCCGGGAAGTTGCAGACACCGTGCTCCCCAACATTGACAACAAGGATTTGAAGTTGACCTGGGAAGTGCCGTCCGATCTGCCTGAAGTTTTCGCCGATGAAGATATGCTGCGGCGTGTATTGATCAATTTGTTGGAGAACGCGATCAAGTATACACCTGCCAGGGGTAAGATTCATGTGAGCGCCCGTCACGATGGTGATTTTGTGGAAACCTGCGTCAGCGATACTGGTCCTGGTATCCCACCTGCCGATCAAGAGCGCATCTTTCAGAAGTTTACTCGTCTGGTATCGAAAGACGGTCCGCGCGGGTTAGGATTAGGTCTGGCTTACTGCCGCCTGGCAGTCCTGGGTCATGGAGGCGAAATTTGGGTCGAAAGCCAGCCTGGAAAAGGCGCGAAGTTCAAATTTACCATGCCCGTCGCCATTCCAGCCAGCCTGGAGGCAGACCATAAGGATGTCGAGTGATCTATGCAGCAAATTGAACAGGGTATTTATTTCGAAGATTCTTATCTGGGTGTAACCATCGGAGCAATGGTCTTTACACATGGCGTGATCGCCATCGACGCTCCCTTGCGCGCCGAAGATGCGCGTTCCTGGCGTTCTGCCATGAACAACTACCGCGGTGGCTCGAACCGCCTGTTAGTAAGCCTGGATGCGCATGCTGACCGCACTCTGGGGACGCGTGTTCTGGAATGTACCATTGTGGCGCATCAAAAAGCAGCCCATGTATTCCGCAACCGGCCCACTATCTTCAAGGGACTCAGTGTAGAGACCGGGGCTGTCTGGGAAACATATAGTGATGCTATCGGGATGCGCTGGGTGCCGCCGGATATTACCTTTACCGAGAAGATGTCATTACATTGGGGTGGACCGGAGGTCGTGTTGCAATACCAACCTGGTCCGACATCTGGCTCAATCTGGGTGGTTATCCCCGAGGCGCGTACTGTTTTTGTGGGCGACGCCGTCGTGATCAACCAACCGCCATTCCTGGCGCAGGCCGATCTCGACGCCTGGTTGGAGAGCCTGAACTCCTTGCTCAAGGAATATTCGGATTACCACATCATCAGCGGGCGAGGTGGCATCGCAGCTCCTGAAGATATTCGCAGTCTACAAAAAATTCTCAAGATCGCCGCTGAAGAGATTGGGCAGATGGCAGCCAGTAACTCAGAGCCTGAGGCTATCCAGGATCTGGCATCAAAATTGCTCCATAAATATAGCGCCTCGCCAAAGCTGCGCGACCTGTATGCCACTCGTTTGCGTTATGGTCTTTACCAATGTTATGTCCGCCGGTTCTTGCCCGCGAATGTAATCAGACAACCGGATATGGAAGAAGAACAATAACCGATTATTCGCAACCTGAGCTCCAAATCTTGCTGTCCGAATACCATTCTAGAGAAAATAATGACGCAATCTCCTTATCTCCCACTCTTTGAACTGACCCGCGGCAATACCGTTGAGTCGATTCATGACGGTGCGATAGCTATTGTAGACGTACACAACAATCTGGTTGCCAACTATGGCGATCCCAATACGATTACTTTTCTGCGTTCCACCGCTAAACCCTTTCAGGCGTTGCCCTTCTTTGAACATGATGGGCCTACGCTTCTCAACCTCACCTCCCAGGAAAAAGCCTTGATCTGCGCCTCTCACTCAGGAACAGACGAGCATGTAGCGGTAGTCCGTTCAATCCAAAAAAAGGCCGGTGTGGATGAGTCGGAGTTGCTCTGCGGCGTCCATGAACCCTACCACCAGCCGACTGCCCAGCGCTTGCATGATCAAAAAGAGCCGCTTACTTCCAACCGCCATAATTGTTCGGGAAAACATACCGGGATGCTCTCATATGTCAAGCTCAAACAACGTTCTGGAGAGGCGCTTCCCGAAGGTCTACCTTATATCGATCTGTCCCATACAGTCCAAAAAGAAATTTTGAGCACTTTCGCGGAGATGTGTGATTTGCCGGTTGACCAGGTTCGGATTGGGATCGATGGCTGCTCAGCTCCTAACTTTGCTGTTCCATTGCGCAATGCTGCGCTGGCTTTTGCCCGCCTGTGCGATCCGGAAGCTGGTGCTGTGCGCCCCCCGGCGCGTGCAGCAGCTTGCCGCAGCATCACTTCCGCCATGATGACCAGCCCGGAAATGGTCGGCGGTCCGGGTCGCTTTGATACAGCTTTGATGCAGACCGCCCGAGGCAAGATCGTCTCCAAAGCTGGAGCAGAGGCCTACCAGGGGATGGGATTAATGCCGGGGGCGCTGGGTCCCGGTTCGTCCGCTCTGGGCATTGCGATGAAAATCGGAGATGGTGATGATCGCAAAACGGTCCGCAGGGCGGTCGCCCTGGAGGTGCTGCGTCAATTGGGAGCTTTGTCGCCTGCTGAGCTCGAAGCCCTCGTTGAATTCGGCCCGACTTATAAAATCTATAACTGGCGGAGAATTCTGGTTGGGCAGGCTTATCCCAATTTCCAGTTAGTGCGTCACGGATGATTGGGTCGCAGGTATATATAAGCAGGAACTGAGCATAGGTAGACAGGCTTGATCAAGGAACCAGGCATACGGGCTTTAGAAATCCACCAGGTGCTTCTGGATTACTTTGGGTCTCCGGAATTGCCTGACCCTATGCCGCCTATGGACCAGCTCATTTCGACCATCCTATCCCAGAATACCAACGATGCCAATCGCGATCGGGCTTTCCTGGCTTTGCGCCGCCGGTTCTCCACCTGGGAAGAGGTACGCGATGCTGAGCCTGCGGCGGTCGTCGAAGCCATCCGGCCCGCCGGGTTGGCTAACCAGAAAGGCCCGCGCATTCAGGAAGTCTTGCGCGAGATCACCCGGCAGCGCGGTTCTCTGGACCTGGACTTCCTGTCTGGTCTGCCTCCCGAACAGGCGCTGAGCTGGCTGCTAAGCTTCAAAGGTGTGGGACCAAAGACTGCTTCTATCGTGCTGCTTTTTTCATTCGGCAAGCCGGCCTTCCCGGTGGACACGCATATTTATCGCCTCACCGGTCGCCTGGGCCTCCGGCCCGCCAGGATGAGTGTGGAACAGGCGCATGTTTTTCTCGCAGAATTGTTTCCCAGCGATACATATTACGCGTTGCATCTTAACCTGATCCGGCTTGGGCGTGAAATCTGCCAGGCGCGCAAACCTGACTGCCCGATCTGCCCGCTTAAGCAGGACTGCGATTACTATCGGGTATTGAAATTTGAAGCTGACGCTGGTGCGCTTTCCAACGTTAAAAACCGCGGCCAGGAAGCCGCGCTGAAACCGATTTCCTGAAAGAGGTTCTCCCGGATGGCTACCTATCCTTTTGAAGAGAAACTAAGCCGTATTAAGGGAAGCTTGGATCAATTAGGCGCCCAGCAGTTGACCGATGAAGGTCTTGATGCGCTGCAGGGCATGCAGAAGGATTTGGATGGGCTGGCGCAGGATCTGCAGATCAGCCATGAGCAAAGCCGCTTGGCAGCTCTGTATAGCGTATCGCAAGCTCTGGGGAGCTCGCTCGATTTAGACGAAGTATTGAACCAAGTCATGGATGCGGTGATCGGTTTGACGCATGCTGAGCGGGGCTTTCTGGTGCTTTTGGAAGAGAATAGTACGGAAGAATGGAGTTTGCGGGCTGCCCGTAACTACAGTCAGGAAACTTTACTATCGAAAGACATGGAAGTCAGCCGCACCGTGATAGGCACGGTGATCGAAACCGGTCAGGGTTTGCTAACCACCGATGCGCGCAATGACCCGCGTTTTTCAGAGCAAAATTCAGTGGTTTTCTATGCGTTGCGCTCGATTATGTGCGCCCCTTTGCTTTCGCGTGGCAAAGCCATCGGTGCGATCTATGTCGATAACCGTGCCCAGACCGGGCTTTTCTCCCCTGGCGATCTGGAATTATTGAACGCCTTCGCTTCCCAGGCGGCAGTCGCGTTGGAGAATGCCTGGCTGTACACACGCACCGACCAGGCGCTGGCTCAACGTGTGTCAGAGTTGGAAACCCTGGCGCAAGTGGACCGCGAGCTGAATAAGCGGCTGGATTTTGATCTGGCTGTTGAGATCACCCGGAATTGGGTAATGCAGGTAAGTAAAGCTGCCCAGGCCTGGGTGCTTCTGATCCAGGAAGATCTCCCAAATGACACGTTCCTCTCCTTCCCCCCCGGCTTTTCGGAGACCAAGGATCGATTGATAGAGAACGCGCTGGAAGATCTGAAATATCAGCTTGCTCCAGCCGCCGCAGGATCGCTGCCTCGCCTGGTAGTACCCATTTTGCACAGCAGCAAGCCTTTAGGGGTCATTGTAATTGACCGCAGCGAGCCATTCACCCAGCCCGATGCGCAGTTCCTGAGCCATTTGTGCGGTCGCGCCGCAGCCGCGATCGAGAATGCCCGGCTCTATCAGGCTGTTCAGAGCGCTAACGAGGCCAAAACCAAGTTCATCTCCGTCGTGACGCACGAACTGCGCATTCCAATGACCTCGATTAAAGGCTATACCGATCTGTTGCGCCAGGGGGCGGTCGGGTCAGTCAATGAGCAACAATTAAGCTTCCTGAACATCGTGCGCAATAACGTCGAACGTATGTCAGCGTTGGTTTCCGATCTTTCCGAGATCTCGCGCATCGAAACCGGGCGGCTGAAACTGGAATGTTCGCTCATCCAGGTGCCGGGGTATGTCGAGGAAGTCATCAGCAGTCTGCAACCCAAGCTGGAAGAAAAACAACAGTCTCTGGATGCCGATTTCCAACCCGGCATTTCTCCTGTATTTGCTGACCCCAATCGCCTGATGCAGGTCTTGACCAACTTCGTCAGCAACGCCTGTAAATATACCCCGGTCGGCGGGAAGATCCATATCCGAGCTTACCAGCAGGATCAGGCGGTGCGGATCGATGTCATCGATAATGGCATTGGCATCAGTGCAGAGGACCAAACCAGGCTGTTCTCGCAATTCTTCCGCTCGGAAGACCCTGCGGTCCGCGAGGAACAGGGTTGGGGATTGGGGTTGAGCGTTACTAAACTCATTGTTGAGTTAATGGGAGGCAATATCGGCTTCTCGAGCGCCTACGGGCAAGGGAGTACATTCTGGTTTACTCTCCCCACTCGTAGTGGAGAGGAGATCTAACGCTATGAACCGCGCAAAGCCCCGGAAACCCGCCAAAAAAGGTGTTCGCCATCCGCTCTTGCTCTATCGCCGTACGATGGACCGGGTGGGCGAATATACTCTGATCCTGGGCATTTTCCTGGGAGTCGCGGGTGGGTGGCCTTTGCTCAAAGAGACTTTTATTTGGGGATTTAACAGTAACGTCTGGCTGCTCGGAATTGCGCTCCTTTCGTTCGCCATTAGCCTCTTCGCTTATCTGACGCGGCTGGTGGCTTATGTGCAGGTTGCCGAGAGCACACTGAATGTGATCACACCGTTTATCAGGATGAAAATCTCTTATCGCCGTATTCAAAGTTTTCATCCCGTTTTGGTACAACAGATATTCCCATCTGAAGAGCTGAGCTGGGCAACGCGAAGTTATCTTTCGGCTTTTAATGGAAAAACCGCTCTCCTGGTTGAGTTACGCGGTTATCCGATCAACCCTGCGATCCTGCATATCTTTTGGTCCGCCCAGATGTTTTCTCCGCAATCCACAGGTCTGGTGCTCCTGGTCTCAGATTGGATGAAATTGAGTACCGAGTTGGACTCTTTTTATGGCTCTTGGATGCAGGCACAGGGGCCGCGTAATAAACTCAGTCAACCGCGTCGCTAATTTCCTGTAATCAGATCAATCAGTAAAAACAGTTTGTGATTATCATCACAAAACTTGTGAAAAAAATCACCCCAATCATGTGATATTCGACCATGACTTAATTTTCATAATTCCTGTATGATTATTGTGAGTAAAGCTAGGGGGTCGAAACATCAAATTGCTCATCGCTGTTTCCTCCTTTGGCGAAAGTCTCCGCTGGGCGTCCCTCACCACCCCGGCGGAGACTTGTTTAAATACTAGCCTTTCGAAGTTGTCCCGGAGAGCAGACGACCGGCAACCTTATAAATCCTGGCTGATAAGTGGCAGAACGATGATGAATGTGGTGCCCTGACCGAAAGTCGAATCGACCCAGATGCGTCCCAGGTGATCGTCAACAATCGATTTAACGATCGCCAGACCCAATCCAGAACCCGGAACATCGGAGGGGGTATTGCTGGCCCGGTAGAATTTATCGAAAATAAAAGGCAAATCCCCGGTGGGTATTCCAGGACCGCTATCTTTTATCTGTAAGATCACCTGTCCCGCCTCGGCCTGACCGGAAAGGCTTATCTTGGCGCCTTCACCAGAGAAATTGATGGCATTGATCAGTAAATGGGTCACCATTTGCCTCAAGCGCACCGGGTTACCCAACACTGGTTGGAGTGGCTCGGGCAAATCTACAACCAGTTCCTGCGATTTTGAGGCGGCGCGGTTTCTCAGACCTTCGATCGCGTAATTGATTATCGTAGCGAGATGAACAACTTCTTTCTGCGTGTCGAAGCCGGCCTCGATCCGTCCCAGGTCCAGCAGGTCGTTGATGAGCGACGTGATGCTGTGCACGCTGACCTGCACACGCTGGATGAATTCCTTCTGTTGGGGCGTGACTTGCCCGATCCTCTCAATCAACTCCGTATATCCCAGGATGGCTGTCAGCGGCGAGCGCAGGTCATGTGAGATGGTGTTCACAAAATCCGTCTTAATCCGGTCCAGCTCCTTCAAATACGTGATATCCTGCATGGTGACCACCAGCCCGATTTCTGGGACTGGCGTGCTTTGAGTATTTATCACACGCCCATCTTTCAGGTTGAGCTCCACTCGGGAGGGTGAGGACATATTGGCCCCGCGCAAGAAATCCACCATCTCTTGGTGGATGATGGTATCGCGCACGCGCTTGCCGGTCAAATTTTCATCTGACAACTCAAAAGCTTCCCTGGCTCTGCGGTTCATCAGGACAAACCGCCGGTCGCTATCGATCACGATTACGCCATCTTCGATCCCGGTTAATATTGTTTCTAATTTTCTGCGTTCAAATTCGGATTGGGTATACAACCTTGCATTTTCCAACGCGATCGCCGCATAATCTGCCAGGGCGGTGAGCAGGGTGACATGATACTCATTGAAAGTTTTCCCGCTCTGGCGGTTATCTATTTCCAAAACCCCGATCACACGCTCTTTGAGCATAATCGGCACGTAGACAATCGTATAAACAAGGTAGGTGGTCTTGATTTTCTGGGGCGTCTTTTCATTGATCAGCAGCGGTTTGCCTGTCCGAAAAACTTGCCCCACCAACGAGTCGCGGATGGGCAGGCGGAAAGTCTTGACGAAGTCTTCCTTAAAATTGCGACTGGCCTGGATATACAATTCCCCTGTTTGGTCATCCTGCAATAACAGGCTGCCTTCTTCTGCGCCAGACATATCGACAGCCGCATCCACAATGTTGGTCAGCACACCATCCAGATCCAATACCGAAGTTACCTTGCGACCGATGCGTACAATCGTTTCCAACCCGCCGATCTTTTTCTGCAGCGACTTGGTATCCCGGTTAGCCAGCAAGCGCGTATAATCTTCCAACCGTTGGCGACGCTCCAGGGCAAGTCTTAAGGTCTCCATGATCTCGCTGGTTTGCAAAGAGGGCTTGAGATATCCAGCAAATCCCATGCGAAACGCAGCCAGAGCGAGCTCGTCTGAGTGAGCTTCTGGTAACAGAAAAACCGGGATCAAAGGATTATTTTGAGCCAGGTCTGCAGCGACCTGCAGCAAGTCTTGACCTCCAAATTGGTCGCTGACAATCGCCAGGTCTGGGGGATCATTCTTGATCAGAGTTCTCGCCGTTTCCCACCCTGCTAGCTGAGTAATCCGGAATCCAGCCGGCGCTAAAACGGTTTTCTCAAGCTGCTGGCCGGTTTCCGGATTCGATAAGATCAAAAGGATATGTGTACTTGGCATGCAGGTATGTGCTGTAGGAGTGCGCCTCAAATGATGGCTATATCTGCCAATGCTATGGCAGGCATGCAGATATTATTCGCCCGGCTTCAGATCCTCGAATGTGCTCGAGATATTCTGCAGGTCTTCGACTGCCGAGCGCAGAATGGCTTTCTGAGTTGCATTCAGCCGTGCATCCTCTCCTACCAGCATCGCCTCGATCGTCTTTCTCGTATTGTTTATTTTTTGGCCGATTTCGATTTTGAGGCTACTGAGTATTTGGTCTTTTTTCTGATCGCTGGCCAGGGCTGCTTCCGCGGCCTGTTGCATGGAATGGGCGCGTTCTTCTAGCGCTCGGAAGAGTCCGGCATTCACAAGAGAAATTGAGGCATAATCGGCCACGGCTTCTAAAAGCGTCTTGTTGCTGGGACTGAATGGATCGGGAGCTTTCCGTACCACCACCAGCAGACCAACCACTTCTTTCTTCAGTTTGACGGGCACCACCAGTGCGGATTGCCCCAGCTGGCTGACTTTGAACCTGGCTAATGGCTCGCCGGAGATCGAAAGCGTCTCGCCGGAGAGCGCCACCAAAGAGCTGATCCCGTCATCCCAGGGTTGGTTTATTCTTAGAGCAATGGTTTTGGGCAAGTTGCGTTGAGCCGCCAGATTGAAGGTTTTACTGCGCTCTTCACGCAGGAGAAGCCAACCGCAATCGGCCTCTGTAACGTAAACAGCGCCTTCCACAATCTTTTCAAATAGATCACTTTGCTTGGTTATCGATGTAACTGCTTTGCCGATTGCAAAAATGGTCGTCAATTCGCGCACGCGCTGTTGGAGCTCATTATTGGTCTGCTTGAGTTGGCGGGCCAGTGTCTCCCGCTCGCGGCGGGAACGCACTTGCTTGAATACTCTTTCCACAGCGGAAACAACTTCGGCTTCACGCGTCGGCCAGAGTAAATAATCGGCAGCGCCCAGGCGGAAGGCCTGGACTAAGTCGCTCTCCATCCCTTTTTGAGCGATGACGATCACTGGTGCATCCATGCTCTGTGAAGATAATGCCACCAACAGATCCTTGCCACTTAAATCTGGTAGGTTCAGGTTGGTCAGAATAACATCGGGCGAGTAGCGGCTTACTTCCTGAAGGGCTGCAGAAGCCGAATGGACTACCTGCACCTGATAACCTACAGCTTGCAGAGTCTGTCTGGCGATCAGGTCGCTGATTTCAGGATCAAATTCAACAAGGAGGACACGCTCTCGAGAGGTTTTCATATTTCTAATCATAGCATGGTTAATAGAAAAAGGGGAGTCGTTTCAAAATTTAATTCGCATAATCTCCCCCACTGTTAGAGTTTCATTATAAAATTGTAAGGTGCTTGACTTTCACCCAATTACGATTATAAAATAGGTATATGCAACGCTATTGGTCAGGGGTTTTAAACATGGCGACTAATCTTCTTCTCAAGGAGGCTATGAATGATAACAGATCGTGACGTGCAAGAACTGTTGCATTACCAGCCCAAACATCCAGTATTGAGTATCTATATGGACCTTGATCCGACCGACGGGAATGCGGATACGCACCGCTTGAGGTTACGCAGTATGCTGAAGGAAATATCGCTTTCACAAGATTCGAACGCGGTGCTCCAGTTCTTCGACCATCAATACGATTGGTCGGGGAGAAGCGTGGCGGTTTTCTCTTGCGCTCCGGAGCATTTCATGAGGGTTTACCCGCTGGCTGTGCCAGTGCGCAGCCGGCTGCGCGTAAGCGACCGCCCGCATCTCAAACCTTTGGCCGACTTGCTTGATTCTTACGGTGGGTATGGTGTTGTACTGATCGATAAACAGGGGGCGCGTTTCTTCCATTTTCATCTTGGTCAACTCCAGGAGCAAGAGGGGGTGATGGGTAAAACCGTCCGGCGCACCAAGCAAGGCGGAGGCTCGCAGGCTGCAGGCCGGCGTGGGGGTGCGGCGGGACAGACTGGTGATATGCAAGAAGTGACAGAGAGAAATATGCGCGAAGCGGTGGAGTTTGCGATCCACTTCTTTGCCGAGAAGAATGTACGCCGCATTGTGCTTGGAGGTACCGAGGATAATGTAGCTTTGTTCCGCAACCAGCTGCCAAAAGCCTGGCAAAGCCTGGTGATTGGTTCCTTCCAAATCAGCATGCTTGCTACTCATACCGAGGTATTGGAACGGGCCATGCAGATTGGCGAGGAGGTAGAAACGCGCCGCGAAGCTCATCTGGCCAGCACGGTGGTAACCCAATCGGCTAAGGGGCGCGGCGGTGTGATTGGGCTGGAGGCCACTTTGGACTCGGTCCGGGAAGGGCGCGTCCAAACCCTGCTGATCCGGGATGGCTATCGTGCCCCTGGCAATCGTTGTACCAGCTGTGGTTATATCTCCGCACAGCCGATGGAGACCTGTCCATTCTGCGGCGGTAAAGCCGAACAGATCGCGGATGCGGTCGAGCTGGCTGTACGCAATATCATGCAGGCAGGCGGGGAGGTTGAAGTGTTGCGCGCCGACCAGGTTGTGAAGGGTTTTGATCAGATCGGCGCGGTCTTGCGCTATTGATTTTGGGAATTGTGGAGTCTGGTCTTTCTGGTTCGAAGTTCTCCTTGCTCCGCCTGGTTGCATGCGAACAGGACCAGAAGACCAGACTCTACGGTTAACGGCTGCTGTTCAGGCGCTATTGGTGGTTTGCCAGCAAGATCAGTTGCGGTGCGGTGCGAGATAATTCCGAGCCATCGAAATCGCCCAGACAAGTCAGTTCGCTAAATCCAGCCGCCAGGAATTCCTGGCGATGTATTTCGACAGGAGTCAGGTAGTGCCTCACTTGTGTGCTCAGCCTTTCGACCTGACCGTCTGGGAACAGGTGATCGTAATGCCAGTGGACGGTAAAACTGTCTCGACTGCGCACCCACCCGCTGCTGACCTGTACAGGTTCTCCATCCACGGGGTGAGGGAACACTTCTTCCAGCTCTGGCTCGCTGCTGTGCGGCAGATGCCTCAAAAGTAACGGGTTTGGCATACTGGTTACAAATGCGCCTCCCGGGCTCAGGTGATCGAAAACACAGCGCAGGATTGCCTGCCTCTCGTCCCCGGTCAATGTGCTGTATGTATTGCAGGTAAGCAGAATTAGCCCAAACCGGTCGGAAAGGTGAAAGGCGCAAAAATCTGCCTGCACAATATCTACCCGGGTGAGCGGACATTTCAACAGGTTTTCCTGCAAAACGCGTAACATGTCGATATCATTATCAAGCCCAATGATCCTTTTCCCTTCCAATGCCAATGGGATGAGCACCCGTCCGGTTCCACAGCCCAGTTCCAGCACTGGTGTCGGGTATCGTCTGGATAAATCCAGCCAGAATGGGATATCTTCTGCATGCAGGCTGTGGTGGGCATGGTACAGGTGGGCAAACTTAGATTGGTTGAATGTGCTCCTTGACGGTTCATGCATCTTCGCATTATACTCACATCCGCCGGGGTGTAGCGCAGTTCGGTAGCGCACCGCGTTTGGGACGCGGGGGTCGGCGGTTCGAGTCCGCCCGCCCCGACTGATAACAGGATTGCGTAGGGCGTATTTCTTCGCAGAAGACGCACTACGCAAAATTTAAATCTATTCAGTCCGCTGGTGGAGGGGACTTATGGCGAAGGCGAAGTTTGATGGTATTGTAGAAGCGGTGCGATATAACCCGGATGGGAATGTGAAATGGGTGCGGGCGTATGTACGCCGCGGCCAGACCTTCTCAGATATTGTGCTGCTGGATCGCCAGACTCTGGTGGAACAGTTGAAGTCCGGCAAGCGAATCGTGGCAGGCAGGCGCATCCCCTTGCAAGCCAGCACTTTTGAGGTTTCAGGACCTTTGCATTTGATCCAACAGGATAAACAAGATATCTTGGTGACTGGCGATATGACTGCCCATAAAGATTGCCTGGATGGTGTCCCGGTCATTTGAAATTCGAAAGAATAACCTCGCGCCCCTTGCTGAGCATATTGGCAATCCTGAATATGGATTTGGCGGTTGAAATAAGGGATCTGAAAGATGAAAATCATTGATTGCGGTGAAGGCGCCCGCAAAACCAAAAAAAGCAGCTTTCTGCCATTCCGGCACAAGCCAGACGCTCAAGAGATTTTTGTCAGTTCATTAGCTGAAGCGCTGGATAACCGCTTTTTTCTGTTGAGCCACATTAGTTTGGCAGGGCATGGAAAACTGTCTCCATTGTTGCTGGTCGGACCAACAGGCATGTGGGCTGTCTTGCCTACCGGGATTACCGGTTTTTTTCGGGCGAACGAAAGCACCTGGGAACGACTGGATGAGAAAAGCCAGGCCTATAATCCGTCCAAACCCAACCTGTTGATACAGTTACACGCCTGGGCCAAAGCGCTTGGCGAAGCTTTGGTCAGCCTTGGATTCCAGGCACTGCCCATTGAGCCGGTCCTGTTTTTCTCTGACTCGGCCGCGCATGTCGATTCGACCAGGCCGGTAACGCGGATCGTTCTGGCGGATGGTCTGCCTCGCTTTTTAACCGGACTGTTTCAAGCGCGTCTGGTCTTGGAAAAAGAAGACATCAGGCAAATGGTCATTGCCATAGCCGGGGAAGAGGCTTTAGAGCCTTCTCATGCAGGTCTTGAGATAAAAGACGACTTTTCATTGCGTGAGAAGAAAGCGCCAGAAAAGCCTGTCCAGAAACCACCCGAAGCGCCTTCTCGCCTGGCAGCCTTGAGCCGTGAAGAGCCAGAAATTGTCCGGCGGGTCTCCAGGCACATTCCGTTTAACCGCAATCAATGGATATATTTGGCATTATTATTATTGGTAACGATAATTATTGTAATTACATTGATGTTCGTGGTCCTGATCAAAGCCTGACGGAGCGCGTCGTATTTGGACTCACCCTTCCTCTCCATTATCATTCCAGCCTATAATGAAGAAAACCGTCTGCCGGACACATTAGCTCAGGTGTCTGATTTTATCCAGACCCAGCCATTTGAGACTGAAGTGCTGGTGGTCGAGAATGGCAGCCGGGACCGTACCCTGCAAATCGCACGGGAGTATGCCGACACGCACGCACGCTTCCAGGTCATTCACGAAACCGAGCGCGGCAAAGGTCGGGCTGTCAAACGCGGCATGCTGGAAGCGGGTGGGAAATTCCGTTTCATGTGCGATGCCGACTTATCGATGCCGGTGGGCGAAATACCGCGCTTTCTGCCACCTCAACTGGTGGAGTATGATATTGCCATCGCCTCCCGCGAGGCGCCTGGTTCTGTGCGTTATCATGAGCCGGCTTACCGCCACCTGGGGGGCCGGCTCATCAACTTAATGATCCGCCTGCTGGCCTTGCCAGATCTGCAGGATACCCAGTGTGGTTTCAAATGTTTGCGGGATGAGGTTGCCAAAGATTTGTTCGGCAGCCTTTCATTGACTGGCTGGTCATTTGATATCGAAATGCTATACCTGGCTCGTCTAAAAGGCTATCGGATTGTGGAAGTGCCCATTCCCTGGTATTTCAACACCGATAGTAAAGTCAACCCGCTCAAAGATTCTGCGAAAATGGCGCTAGATATTCTTAAAATGCGCTGGCATGTACGCCGTGGTTCTTATCGTAAGAGTTTGGATAACTAAGGAAACCAAAACGCCCTGAGCTGGGTTGCATCCGTGTCCCCCAGGAAATTTGACCCACAGTTAATACCTGCCTGGCCCGATTTGAGCTTCGAGCTGCCGCTCTGGTCTGCCGGGCTAAAGCTGGTCGCTGGTCTGGATGAGGCCGGCCGAGGCGCCCTGGCTGGGCCGGTAGCTGCGGCAGCAGTCATATTACCAGCCAGCCCAGATATATTGCTTGCCTTGCACGGCGTGCGCGATTCAAAGCAGATGACCCCGGCTCAACGCCAGCTTTGGACAGAGCGGCTGCACAGTCAGTTGCTCTGCTATAGTGTGGGTTTTGCCAGCCATGCAGAGATCGATGAGCGCGGCATCGTGCCTGCCACGCGCCTGGCTATGCAGCGGGCGCTCTGTCAGCTTTCCCTCTCTCCTCAACACTTACTGCTGGATTTCCTGGCCCTGCCCGCTTTATCCATCCCGCAGACCAGTCTGGTGAAGGGGGATAGGCGTTCTTTAAGCATCGCGGCTGCTTCCGTATTAGCCAAAAATGCCCGGGATGAACTCATGTGCCGTCTGGATCTACAATATCCCGGATACGGGTTTGCTTTACACAAAGGTTATGGAACGCTAACGCATCGTCGGGCGCTCCAGGCGCTCGGGCCAAGCCCGGTCCACCGCCAAAGTTTCCATTTCAAAACCAATCCCGCCTCCAGAATATATACGCAGCTGTCAGACTGATTAGAAATGATAGCCCAATGGTGGACAGAAATGCCAGAGGGTGGCTTGCCATCGGTAAACTGACATTCATCCCAAAGAAGCTGGCCACCATGGTGGGCAGGCTGAGCACAATGGTTATCGAAGCCAGGAGTTTCATGACGCTGTTCAGGTTATTGGAGATGATTGAAGCAAAAGCATCCATCATGCTGCTTAGGATGTTGCTGGTGATGTTGGTCATTTCTATCGCCTGCTGGTTTTCGGTTAACACATCCTCAAGCAGATCCTCATCCTCCGGGTAGGTTTCGAATACTTGGCTTCTCCTCAAGCGTTCCATCATCAATTCATTGGATTTTAAGGCAGTCGCGAAATAGGTCAGGCTCTTTTGATATTTGAGCAATTCCAGCACCTCTTTATTTCGTGTAGACTGCTGCAATTCATCTTCGAGGATATCCACTCTTTTGGTAATTTCTCGCAGGCAGCTCAGATAATTATTTGCGGTAGATAATAGTATTCGTAAGACGAAACGTAATCGCTTACCGGTTGCCAATTCACGTATTCGTCCGGTAGTAAAATCATGCAATATCTCGTTCTCGAGCTTACAGACCGTGATGATATGTTGGCTGGTTAAAATAATTCCAAGTGGGATGGTTGAATAGGGAATATCCGACGCTTCACCCTGGAAGTGGGGGATACGTAAAACGATCAGCAATTCACTGTTTTCGCGCTCGGTACGGGCGCGTTCATCCAGGTCCAGGGGATAGGTTATATAGTCATGGGGGATTTTGAGGGAATGGATGTGGGCGACTTCCTCAGGGGTTGGATTGATTACATTCATCCAGCACCCACTGATCGGTTCTGGGATTCTTTGTAGTTCGGCGTCAATGGTTTTGTAAATCGTGATCATCGTTTGCTCCTTTGCTGAGGCAACTGCCTCGATAAAGTAGAGTCAAGGTGGCTTGTTTGGCTTACTCAGAGGCTCTTCATCATGTGGTTGGTCGTCGTTCATCTCACCTGTTTCCTCGTAAATGCAAAAAAAAGCTTCCCTAAAAGGGCCTGATTACTTCAAGAGGCGGGCTTTTGGGGAAGCGCAAAAACTCGGACTAATAGCTTTATCCCATTAGCCCGGGACTCCTCGAGAAGTTGGCTGTCCAGTCGCATCGGCATGTGTTACCCTGCTCGCTTATAGACTGGGAATGATAAATTACCATAACCATGTTGAGTATAGCACTCTTACACTGGTCAAACAAGGCTGGATTCAGCCTAATTCCTGTGATCCTTCCAGCGCAGATATGCCTTGAAGATCTCTTCTGAAACGGCCGGTATCAGCGCCAGGCCCACCACGATGCTCCATTCCTTCAAACTCATGAAATGGGTGTTGAAAATGGGTTGCAGGAATGGCACGCCGGTAACCAACAGCAGTAATAAGATCGAAAAACCGACCGCATATTGCATGTAGCGGTTTGAGAATACACCGATCGTGAAGATCGACAGTCGCTCTGAGCGCACTGTGTAAGCGCGGAATAACTCGCACAACGATAGTGTAACAAATGCCATAGTTTCAGCGGTCTGGACGTCCACCCCGCGCCAGTCATATTGGAGCAGATAAACGATCGCGTTGCTGCCGGCTGGCAGGCTCTGTTGCAGGTGCCAGAGCAAGCCCAGGCAGAAGGCGCCCAAAGTTGCCCCGGTTTGCGTGATTGTCTGGATCGCGATACCCGCTCCCATCGACTTGTTGATGATCGCCTCGTTGGTGGGGCGCGGCTTGCGTTGCATGATGTCAGGGTCGCCCTTTTCCATTGCCAGCGCCAGGGCTGGCGCACCATCGGTGAGCAAATTCAACCACAGGAGTTGAATTGCTGTGAGCGGCGTCGGCAAACCTGCGATCGTAGCCAGGAAGATGATCGTGATCTCGGCGACGTTCGAAGAGAGCAAGAAAAAGACAAACTTACGGATGTTATCGTAAATGATCCGTCCTTGCTCAACAGCCGAAACGATGCTGGCGTAGTTATCATCTGTAAGCACCATATCGGCGCTTTCTTTCGCCACATCCGTGCCGGTGATGCCCATGGCAACACCGATATCCGCCCGTTTGATCGACGGCGCATCGTTGACGCCATCTCCGGTCATCGCCACTACCTCGTTGTTGGCGCGTAGAGCCTCAACGATGCGCATTTTGTGCTCCGGAGACACCCGGGCGAAGACGTCGGTGCGGGTCACCTCTTGCTTTAGCGTCTCATCATCCATATCATTCAGGTCGGGTCCGGAAAGCACCTGGTGACCAGCTCGCAGCAGCCCAATCGACTCTGCAATCGCCCGTGCAGTATTGGCAAAGTCCCCGGTGATCATCACCGTCCGGATGCCGGCTTGTCTGCCTTTTGCGAGCGCCGGCGGTACTTCCGGTCGTGGCGGGTCGATCATCCCGGTCAGACCTGCGAAAACCAGCTCTTGCTCCAGTTCATCTGGGTCCAGGATATCCGGCAGCTCGGGCATGATCCGGTACGCTGTACCCAGCACGCGCAGCGCCTCCTGGGTCATCTGGTCGTTGGCAGCCAGGATGTGCATCTTCTGGTGTTCGTCCAACAGCGCGACATGGTTATCCATGCGCTGGTAATGCTGGCACAGGTCCAGAACCATATCCGGTGCGCCTTTGACCGTGATGGCATACCAATCTTTATGGGTTTCGTTGTAGAAGGGGGAAATGTCGTCAGCTCTTGGGTTCTCAATTTTGTGGATGGTGATCATCCGTTTGCGTTCCGAGTCAAAGGGGACCTCTTGCACGCGTGGGTATGCCGCGCTCAATTCTTTTAAGTGGGCGCCGGCCTTGGCGGCTGCAACGATCAACGACCCCTCGGTTGGGTCTCCCACCATCCGGTAGGTTTGTTTTTCATCGCCACCTTTTATCCTCTCCAGCCCGGCGTCGTTGTTCAACGCTGCCACCCACAGGTTGGTCAGCACTCCCGGATAGTCTTTGAGATCGATGTTCTTGCCATCCTTTTGGAAATCGCCCACCGGTGAATAGCCGCTGCCGGTGATCGAGAGGAACTGCCCGTCCACCCACATCCGGGTGACAGTCATTTCGTTTTGAGTCAGCGTGCCGGTCTTGTCCGAGCAGATCACGGTGGTCGAGCCAAGGGTCTCGACCGAGGCTAGCTTGCGGATCAGGGCATGCCGCTTGATCATCTCGCGCATCCCCAGCGCCAGGCTGATCGTCACCACCGCCGGCAGTCCCTCCGGGACGGCTGCGATCGCCAGGCTCACCGCGACCATGAACATATCAAGTGGGTTGTAACCGCGTATCCAGCCGACCGCGAATACCAGCGCGCAGATCACCAGGCAACCCCAGCCCAGCGTTTTACCCAACTGTGCCAGCCGTTTCTGCAAAGGCGTCTGTTCTTCATCAACGGATTGCAGCATTGTGGCGATCAAACCGATCTGGGTGTGCATCCCGGTGCTGACGACGATCCCCTTGCCGCGTCCGTAATTGACCAGCGTGCCCATAAAGGCGGTGTTTTTCCGGTCGCCCAGCGGAATTTCTTTCTCCAGCGCGGTGGCAGCATCCTTTTGCACCGGCACCGATTCTCCGGTCAGCGCCGCCTCTTCAATCCGTAAATTGAACGCCTCCAGCAGGCGCACATCTGCTGGGATGTAATTACCGGCCTCCAGCAGCACGACATCGCCGGGCACCACCTGTGGCGAAGGGACCGTCTTGCGCCCGCCGTCGCGAATGACGTGCGCTTCCGGCGCCGCCAGCTTTTTCAGCGCCGCCAACGCCTGTTCCGCCCGCCTCTCCTGCACTACGCCCAATGTAGCGTTCAAAATCACAATCGCCAGGATAGCAGCCGCTTCGACGTAGTCTCCCAGAATGGCAGATAGGACTGCCGCCACGATCAGCATCATGATCACAAAGTTGTTGAACTGGTCCCACAGCATCTGTAAGAAACTGGTGGGCGGCTTTTCAGCAAGCTCGTTTGGACCATAAGTCTGCAGCCTGCGCTGGGCTTCTGCCTCGCTCAGCCCCTGGTCGGCTAATGTGTCCAGGTGCTTGAGTACCTCATCGGTCTTGAGCGAGTGCCAGCTCATATCTTTGGTTTTGGTGATGTCGATCTGAGGGGTAAATTTTTCAAGTGTCATTTTTATTCTCATTTTTCGGGATTCAGCCGATTATAGCATGCCTTAATCCGGCATGTATGGATCACCCTGCCTGATCGGGGATGACTATTGTCACTTTT
>Ga0209254_10000856_pt1 | contig 26579 bp, 21 predicted proteins | sample FrelakmetDIP11DI_FD_187148 | JGI IMG/M metagenome (GOLD analysis project Ga0209254, IMG submission 187148) | Freshwater lake sediment microbial communities from the University of Notre Dame, USA, for methane emissions studies - DIP11 DI (SPAdes)... | ecosystem: Environmental > Aquatic >...
CCCGATTTTCTTTCTACATGAACGACGCGTTGATCTTGTCCAGCGCCTCGCGCGAGGGGCGCAGTTTTTCGGGTGGCAGATGCACCAGCGGCGTATCGACCAGGCGCTGCTGCTCCACCAGATTGGGACGTGCTTCGTTGAAGTAGATCAAGCCGGTGATGAACTGCTGATTGTCGCGGGCTTCTTCCAGGATGCGCATCGCGGAATATTTGTCGCGCGGCTCGTAGTCGACGTCCAATTTCCGCAGCTGGATCAGCGAGCCGTCGTGCATGACCACGTCTTTCACCTCGCCCTCTTCGTACTCCACCATGATTTCTTCGGCGGGCATGACGTAACGCACTTCATGCAACGCCTCTTCGTGTTCCTTGCCCCACGTGTAGCCTTTGGTGGACAGATCAGAGTTATTGAAAGTGACGCACGGGCTGATGATGTCCAGCACCGCAGTGCCTTTGTAGCTCAATGCCGCTTTGAGCAAGTGCTGCACTTGCTTGGGGTCGCCGGCAAACGATCGGGCCACGAAGCCCGCGCCGGAGGCGATCGCTTCCAGGCAGAGATCGATCGGCGGCAGTTCGTTCTTGCCCGCGTACTTCAATTCCTGACCGATGTCGGCCGTGGCCGAGAACTGGCCCTTGGTCAAACCGTACACGCCGTTGTTCTCGATGATGTAGACCATCTCGACGTTGCGGCGCAGCATGTGCTTGAACTGGCCGAAACCGATGCTGCCCGTGTCGCCGTCGCCGCTGACGCCCAGACCGGTCATTTCGCGGTTGACGGTCAGCGCGCCGGTGGCCAGGGACGGCATGCGGCCGTGCAGGCCGTTGATAGTGTGTGAACGGCCCAGGAAATAGGCCGGGCTTTTGCTGGAGCAGCCGATGCCGCTGAACTTCACAATGCGCTGCGGCACCAGCGAGAGATCGTACGCCACCGCGATGATCTGGCTGGCGATCGAGTCGTGACCGCAGCCGTTGCACAGCGTCGAGGGCGTGCCTTTGTAATCGGCTTTGCCGAGGCCGATGAGATTCACGTTGACAGGCTTGTTGGGAATCGCTGTCGTTGTCATTTCTAATCGCTCCTTCTATCGTTCCTGTTCTAGAATCGATTCCATGATCCAGCGCGCGCTGAGCGGCAGGCCGTCGCACTTGGCCAGCGACACGAGGCGCGTAGCGAATTCCGGCGCGTGCAGTTGAATCAACTGCTGCATCTGCCCTTCGTAGTTATTCTCCACCACGTACACCCGCGGATGCTTCTTGATGAATTCGATCAGCGTGCTTTCCAGCGGCAAAGCGCGCAGGCGCAGGTACGAGGTCTTCACGCCGGTCTTCTCCAACCGATCACGCGCTTCTTCCACAGCCGGATCGTTGGTGCCGTAAGAGATGATGCCGATCTCGGCATCTCCGGCCGCGTCGATGACCGGCGCGGGCACCAACGTGCGGGCGGTGTCGTGTTTGCGATAGAGCCGCTCTAGATTGCCGGACCAATCTTCGGGGCGTTCGCTGTAACTGGCGGCGTCGTTGTGGCCCGTGCCTCGCGTGAAGTACGCGCCAAAAGGATGATTGATGCCGGGCAGCGTGCGCCAGCCGATACCGTCGCCGTCCACGTCGGCGTAACGCTTCCAGTCTTTGATCTGGTTCAATTCCTCAGCCGATAGGACTTTGCCGCGATCCAGCGGCTGTTCGGGATACTGGAACGGCTCGGTCGGCCACATGTTCATGCCCAGATCGAGATCGGTCAGCACGAAAACGGGCGTCTGCAAACGCTCGGCCAGATCGAACGACGTCGTGCCGAATTCAAAACATTCTTGAACGGTGGCAGGCAGCAAAACGATGTGGCGGCAATCGCCATGGCCCAGAAAGTACGTCTTCAGCACATCGCCCTGCGAGACGCGCGTGGGCAAGCCGGTGGATGGGCCCATGCGCTGCACATCCCAGATGACGGCGGGAATTTCGGCAAAGAAGGCATAGCCGGTGAATTCGGTCATGAGCGAAATGCCCGGCCCGGAGGTCGAGGTCATCGCACGCGCGCCCGCCCAGCCAGCGCCGATCACCATGCCAATCGCAGCGAGTTCATCTTCGGCTTGAATGATGGCGTAGGTGTGCTTGCCATCGGCGTCCCTGCGATAGACCGGCAAGTAGTCGTTCAAGCCATCAGCTAACGAGGTGGCCGGGGTGATGGGATACCACGCCACGAACTGCACGCCACCGAAGATCGCGCCCAAGGCCGAGGCCGTATTGCCGTCGATGAGGAACGTGCCTTCGGTCTTGGTCATGCGCTCCACACGAAACGGATCGGTCTTGGTGAGGTTGGCCTGTGACCATTCGCACGCCAGCTTCACGACGTTGAGGTTCAGATCGATCGCTTTGCGTTTGCCGCCGAAGTGGAAACTCAACGCCGCTTCGATCTCGCTCATCTCGATGTCGAGCAGGCACATGAGGATGCCGACGTAAACCATGTTGGCGACGTAGGGCCGCAGCTTGGCATCGGCGCCGGACTTGCGCGTGAGCTCGTTGACGGGCATGGGATAGTACGTGATGTCGTCGCGCTTGACGGGGAGCGGCTCGTCGATCGGGTACAGGCAGATGCCGCCCGATTCCAGTTTCTGGATGTCCTCGGCGATGGTGGCTTTGTTCATCGCCACCAGAATCTCGGCGCGCTCGCGGCGAGCCAGGTAGCCGTCTTTGCTGACGCGGATGGTGAACCACGTGGGTAGTCCCTGAATGTTGGAGGGGAACAGATTCTTGCCGCTGGCCGGGACGCCCATCTTGTGAATGGCGCGGATCAGCGTATTGTTGGCGGTCTGGCTGCCGGAGCCGTTGACCGTGGCGACCGTGATGGAGAAGTCGTTGACGATCGGCGCACGATCAGCAGCGGGGCCAGACTGGGGTTGGGTCTGGGCTACTTCCATGGGTGTGACCTCGCTTGATGAAATGGACTTCGCAGGGCGGCGAAGTCCGGGTTTAGGGATATTGTACCATAGGAAGACAAAGACTTCCGAAGTTTCGTGAAACTTCGGAAGTCTTGCCCGCACATTCTTTTTGGACACGGATTACACAGATTGCACGGATGTTTGGGAATTAGCAAGTATTCATGGAGGCGTTGTTTATGCGTGCGCGTCTGAAGATAAAAGACAGCTACGATAGCCGCGACAATGCCAAACAGGAAAATCCAAAGCAAGGCGTCACTCGTTGATCAACCCGTAATGCGGCGGACGAACTACACCGCCGGTGGTTCGAGCCAGTCGATGCCGCCGTCATTGGAAAATTGGAAAATGATAATGATCTCTGTGGTACACGTCATTCTGAGAGAACGCAGTCAGCGAAGAATCTCTGTACTCTTCTGAGAATAGGGCCGATCAATGCCAGAGATTCTTCGTCGCCGCTACGCGGCTCCTCAGAATGACACTCGATCGGGCTATCGCACTCTCGAATTATCCAACTACTGCGGCACTTGCACGAAAGCGAGTTCGTCGCCGACCTTCTGCACCTGGAAGATATAGATGCGCTGATCTTTGAGGTCGCCGTTGGCGTCGTAGGCGATCTGGCCGATGGGGGTTTTGAGATCGATCGCGCGGAGGGTGTTCGCCACTTGCTTGGGATCGATCGAGTTGGCTTTCTTCACGGCTTCGCCCAACGCTTTCAGCGCACTGTAGCCGTTAATGCTGTACGTCTCGGGATTGCGATATTCCACCGCTTGATACGCGGCGATCCAGTTCTTATCGACAACCGCATCCGGCGCGGGCGCGAAACCGCTGAGGTACATGCCTTCCGCCGTGCCGTCGCTCTCGTCGATGGTGGCGCTGAGGAAAGCGCCATCGCTGGCCATGAAAGGCACGGTGACGCCCGCTTTCACCAGCGCATTGCGCAAGTACGGCGTCTCGACTTCGTAGCCCGCGTAGAAGATCGCATCGGGCTTGACCGCCATGATTTGCGCGACTTCCTTGGCGTACTCACTCTGCTCGACCGCGACCTGGACGTTGACTGCCGTCCGCGCGCCGAGCGCAGCGAGCTCGTTGCTCAGCAGAATCGCCAAACCGATACCATACGGATCGTCGTTGTGCACCACGGCTACGTTCTTCGCGCCGAGCTTGGTGACGAGGAACGCCGCATCGACTTTGGCCTGTGTCGCATCGTTGGCATTGACGCGGAAGAAGTTGGTGTAGCCCTTCTGCGTCAGGCTTGTCTCGCTGGAGGTGGGCGTCATGATCACCAGCGGCAGGTCTTTGTAGATCTCCATCGCCGCGATGGTCTGGCCGCTGTTGTAGTGGCCGATCAGACCCAGCGCGCGCTTGCCGGAAGCCAGCTCGGCCTTCACCTGCTCGGCCAGCGCGACGGCCACATCGCTGTCGCTTTCGTCGTCCAGCGGCACGATCACCACTTTGTAGCCCAGCAGCCCGCCCGATCGATTGAACTCCTCGGCGGCGAGCCGCGCGCCGCCCAACACGGTCTGACCGCCATTGGCCTGGAAGCCGGACAGCGGCGCAGCCACGTAGACAATCAGATCGCCCTTGGTCGGTTCGCTCGATCCGCCGCAAGCCGTGAGCAAGAGTGACGCGATCACAGCCAGTAAGATAAAGCGAGAGAGTTTGTGGGGCATAGTGTTTCCTTGTCTAACCCTCACCCCAACCCTCTCCCTGATAGGGAGAGGGCAGAGTGAGGGTTTTTTCCATCACGTACGCGTCTTCGCCATCTTCATAGTAGCGTCGCCACGTGTCGACAATGTCGTAATTCAATTTGCGATACAGGTGCAGCGCGGGCACGTTGCTCTTCCGCACCATCAACTGTAATCTTGGCAAAGCCGATCGGCTTTCCACTTCCCGCAGCAGCCGCTCGCCGATACCGCGCCGCTGATAATCGGGATCGACGCCGATCGTCGTGATGATCGTGTGCCCTTCGTGACGGTGCGAATCGCCGGCGATGAAGCCGACGATCCGGCTACCGTTGATCGCCTTCAACGCGATCACACCGGGCCATACGCACAGACCAAAGAATTCGTACCACCCAAACCGATCGATCGGCTTGAAGCAGCGCCGATCGAGCTGGACCAGCGCCCGCACATCGCGCCACGTCGCGCGTTCGATCTGAAAACCTGTCAGGTTTTTATCGCTTCCAGGGTCGACGGGCATCGGCATTCCATCGTTCCCACGATCGAGCCTTCGCGGATCGGGAGAACCTGACAGGTCTCTCGCAGCCTACTTGTTAAGCGCCGCCCCGATCATCGCGGGCAGCGCTTGCACGGCCGTCGAGAACTCCAGCGGGAAGATGTATTTCGTCGACGGGCTGTTACCGATCGCCTTGAGTGTTTCGAAGTATTGCAGCGTCATCGTCTTGGCGTCCACCGTCTGCGCCGTGGCGTAGACCTTGTCGAGCGCGACGGCGAAACCTTCGGCAAACAGCACTTGCGCCGCACGCTGGCCTTCTGCCTCCAGAATGGCGGCCTGCTTCTTGCCTTCGGCGGATAGAATCGCCGACTGCTTCTCGCCTTCGGCCACCGTGATGGACGCTTCGCGCTTGCCTTGCGCTTCGGTGACGATCGCGCGGCGCGTGCGCTCGGCGCTCATCTGGCGTGTCATGGCGTCTTGAATCTCGCGCGGCGGCACGATCTCGCGGATTTCCACCGCGGTCACTTTTACGCCCCAGCGCTCGGTCGTCTCGTCGAGTTTGGATCGCAGCACCTGGTTGATATGCTCGCGCTGCGCCAGCACATCGTCCAGCACGATGTCGCCGATGACGGCGCGCAGCGTCGTCGTGGCGATGCCCAGCGCGGCCTGCCGCCAGTTGCCCACTTCCAGCACGCTCTTCACGGCATCCACCACCTGCCAGTAGATCAGAAAGTCGATGCCGATGGAAGCATTATCCTTGGTGATGTTGGTCTGGTGCGGCACTTCGCGCACTTCCTCGCGCAGATCGACCTTCTGCGTCTGATCGATTCCGAAGGGGTACAAGAGCACAATGCCCGGCCCCTTCTGGCCGATACAGTTGCCAAAGCGGAATACCACCAGGCGCTGATATTGCGGCACGATGCGGATCGCGCTCACGAGAATTCCGACGCCGACGACGAGTACGGCGAGGAAAAGACAACCGATGAACAATGAAGGATCCATGGTTCTGCCTCCTTAGATGATGATGCGGCCTGTCACGCCCCCGCTTTCTTGACCTTCAGCGTCAGGCCCTCGCGCCCGATCACTTCGACTTCCATTCCCGGCTCGATCGGCTCACTCGCCTCGATCGTCCACAGCTGGCCCGCGATCTGCGCCGTGCCCGGCGTGAGCGGGGCGGTGGCCGTCTTCACCACGCCGCGTTGGCCCAAGACGCCTTGCGCGGCATTGTCGACATGCCGCTGTTTGCGCCAGCGCACCAGCGCTGAGAAGAAGACCAGGCTGACGGCTACCATCAGCAGCGTCACGGCGGCGATCAGCCAGAGCGAAATGGTCGAGCCGCCTTCACGCACCGGGAACAGCAGCAGCGATCCAATCACCAGCGCGACCGCACCGCCCAGCGTCAGCGCGCCGTGCGCCGTTTGGGTCACGTCCAGCGCGAACAAGATGAACGCGGCGATGATCAAGACCAGGCCCGCGAAGTTCGCCTCGAGTTGAATCAGGCCGATGATCGCCACGGCCAACGCGATGACGGCGATCACTTCGGCGAAGCCGGTGCCGGGCGTGGTCACCGCCACCACCAGCATCAGCAGGCCCACGATCAACGCCAGGTAGGCCACGTTCGGATTCGCGATAAGCGTCATGAGTTGTTGAGCGATGTCCATCGTGCACCTCGTCAAGCAGTTAATCAGGGATCAGGCATTCAAGCAGAATGGCTATTCAATGCAGCATCATTAAACCACGAAACTAACCTAAAACACTGACCTTCACTGCCGAATCGGCTGACACGTTCCGTCCCGCAACCGTCATTTGTTCATGAAATTCCCACGCGCAGTGGAATTACCTATTGATCATTGTTCACGAAGTCCCCGCAGCGTAGCGGAGAGGGTTTGCTCATTTGTGCTGATACACTTCGTCCATCGCTTCCGCGATCTCGTGCAAGCCCTTCACCTCTTCGGCGATGTCGTCCTGCAGGCGCTGGTACTTGCCGCTGTCGATGTCCTTGGCGTCCATCAGCAGCAGCTGCGAATAGACCGTACCCATGGACGACAACGTCTGATCGATCTGCAGCTTGCCGCGTTCGTTGGCCTGCTGCAGGGCCTGCAGCGATTCCATTTGCGCGCGCCGCGTCGCCAGCGTCCCCTCGATCTGCTGGCGCACATCCTCGTGCGGCTCGGTCTTGGCGCGCACTTCCAGATTGCGCACCGTCACCGGCACCGACTGTAAGTCCTGCTGAATGGTCCGATCGGTTTCAAACGTATCCACGCGCCGGACTACTTCCCACAAGCCGCCGATCCAGTCGTCGATCTCAGTCGCCGTTTGCTCCAGATGATCACGCAGCACGCCTTTGCGCGCGCGCGCGATGGCCGCGGCGATCTGCGAGCGGTATTCGAACGCTTTGATCAGCTTCTCGCGCATATCGCCGCTCTTGATGGTCGTCGGCTCGTACTTCTGCTTCAAAAGATCAGCGGCCACCTGCGCCGCCACCTTTTCGTCGTTGAGAATGCTCCACACGATCGCGCCCCAGGCCGCCCCGCCGCCGATGAGCCACGCCCACGCCGGGATCGCCGGAAACAGATCAGGCCCGAAGAAGGCCAATAAGATCGCAATCGCCAAGACGATGCCGCCGCGCCAATCGGTCAGCGCATTCATCACCAGCGCGCGTTTCACGCGCTCGCGCACATTCGGTTGAGTCGAGTCCGTCGTCATACGCCTCCCGCCGGCTGCGCTAGCGCGCGATTTTGCATTTCCAAAATTACGCCGCGCAAGTTGGGAATGATGGGTGAATCGGGCTGCAGTTGCCCGGCGTCGTCGAGCAGTGCCAGGCTCTGCTGATAGCGTCCCAGCTGCGCGTAACTCTCCGCCAGCGCCAGATAGTAATCCACCGTCGATGGCTGGATGCTCACGGCGCGCTGCAAGTACAACGCCGCCAGCGTCCACATCTCACGCTTCATGTAAGTCTTGCCGCGGATGAACGCACCGGTGGGATCGCGCACCGTCCTATCGATGGCGCACCACAGGCGCTCGGTGCGCGTGTTGAAATCGTCGTTCATCGCCAAGGCCAGCGCGATCTTGATCAGCAGGAACAAAGCAAACAGGCCGCCGGAGAGCAGCACAAAAACGCCCAACGCTTCGTTCAGCGCGACTTGTAAGATGCCTTCCAGCGGCGTGCTCGCTGCGCCGCCGGCCACAAAGACGCGGTTGATCGTGGTGCTCAAGTATAGCAACGCCGCCTCAATCGCCAGCGTGCCGATGTACAGGATGTAAAAGAGACGCTTGCGCGTCAGCAGCCCAAAGGCCACCATCACCACCAGCAGGATGTAACCTAATCGCAGAAAGAATTGCTCGCGCGGCAGAATCGTCAGCACGGAGGTTTGCGCCTGCGCGGGCACGCTATGGCTTTGGCCCAAGTACATCAGCAGCAATTGGCTGATGTCGCCGCCCTGTCCGCTGTACCGCACCACCGAGAGCGCGCTCCCTAGAATCCCGATCAGCACCAGCAGCCCGCCGATGGAGAAGATCGCCTCGGCCATGCTGACCATCCAGGCAGTCCAGATCCAACGCGGTTGTTCGCGCTCGTAAAACGTGGCGTAGAGATCGCGCTTGCAATGAGGGCACTGCCGGTCTTCTTCGCGCGTCCGGTGTGCGCAGTACACGCACAACAACGGATCGTCCAACTCGGTGTCGGAGAAATCGAAGGCGACTTTCGTTTCCGGCGCGATTTCCACATCAACGTGCGGCAGCGCCGATTCCGGTTCGATCTCCGGCGTGGCTTCTATCTCCGCGCGCACCTTGGCCAGGCCGCGCTGGGCCGCCTCGTTCACCGGATCGAGCGCCAGCACATTCTGCAGGCACACCTCGCGATCTTCCAGCGTCGTCACCACGCCGCTGAGCCACAGCCATGCCCGCACGCTATTCTCGTCGGCGTCCACCACGCGCAGCAACAACTCGCGCGCCTCGGCGCGCTTGCCGGCCTTGGCGGCGGCAATGCCGTCGGTGAGCCAGAGATCGATCTCGCCGGTGGTCATGGCAGGTGCACGTGGCTCAAGCCGATTGTCATTCCCGCGAAAGTTATCCTGAGTCATGAGTGGTTCACGCCACCCGCACGGACATCAAGTGCCCGTGCTACGCCACTGCGGCCGCTCCGCGTCAATCCGGCTAGCCCCGTTGACGGGGCGCCGCACTGTAGACCGGTAATTTGATCACCGGTTGAACCCGGATGCACGGCAACTCAGTATAACGCAAGCGGGTGTGAGCTCTGTAAGATGAGCGGCTCGGTTACGCATCACGCTAGAAGTACGTCGAAAGAATCTTGTACAGTTTGCGTATCGTCTCCACCGACCCAACCACTGTCTGCCCGCCGGTCGCTTCAGATAGCGATTGCAGCACTTCCATGTCAGCGTCGTCGCCGTAGGCAATGGCGAAGATCACCACCGGCACGCCGCGCTGATTGCCGTTCTGCAGGCGCGTCACCAGTTGATTCAATTTGACGGCCGAGGCGTTTTCCTTCCCGTCGGTCATCACCACGATCGCGTTGATGCGGGTGGGATCATCGAGCTGCTGCAGCCGCTCGTAGGCTGCCGCGACCCCATCGAGCAGGGCGGTGTTGCCGTCGGCCTCTAGCGTCTCGACGGAGCGCACCAGCGCCGATCGGTTGTTTTTCAATTCGCTGATCTTCACGCGCTCGGCCACATCGTTGTAGAACTCGATCAGCCCCACACGCTCATTATTGCTCTTGATCTGATCGAGGAACGTCGCCAACGCTTCTTTGACGTTTTCGATCTTCTCGCCTTCCATGCTGCCAGAGGTGTCGACCACCAGCATCACGTTCGTGCGGCGCTTGTTGGCCAGCCAGCTCTCGCGCACCACATCCAGCACGGCTGCCGACGGCACTTGCAGCGAGGTCTGCGGCTTCGTCGGATCCGCGCCGTTGTTCACATTGATCGGTGAGCTCGCCCCGTCGATCTTGATATTTAAATCGGCCGGCCGATACCCTTTTGCCAGAATCGCCTGTTGCGCTTCCGGCGAAGTGATGTAACTGGCAAAGGCGCTGAACGTCTCGCGATTCAGATCACTCAATCCCGAAGATTCCAATAACGCCAGCGGATGGTCCTGCCACAATGAGCCTTCGTTCGGATACACCGCCACCAGGTCCACGCCGGGCTCTTGGTTGGCACCAATCACAATCTGCTCAGAGGCCACAAACGCATCGAGATAATCGCGGCCCTTCTCCGCCACGTTCTTCGCGATCGATGCTTCGCCTTCGCCGTAATAACGCACGGTCTTCTCCAGTGCGTTGACGTACGCTTGCGCCTGAGGCGTCTTCACGTCTTCGATCGTGAGGCCGCGCGTCTTGCCGGTGGCCGCGTAGAACTCGGCTAAGGTGGCAAGCAATCCCGAAGCGGACGATGTCGACGGATGGCTCCACTTGAAGTCTTTGTTGGCCGTTGCCTCGTTGAGGAGGTCACTCCACCCGATCGGTTTCTGCGGCCAACCCAGGCGCTGCGCGGCATCGCGCCACATGGCGATGACGACCGGCGAGACGGCATAGCGTACCGTCTGTCCCACTACTCCCGCGCTGGTATTCTGCGCCGACTGATACTGCCGGTCGAGTTGATCCAGCCAGATCGACGAGTCGGGCGACATAGCCTGGAAGTCGCCGGCCAGCGCCGCGTCGATCATGTCTTCAGCTTCCAGACTCACCGTGGCGAGGCGCAGTTCTTCACCGTTGGATGCCTTTAACCGCTTGGCATTGAAGTCATTCACCAGCTGTGTGAACAGCTCGGCCTTTTCTGGCGAGATGGCAATGCTCAGCGTGGACTGCGGCCCGCTGAGCGTGGAATCGATCGAGCTGAACAATCCGCTGGCCGCATTGTTGATGCCATTGATGATTCCGCTGGTGATCGGCCAGCACAGAGCACACGCGACCACGATGATGATCAACAGCGTGATCCAACCGCCGGGATTGGGCTGTGAAGTTTTGTAAGAGGGCTTGTACGGACGGGACATGGAGTGTCTCCGTGAAGAATGAAAAGTGAAGGGTGAAATGCACGTCACTCACACATCGGTGCACGCAGTCCCCATCTTTTGGGGGACTGCGCCCGTCACTCTTCACTCGTCATACTCTAGCGTTGTGCCACGTTCAAATCGAACCAGCGCAGCAAGGCTTGCAGCACTTCCCGATCGGGCGAGCGCATGGCCGAAGTGCGCTGCACGACCGGCGTGACGCCGGCGCTGGCCCACTTGGCAAACGGGCTGTCGCCCTGATTCACGATGACTTCGGCATTGACCGGGCGCAGGCCATACTGCACGGCTTTGTCCTGCACCGCTTTGCTCAGCAAATACTTTTGAAAATCCAGCGCTGCGTTCTTTTCCGCCGCGCTCGTTTCCGATCCCATCCACACGCTGAACGGGAAATCGAACCACGTCACGTATTTCGGATAGCGCACGGCCAGCGGATCCTGCCAGCGGTTGGAGATGCCGGCCATGTTCGCCAGTAGATCGCTTTCCAGCATCTGGCCGCCGTCACCCACGGAATATCCAAGCAGTGCAAAGTCTTCAGCCGTGTAAGCGCTGGCGCCGCTGATGGCCGTGACCGAGCCCATCAATTCCTTCAACCACTTTTGGAATTCAGGATTCGTCACATCTTCCACGGTGATGTTGGGTTTGTCGTAATATTCGCCTGCCGCCGCGACCATCGCTGCCAGGCCGCCCACATTCTTGCGCGGATTCGGCACGACCAGCTTGAAGAAACCCCACGCCGGATCGCCGCCCAGTTCCGGCCAACCGCCGGCCGCAATCGCCGCGTCGTGGATCGTCTTCCAATCGATCTGGCCGAACTTGTCCTCCAGCGCCTTTGCGCGCGTGCCATACAACCCCCACGCGAACAGCGATAGCGCGATCGGCTTGGCGCGATATTCGCCGTCGGTCAAGAACACGTCGCGGCCATTGCGTTCCTTATAGGCGGCGTTCGCCAGCTCCACCAGATAGCGCGAGTCGGGAATCCACGCGGTGGGCGTCTTCTCAAACGCTGCGCTGTCAAAGCGATTGAGCGCGGTGAGACCATCCATCGGCACGATCGTCACTTTGACAGGACGACCCTCCAGCGTGTGCTTCTCGCTGTTATACTGATTGGCCGCTTCGGTTATCCACGGCTCGATCGGCAAAGCGGTGACCACGCGCACCTCGATCGGCTCGTTGGACTGCGCGGGCGCGATCGGGTTGGCCGACGGCGTCAACGAGCGAGCAATCAATCCGATCGCCACAATCGCAATCGCCACGGCAATGACCACAAAGAAAATGATGCGTGTTCGGTTCATCGAAGTCCACTCCAGCCGGCATCTTGACGAGATACGGGCATATGATGGGCGAGGACACAGCATCGCCACACAGCCATGGTATTGTACTCTGAGACGGATGGCTGGCAAAGCGGCGGGCGGAGCCGAGCGATCGACTCCGCCCGTCAAATTGAGTCTGGGCGCTGTTAGCTGGACATGCCCAGACGCTTCTTGCGTTCGGCCAGCTGCGTGTCGAGTTCGGTCTTGCCCAGTACCTCGTCGATCTGATCGTCGAGGCGGCTGGCCATCATCTCGCTCTTGGCTGACGCCTTGTCGAGTCGCGACCGGATCGATTCGCCGATGCGCGCAATGTCGGCGTCGCCGCTGCCCACGATGTCATCGATCGACTTCATCGTCGCGACAGTCAGTTCCTTCGACTTTGCCAGATCGAGCAGCGCCAGCATCTCTTCGCGTTCCTGCTTGGTAGTGGTTAGCTTTGCTTCCAGCTTCAGCTTCGCGTCCAGCAGGGTCTTGTATTCGGCCTGCTGGCGCTCGTACTGTTGCTGATACTGCTCGGCCATGCGCTGCGTGGTGTTGTACTTGGCTTGCGCGGCCGAGGCTAGATCATCGCGGCCCTGCTGTAGCAGCGCATCAATGTCGCGGTCCAGTTTGGCAGCCTGTCCCGTGTACTCGTCGGCTTTGCGCTTCAGCGTTTTCACTTCGCCGCCCACGGTGGCCGTGGCATCTTCCAGCTTTTCCAGATTATCTTCGGCCTGGCGGATGTATTCGTCCATCACCGCCACCGAATTGGACTGCAGCGCCTTATCAACCATCGCGTGCAGGTTCGCCGAAATCAACGTGTTGATCTTATCGAGCAAAGAAGCCATCTGTGTCCTCCTGGATCACGGAATTGGATTTGATTTTACGAGCTGGGTACGTGCATCAGAATAGCATGCGATCGGGCAGATAGTTTGACACGAGTCCGACAGGCTTCTGACAAACCGATTAGCAGGTGCCCTGCCCATCGAGGTGGCATCCGGCTCAACAAAACCGCCCGCTACGTTGCGGGCAGAAAATGAACATCGGCGCCGGTCTCACATCAGCGGCAGCCACAGGGTGAACTCGCTGCCCGCACCTTCGGAACTGGTGCAAGACACCTCGCCTTGATGCAGATCGGCAATGCACTTGACGATCGCCAGGCCGATGCCCGCGCCCTGTTGTTCGATGCGCTGGCGGTTGATCTGGTGGAAGCTATCGAAAATTTTTCCGGCTTCGTCGGCGGGAATCCCCATCCCGTCATCTTTCACCCTGCAGCGAACTCGCTCGCCGTCGACCGCTACCTTGACCCAGACGTGGCCGCCCGTGTGTTTGGAAAACTTGATGCCGTTGTCGACCAGCCGCATGACGGCATCTTCCAGGTACCCTTCGTGGATTTCTACCAGCGGCAAATTAGGCTCGATCTCACGCACCAGCGTCACCTGTCGCACGGTAGCAGCTTCGCGCTGGCGATCGAACACGCGCGCGACGAGGCTGGCCCAGTTGTTGAAAGGGCCTTTGTCCATCAGGTAAGCCTGTCGGGCGTCGTCAGTTTCAAAGCGCACCAGCAGCAGGAAATCTTCCACCAGCCGGTTCAGGCGATTGCTGCCGCCTTTGATGCGGCTAAGAAACTTCTCCAAATCCTCCGCCGACCATTCACCCTCTTGAATGAGATCGACGTAGCCGGTGATGTACGTGAGGGGTGTGCGAAACTCGTGGCTGAGCATGTTGAGCAGGCTGCGTTTGAGATCATCCATCTCGCGGCGGCTCTGCTGCTGGATCGTCAAGGCCCGATCGAGCTTGGCGCGCACGACGACCAGCAGGTCTTCCAGATCAACCGACTTCACCAGATAGTCGTCGGCGCCCAGCTGCTTGCCCGCGCGAATATCGGGCCGCTGGCCCTTGGCCGTCAGGAAGACGAACGGCACGGCGGCCCACCGGGGATGACGGCGCACTTGCTCCAACAACTCAAAACCGTCCATCTCCGGCATCATGATGTCCGAGATAATCAGATCGGGGCGGAACAGATCCAGCATTTTAAGGCCTTCCACGCCGTTCTCTGCCAGCTGCACCCGATAGCCGTTCATCTCCAGCACATCACGAATGCCGCTCGACATTGCCAGATCATCTTCGACGATTAAGATCTGCTCTGCCATGCTTCAACCTCCCGGACTGGTCCTGGTCTAAACGGCGGCCAACTTGTAGCCGCGGCCCCGCACCGTGATTAAGTATTTGGGATTGGCCGGATCGCGCTCGACCTTGCTGCGCAGGCGGCTGATCAGTTTTTCTACGCGCGCATCGTCCACTTCGTCAATGTAGTCCTGGCCCCAGACGGCTTCGACAATCTGATACTTGTCGCAAATCTTGCCCAGCCGGCCGTACAACAATAACAGCAGACGGTATTCCAGGTCTGTCAGCGATGGCACGCGCTCGCCATCAACCCAGGCCTCGCCTGCATCCACGTCCACCCACACTCCGGCCCGCACCGGCTGGCGCGTGCGACGTTGTCGATACATGTACGCCGCAAACAATTCGCCAAAGACGCGCGGCGGCTGGCCGGGCAGCAACACGCCCTTGGCGATGAGATCGTCCAGAGTCAAAGCCTGTGGCAGCTCGGCGCTGTCACCGAGCAAGCCCAAGAGCACCTCCTGCTCGTGCGGTGACAGATAACTCCACAATTTAGCGCACTCGTTGCGAATCACCGAATCGCTTTCCAGTTTTTCACGCACCAGCGTCAACGCCTGGGCACGCGCCCCGCCCGGCACGCCGGACAAAAAGCGCAGTACCTGGCGGGTGGCGTTTCGCAGTAACCCCGGATGTCCTCCGGCCTGCGTCACGACGAATTCCACTTCATGCGGAGACAGCGGCGTGTGCTCTTCTTTCGTCCACACCAGCACCGCCCGGCGCGCGGTCACTTCGTCTAACATGCCCAGCACAATCTGATGCCCTACAAACAATTCGCCAAACTCGCTCGCCTCCGCATCGCGGCGGCGCTCGGCCAGCGGCGCGCCTGTGGCGGTGACATACACCAGCGACTCGAACTTGTCGTGGAGTGCGCGCAGATTCAAGAACACTCGGCCATCCAGCGCGCCAAAGGGATCGTCAAACTCATCGAAAAGTAGCGCCACCCGCCGATCGAGCTGTTCGCACAACAGCGAGATGCCGTCATTGAAGCTGAGCGCCGACACGATGGGGCGCTCGGAATCAATCACCTCGCGGCACAGCGTTTCCAGCCGGCTCACTACCTCGACCGGCACTTTTTTGCCCAGGCGTTTTACCGCATCCAACGCCGCGCGCAGCGTTACCTCGTAGAAAGATTGATCCGTCAACGCAGGCATCAGGTTGCAGTCGACGTAGACGTTCAACGCCTTAGCCGAGCTTTCCTCGGCTGCGGTGCGCAGCAACATCGACTTGCCAATGTTGCTTAAACCAACAATCGAACAGCAGGCGCCTTCAGAGAGCGCGTCTCGCAAACGCTGCAAATCAGCCGAACGTAAAAACGCATTGTCGTTCATAACCCGTGTTGTATCCAGGGAGTGAGTTCCCCGGCTGGCTGCCGAGGACTGCCACCTATCTTACGCAAAAAACAAAAAAGGGTCAACCGACGAAACTCCTTCGGTTGACCCACGGACGTCATGAATGAGGCTAGCCCTGCGAAGTGCGCAGGCGGCGCGCCACGACCAGGATGCCCACCAACCCCACGGCCGCCAACAACAGCATAACGAGGTTATCGCTGGCGCCGGTCGTCGGCAGGCCCGTCGAGCTGCTGCCGGTGCCGGTCGTGCCGGTGATTGGCTTCGTACCGGTTGCATTCTTGGATGCTGCCGCTGTGGCAGTTGCCGCTTGAGGCGGCACACGCGTGGCAACTGCTGCCGTCGCTTGTGCCCCTGTCGCAGGCTTGGCAGTGGCATTAGCCGCTGCCGTTCCTTGCACCTGCGCGATGGCCGTGCCCTTGCCGGCGGGAGCCGGCGTAGCCTGACCAGCCGCCACTTGAGTAGCACCAGGCTTGGGGGTCGGAGGCACAATGACGATCACTTCCTTACGCAGATCAGGCGGTACTAGCACCCGATCGATTGTGTGAATCACACCGTTGGCCGTTTCCTGGTCAGGCTTGGTCACGGTGGACTCATTAATTTGAGTCGTGTCGTCCTTTACCACAATCACGACCGGCTGACCTTGCAGCGTCTCAGCCGTGCTCAATTTGGCGACATCGGCGGCCTTGATCGCGCCTTGCACCACGTGATACTTCAACAGCGCTTCCAGCTTGGCAGGATCCTTCTTCAGAGCCTCCAGCGATTCGGGAGATAACTGCGCAAAAGCATCGTCGGTTGGCGCAAAGACGGTAAACGGGCCCTGCCCTTTCAAAGCCTCCACCAGCCCGGCGGTCTCCAACAAGGAGGCCAGCGTCTTAAAGTCCCCTGCAGCCAGCGCCGTATCCACCAGGTCCTTCGGCACTGGTGTGGCGGCGGGTGCCAGCGTATTGGCGGGCGCAGCTGTGTTAGTTGGCATGGGCGTATCGGTAGGCAGCGGCGTTGGCGAGACCAACGCCAGGGCCGCCACAGCCGCGTTTGTCGCTTGCACCGCTTGATTCTGCGCGTCAATGGTCGACCGCTCGCCCTGCCGGCCGATGAGGATCAACGCAATGAGCAGCACGCCCAGCGCGCCAAAGGCGAACAGGCCAATCATCATCATGCGAAATGAGCGATTGGACTGCTCGTCGCTGTTCCCTTCCATCTCGGCTTCGGGTTCAGGTTCGTTTTCAAAAACCTCGTCGGGATTCTCATCAAAGGCCATTGCCCTTACTCCTGTGATCCAGATTCAGCGTTGCATAATGGATGAAGATGAATATCATTGTATACGAAACGGATCAAAAAGCAAAATCAAGCCCCACAAGCCGGGGGGCTGCCTAACGGAAGATCTCCAGATTCGCGAAGGGCACCAGCGTGTGTCCGTCATCGCCGCCCAAATCGACTTCGGCGCAGTGAACCTTGGCGCCGGTTTCGATCTGCTGCGGCAGCTCCGGCAGCGCCGTCACTAGCCCCACTTTGCCCTGCCGCGGCCCGCGCAGCACTCGCACGCGCACACCCATTGCCAGCGGCATACCAAAAGCGGGCGGCTCAGGCTTTGAGTCCGATGGCAGCGGGATCAAAATCTCGGGCCGTTGCACACCCCAGCGGCTGCGGGTTAAAGCGCTGATTGATACTTCGCGACCAACGTTGCTCTTCAACAGCTTGAAGATCGGCGCCGCCATTGCGATGTGCCCAAGACCTTCCGTCAGCAAAATCGGGAAAGGCGCATTGCGCGCCGCTTCCAACATGCCGCCATCCAAGCTACCTGCGATGAGGCCGCGCACCTGCATTTGAATTGCTTGTTGCAGCACCGTCTCGTCAAACCATGCGCCGCCCACCACAATCGCGCCGTGCATCGTCACATCGATCGTGCGCGCCTTGATCGGATCGGTAGCGCGTTTGGAGACCACCTGCAGAACGCCGTACGACTCGCCGCCAATGCCTAGCGCCGCTTGAATTAGCGCACCGGTGGTTTCAATGACCACGCCGCTCCCCGCCATGACATTGGCCACCGTGCCAGCCAGGTAAGCCGTCAACTCGAAGGGGCGGCTGACCACTTTGATCAAGACGCGGCCCGTCGGTTTGTCGATGCGATATACAAAGCCATTCGCCGGCGATTTGATGCGGCCGGCCGCGGTCAGCCCCTTGGACGCGATGACGGTATTCATCGTCACGTCAGCGCCTTCTTTGACTTTGATATACTTATAGGCGCGGGCAGGCGCAACCCGTAGCAGGTGCGCCACGTTCACCACGCTCACCTCGCCGCTGACTTCGGCTTGCGCCACCGGCTGCGCAGGCTGCACCCGATCGCCGGGGTTGACCAGCACCTTGCCCGACATGGGCAGCACGCGCTCGCGCCGGATCGTCGTCAACGGCAGCACGCGTGTTTCCGGTGGATAATACACACCCGCTTCCGACATTATGCCCCCATATCCCATAGCCACTGCTGAACTCGATCGCGCCGCATTTCCGGATCGGCAGGCAGATGCCGGGCCAACGGACGCCCGCGCGCATCGACGATCAAACCCAGCGCGCCGCCCTCGACCGGAATCGATTTGCGCACGCGTCCGATGTCGATACCCCGGCGCGGCTGCAATTGCAATGTGGCCTTCTGACCCAATGGCAGCGGCAATACTTCCAAAGTCCCCGCCGCCACTTCCACTTCCAGATCGCCGCCACCTTCGTAACTGATCTTCAAACCCAAGATCACCTCGCCGGGGCGCGCGGTACCGGTCGGCACCACCACCGTCCCCAGCGACATCAACCCCTTGTTCTCGATCGTCTGCACCACGCTCAACGGATGCGCCAGCGCCGCAGCTCCCAACGCGGGCATCAAACCATACACGTCCAGCAACAGCTCAAATACTCCGACCGGCTCCAGTGCATCCAACAACAGCAGCGCCGCTTGACCGGGCCGTGTCGCCTTGGCGATAACCGAGCCCGCGCCCACGATGCGCTCGAATAACGGCGCGGCCCGACCACGACCACGCGGCGCCATACGCCGCCAGCTGGGTTGTGCCAATTTCACGATCGATCGGATCGCTTCACGCGCCAGCGCCTGCTCGATCAGCAGTTCGCGCCCATCGGCTGGAATGGTAAGCGGGCGCAGCTCTTTGTCGATGACGAACGCTTCTAGATCGGTGGGATGAACCTGGAAGGGCAGCCAGCGCGCAACGTTAGCAATCTTGGCTTCCGACAACAGGCGCGATCCGCCAAACGCCGAACCGATATCGCTGCGCACCGTCAACTGCAGCTTGCCATTAAATGCCGCGCCAACCGTCGTGTTGGATGCGCCCACATCCACACCCAGTGATCCTGCGCGGGGATCACCGATCACGCTGAGGTAACGCACCACATTGCCAAAACTGCGAGCCGTAGACAATACCGGGGTGTGGCTCCAGCCCGCGCATTCGCTCAAACCATTTACTTCAGACAGCTTCGTGCTGGCGTGCAGAGCATCCAATTCCGCCTGCAAGGGGCCAAGGTCCTCTGCGCCCAGCGTGGGGCGCACATTCCCTTCCACAGCCACCAGGGATATGTCATCGCCGACGATCTCTTTTACGCGCGCCCGCAAAGCCGAGTTGCCGGCATACACAATCGTGGGCCGCGCCGCCGGCTCGATCAACGACGCACCCAGTGCCACCGATTCCACCAGGTTCAACACCGGCGTCGTTGAGCCGCCATCGGTGCCCCCGGCAATGCACACGGCATCGGGTTGCACGGCCAGGACGCTCTTGGCGCGCATCTCGTCGCTCTTGCGGCCCGTGCCCAGCAACGAGATCACATCTTCAACCGATGAATAGGTGCCGGCCGCGGCGCGCCGCACACTGTCGAGACTCAATTCGCCGACCAACCCGGCCAGTACCAGCCGCAAGGGTTGCGCGGCGCTGCTGGTGATGACACACAGGTCGGCGCCCGAACCGTCGTCGTGTTCCGGCGAGATCACATTGCCGTCGTCGCTCAACAAGGGACGGGCGGACATGCGCTGCAATTGCTCGATGGCGTGACGCACCCCGATGGCGACATCAGCCCACGGTTCTTCCTGCGTGGTCGGTGACTGCGCCCGCGCCACGAAGCGAAACGATCCTTCGACCAGCGCGATCAGCACCGCCTGCGTATTCACGCTGCCGATATCGATGGCTAAGATGGAGGAAACTTCCGTTGGCTCTACCATACCGATTATTTCTGTGCCGGCCCGATCGGTGATTCTAGCCGATCGGGCGTGAGATTACCGCACGAACAAGCGCTGCAGCGCAGCCACCGCTTCAACCAGTGCCTGCCCGCGATCGAGCAACAGTGTCACGCTGGCCATGAACACCAGCGCAAAGATCGCGCCTAAGCCAATCATCAAGAAGAAGCGCCGCCCAGTAAGGTTAATCGCTTCCACGACAACATTGCGATTGGCGCGATAGTAACCGAACGATAACAGCGTGAAGATCGTGCCAACTGCCACGATGAGGGTCATCAGCACATCGGGTTGTCCACCCGAAGGTGACGTGACCGGATCAGCTGCCGCTACGATCTGCGGTCCCAGCGTGCCGATGACGACCCCGCCCAACACCGTGGCCGCTCCCACGCCGATGAGATAACCCATCGGGATATTACCGATCCATGCCAGACGCGGTGAAGCCTTGAGCCACACCATGACACCCAGCAGCAAGCCGATCCCCACAATGATGAGCGGGCCCGTGTTGCCCACGGCGGATTGCGCGAGAGCGTCATTCGCACTCTTCCATAGCACATCGAAGATCACCACGACCGCGGCATACGCCGCGCCTGCGCCGATCAGGATGTACACCGCCAGACGGAACAGGAAGCTATCGCCGATGATGTACGTCAACACCAGGAGCGTCAAGATGGCGCCAATGACGAGGCCGATCGCATCGGGTGTCATGTAGACCGCCTCCCTGCGCCACGCAGCAACGCCGCAATCAAACCAAAAAGGATGAGGCCGATCATCACATAGTTAGCCAGAGCCAACCCATCGAGCGGGATCTGGTAGTGAGTCGTTCGGTCTTTGGGGCTGAACGTCCCCATCATGCCGGTGGCATTGAGATACGCCACAGCACCGGGGAAGCCGCTAACCATACCCTTCACTTGTCCCGATTGCAGATACGGCATCGTCAATGGTTCTGCGCCGGCGCTAACACCGACCACCAACGGAATCTCAGATCGGTTGGCCTTCAGCTGCTCAGCCCACCAGCGCACCGTCTCAGGCGAGGCAGCCAGCTCGATGATCAACTTCACGTCGCCGCCGGCTCTGTTCAGTAGCGACTGCACGCCATTCACCTGACCGGGCACAAAGCCCAGCTCGACGTATTTCAGATCCGGCAAATTCTTCAACACGGATTGTGCCACCGCGCTGCCCTGTGGATTGAGGCTGGCGACGTTAATTTGCGTATTGCGCAAAGCCGGACTCTGTAGCAGGGCTTCGGCTACTTGATCAAGCTCGCCTGCTTGCGCGGCATCATAGTCGAACACCACCAGCACTTTCGAGTTGGGCGGCAGCTGCGCCACTTGAGCGATTTCAACAGCCGCTTTGCTCACGGCTGGCGGCGGCACCAGGGTCTGCACGTTCGGCATGAGCATCAGTCCCGTTGACTGGTTGATGTCGATCCCGATCGGCACCAGTAATGCCGCGATGATGAGGAAGGCCACTACCCAGCGCAGCACGCGGCGCCGAATGACGGAGCCTTTCACGACGAACTGCTCCACCGCTGCGGGCGCAACCGCATGCTGCGTCAGTAGTTCCCTCAACACTCCCGCGCGCGCCTGATCTTCCGCCGAAATCGCAAACTGCAGCTTGGCTGGCAGACCCCGCATCTCGCCCATGATGGGCGCCGGCGGTAAAGCATTGACAATGCCCACCAGCGGGCCCTCCGTCTCGGAAGGGGTTTCGGCCTCTTTAGGCGCCGCGGCCTCTTCTGAAGGGCGCATCGCTTCCACCCACCCCGGAATCTCCGCTTGCGTTAACTCGGTCGTTTCAGGCGGTGGAACGGGGATGGCTGTCCTGGCGGCTTCCTGCTCCTGGCGGATCTCTTTCAACCACTCTGGCATTTCCGCCGGGGTAACTTCTTCTTTCTCCGATTGCTTAGCTGCCCCTGCCACAGCCGCCGCAGCTAAACCGGCCACCGCGACTGTCGCCGCTTTGGATACCCGACCCTTTTCTTCCGGTTCGGCTTCGACGGTCTCTGCCGGTTGCTCTATCGCTTCCGGTTCCCCTACCTCAGAATCAGTTGCGGCCATCGCCACACCGGCCACGGCTGCTGTCGGCGCAAGATCACGCAGCCAATCTGGCATTTCGCCAGGCGCGGCTTCTTCTGCCTGCGCTGTCTCAATCGGAATCGAAGGAGCAAGCTCAACAGCGGGCGCAGTCTCTTCGCGCAGCCAATCGGGCAGGTTCTGATCCGCAGGCGCTTCGGCGCGCGACGTCACTGCAGCCGCAGTGGCACCCACGACAGCAGCACCGCCGAGTCCCTTCAGCCAATCGGGGACACCTTCATCCTCTTCGGCCTGAACCGTCGCAGCAGGTTGAGGCGGTTCAATTGCCGCGCTCGATTCCTCACGCAGCCAATCTGGCACTTCCTGGTCGTAGGCATGCAATCCGCCGATCGCCTGTGGCGCGGCACTCGATTCTTCACGCAGCCATTCGGGTTCTGCTTCTGCTGAAGCCTGCTCGGCTTCCATCTCCGGCGTGGCGCGGCGCAAGGTCGTCAGCCAATCGGCATCAGGTTTCTGCGGTGCAACTTCCTCAGGCTTCTGCCCTTCCGCAAAAGCACCGACTGCCGCGGCTCCCGCCGCCGCTACGCCAAGACCCTTCAACCAATCAGGCACGCCTTCTTCTTCCGCCTGCACGGTCGGTTGTTCTTCAGCCGATTCAAATGACGATCGCGTCTCGCGCAACCACTCAGGGATTTCTTCTTCCGCCGATGTCGAAGGTTGCTGAGCCACCGCACCTGCTTCACGCAACCAGTCGGGCACTTCCTGCTCATAGGCGGGCTGCCCGCCGATCGCTTCCGGAGCAATGCCGGTTTCTTCACGCATCCATTCAGGTGCTTCTTCAGCCTGCGCTTGCTCGGCTTCCAGTTCAGGCGTCGCTTGCCGCAGCGTAGAGAGCCAATCGGTGACAGGCTTTTGCGGAGCGACCGGCTCTTGCGGTTGCTCTACGACAAATGCACTCACGGCTGCCCCACCTGCCGCAACCAACCCTGCCCCTTTCAACCAGTCAGGCACACCTTCTTCTTCTGATTGCACCGCTGGCTGCGTTTCAGCAGGTTCAATAGCTGCAGCTGGTCCGCGCAACCATTCTGGGATTTCTTCTTGCGGCTCAGCGGCAGGCGTTGGTTCTATTCCGCCAGATTCACGCAGCCAGCCGGGGACTTCCTGCTCATAGGCTGCCTGCCCGCCGATCGCTTCCGGCGCAATGCCAGTTTCCTCAAGCATCCATTCAGGTGCTTCTTCAGCCTGCGCTTGCTCGGCTTCCATCTCCGGCGCAGCCTGACGCAAAGCCGAGAGCCAATCGGTGACAGCCTTTTGCGGAGCGACGGCTTCTTGTGGCTGCTCTTCGCCAGAGCCACCAAGTGCCGCCGCGCCTGCCGCGACCAAACCCGTTCCCTTCAGCCAATCGGGCACGCCTTCTTCTGCGGCGGTCGCTTCAGGTTCAATCGAAGTCTCGCGAAGCGAGCTCCTCCAATCGGATGTCACGGCCGGTTCACCTTGAGTTTCGGGTGCGGTGGCGCCCAGCTGGCTCAACCAATCGAGCGCGCTGTCGCCTGTCGATAAAGCCATTGACTCTGAGGCCGGCTGCTCTTCCACACCGAGCTCGTCCAGCCAATCGGGCAGGGCCTCTTCAGCACTGGCGGCAGGGCGCAGATCGCGCAGCCAGTCGGGCATTTCTTCCGCAGCGGGTTGTGCTTCCGCCACGGATAACGGCGAGGATGGTGGTGTTTCACGGGGCGCCGTCGAGAAATAAGGCGACGGAGGTTCTTTGATCCATTCGGGTAATTCCTCCTCTTCAGCCGCAACCGGTTCCACCGACGCGCCGAAGTTTGCCGCCCAGGGCAGCTTCTCTTCAGACACGGCTGCAGAAGTTTCTTCCGCCGCCGACGAAACTGAAGCGGCAGGAGTTTCCTCCACGTACGGCAATTGTCCCGTCGCGCCGAGAGTCTTCAACCAATCCGGAACTTCTTCTTCCTCACCAGTTGGCTGGGCCGCTTCCGGCATGGTGCGCAAGCGCTGCGCCCACTCCGGTAGCAGTTCGTCGGTCGGTGATTTCTTTGTTTGAGCAGATGGATCGGCTAGCCCTAGATCGCTCAACCATTCAGGGACTTCCTCCGGTGCGGCTTGATCACTTGCGGCGCTGACAGCCGTTACTTTGGCAATATCCAACTCGGAGGTGCCGGCCACTGCCGATTGAACTACCTGCATCCAATCGGGCAGTTCTTCTTCAACAGGCTGGATCGACTCGTCAGATTTCTGCGGCTCGACGGGGGCCGCAGCCGCTGGTTCAGCACCGGCCGCGGAGATGGTGGGCAGCGACAAGCCCTTCGGGACGAGAGTTGAAGACGCCGGAGCTTCCAATTCATCCGGCTCTTCCGCCAGCGAAGCGATAAGGCGCGTGCCGCATTTCTCACAGAAGAGGCTATACGGTGGATTGGGTGTGCCGCACGCGGGGCAAAGCGAACTGGTCATGGTGGGCAGCTTAGTGCCGCACTCATTACAGAAGCGCGAACCATCTCGATTGGCAGTACCACATCCTGGACAGTAAATCATAGATCAGGCTAACCTGTTCATTCGCTCTGCGGTCGATCGATCGTCAACAGCACACGGAACGCGACCGCCAAAGTACCCAGTGCCACACCCAACAACAAACCGCGCAGACCACCCATGGCCAGCGCATCAAAAAATTGGCGGATGGGCAGCAAGACGCTATCGGCTGTGACGGGAATCTGTGTAAGCAGCACGACGATGGCCGAGATCAAGAACCATAGCGTGCCCCACGTCCGGCGGCGCTGCGCCATGCGCAGCGCGGCAACACCCAGAAAGATGGCGAGCAGTGCGCCGAGTGATGACTGAATCGGCGCAATGATGGCCGTAAACACAAAGGTCGTCGCCCCAAGATTGAGAAACCGATCGGCCACCAGCACCCCAAACACGACGATGGCAACGATGAGCGCTACCAAGCTGTAACCACTCCGGCGCTGCTGTACACGCCGCAGATGGAAACTTAGCAGCCGCACACAGCCCAACAACAGAGCCATGCCGGCGACGATGACGGCGATGTTAATCAACACGACGCGCAGCTGCAACAACAGCTCCATTGGGAAAATGAAGCTGAGCAACACAATTGACCCGGCGATGCCGGTGATGACGGCGGGGGCGATACTGGTAATAATGCGTCTCACGTCACAGCCTCATGTGAATAAGCCAATGATGAAAACGATCGCGATCAAAACCGCGATCACGATGCGGACAACGTCAGCGGCGCGCAGACTCGCCAGATGCGGCAGCTGCGCGCGCAAATAGGCTTTGGCCGCGTACATTTCTTCACCCAGCAAGATGTGTTCGGTCGAAGTGCTCATGACGGCCAGCGCCCGCGGATCTGATCCGCCAAACAGCTGCGGCAGTTCATTGTTGTTCGCGGCTTGATCGATCAGGGCGGCTTCCGCTCCGAATGCGCCGGACATGATGTTGGTCAGTACCGGCTCGTGATTGAGCAAGTCCATGGTAGCCGCGGCATATTGTGTGGGATTGAGGGCCGGCAGGCGTGCTGCGCCGCGCGGAAAATCGTTGAGGTTGCCCTGGCGGACGTAAGGGCGCCGCACGGCATCTTCGGCCAGGATGGCGCTCGTCGGATCGGAGGTGGAAACGATCGGGGCGATGCCGCTGGCCGCCGCTTCATCGGCCAAATATTCGGCCACCGCCAGACCGGCCAGCGTGGTGGCGGTATCATCGCCACTGACCCCACCGGTGCCGATCGAGATGTGGAGATCGCGTCCGGACTCGATCGCTCGGCCCATTTGACCGCGCAACAACCTAAACGCGGGAATAGCACGGAAGCGCGGGCGGCGGCGGCCGGTGCGGAACATGATACCGAACGCGCCGACTAGCACGCCGAACAAGATCAACATCAGCAGGCCGCCAAAATTAGCTACAAACTGATCGAACGCATTCATCATTCGGCCTCATGATCCAGACTGCGCAAGAATTGATCCAGGCGATCGGGATCATCCAGCGTCTCGACGATCCGATCCAGACGGCCTTCATCCACAAACGTCGTCAACAGCGGCGAAGCCAGGGTCAGCAGTTGACCGCCGATCGCACCGAAGGGACGGAGCACTTCGATGAAGACCGGAGCAATATCGGCCAGTCCCCAGCGCTGCAAGCGGGCTGCCCACAGCTGATCGTCTTGAGGAGTCGATGAAGGTGTCATGATCGTCAACTTGCTGCCACACGGTTCAACGGAAACTTGCGTGAGGTAGTATAGCATGTTGCGTTTGAAAAGTGAAGTGGACGCGCTTGCTGTCAATGGTGTGCTCGAAAAGTTGTCAGGTAGTTAGCGGTTCGGGTTCCCCGCTGACACATTTTGCGTGCACACAGTCAATG
>Ga0209254_10000858_pt1 | contig 26555 bp, 23 predicted proteins | sample FrelakmetDIP11DI_FD_187148 | JGI IMG/M metagenome (GOLD analysis project Ga0209254, IMG submission 187148) | Freshwater lake sediment microbial communities from the University of Notre Dame, USA, for methane emissions studies - DIP11 DI (SPAdes)... | ecosystem: Environmental > Aquatic >...
GGCACTGAAGCCGGTCGCCATCGCGCTCGCGCTGGCTTTCACATCGACGGGCGCCTTCGCCACCGACGGTTACTTCGCCGAGGGCTATGGCATGAGGGCGCGCAGCATGGGCGGCGCGTCGATCGCCACGGCGCTCGACGCCTTCGGCGGCGCGAACAATCCGGCGAGCATGGCGTTCGTCGGCAACCGTCTCGACCTCGGCATCTACTGGTTCAGCCCGGAACGCAGCGCGGAGCGAACCGGCTCCATGCCGTCGCTGAACGGCGCCGCGGACAGCGACTCGACCAACTTCTACATCCCCGAGGTCGCGGTCAACTGGATGCTGCGACCCGACATGGCGCTGGGCCTGACCATCTACGGCAACGGCGGAATGAACACGGATTACCCGGGCGGGGAGATCAACTGCGGCCAGGGCCCGGCAAACCTGCTGTGCGGCCAGGGCCGGCTCGGGGTCAACCTGGAGCAGTTGATCGTCGCGCCGACCTTCGCGTGGCAGTTCGCGCCCCAGCAGTCGATCGGCATCAGCCCGTTGTTCGCCTACCAGACGTTCGAGGCCGAGGGCCTGCAGGCGTTCAGCCCGTTCAGCTCGTCTCCCGGCAACCTGACCAACAGGGGCTCCGACAGCTCGACGGGCTGGGGATTCCGCATCGGGTATCAAGGCAAGTTCGACGCGTTCCGCGTCGGCGCGATGTACACGTCGAAGATGTCGATGGGCGAGTTCGACTCCTACAAGGGCCTGTTCGCCGAGCAGGGCAGCTTCGACATTCCGTCGCATTGGGGCCTGGGCGTGGCGTGGGAGCCGGACAACACCTGGCTCGTCGCCTTCGACTACGAGCGGATCAATTACAGCGACTCGAAGTCGGTGAACAACCCGAGCACGAACCGGGCGCCGCTGGGCGCCGACAACGGCCCGGGCTTCGGCTGGCAGGACATCAACGTCTATCGCATCGGCGTGCAGTACCGCATCGACCCGACGTGGACCGTGCGCGCCGGCTACAACCACTCGGACAATCCGATCACGAGCCGCGACGTGACGTTCAACATCATCGCGCCGGGGGTCGTGCAGGACCACGTGACGATCGGGTTCTCCTATGCGGTCAGCCCGACGTCCGAGATCACGATGGCGTACGGCCACGCGTTCGAGAACGACGTCACCGGACCGTCGCTCCTGCTCGGTGGCAACGAGAAGATTTCGATGTCGCAGAACTTCCTCGGCATCGGCTGGAGCACGAAGTTCTAGCCTCGGTCGATGCAAAACAAAACGGCCACCGCGAGGTGGCCGTTTTGCATTGGGAGCTTGAAGCGCAGCGGTGCTCAGCAGCCGCCTTTCTTCTCTTTCTTCTTCGGCTCTTCCTTCTTCGCCGGGGCAGCGGCGGCCGGCTTGGCCTCTTCCTTCTTCGCCGGGGCAGCGGCGGCCGGTTTGGCCTCTTCCTTCTTCGGCTCGGCCTTCTTGTCCTGGGCGAGCGCGGCGGTGCTGGCAACGGCGAACAGGCCAGCAAACAGGATCGACATCATCTTCTTCATTCGAATACTCCCTGGAGGGTCCAATTGGGTGCTGCAAGGGGCGCGATTGTATTCACCTTCCGGTCGCATGCAAGCGGCCGGAACGTCGAAAACGCGCCTGGCGGGCCGGCGGTTGACGCCTAGGAGAAGCGGGGCTTCCAGTCGGCGAAACGGGTCTCCAGCCACGCCATTCCGCGGCCGGCGGCCAGCAGGAACAGGATGAAGCCCGCCGCCCACCAGACCATGCTGACTCCGGTCACGCTTGGCAGGAGCATCTCGCCCTGGCTCACGGACTTGATCCATGCCTCGAGTCCGGGAGTGAACTCGGCGAACGCCCACACGCCGGCCAGCATGCCGAACGCGAATGCGAATCCGTCCTTGCGTCCCGTGGCGATGGCGGCCATCGAAGTGCCCGGGCAGTAGCCCCCGACCATGAAGCCGGCACCGAACAGCAGGCCACCGAGGATCTGGGCCGGCAGGGCGGTCGGTTCGACGTAGAACGCCGAGATGTCGACGGCGCCGATCGCCGACAAGAGCGCGATTCCGGTCATGCACGTCACGATCGCGGTGAACATCACTTTGACGACCGCCATGTCGAACAGGTAGAACACCGCAGTCAGCTTGCGCGCGCTGCCGAAGCCGGCGCGCTCGAGGCAGAAGCCGAACCCGAGGCCGAGGACCAGCGCGATGGCGAGGTCCGTCGCGACGGACCATTCAATGTGGGAGACAAGAGGGAACATCAGATCCACTCCTTGCGGACGAACCAGGCGAGCGCGTAGGCCGCCGCGAAAACGGACACCATGAAGACGAGGCTGCCGACGTTGAGGATCGCGCCGCCGGTCAGTGCCTGGCCGCTGGTGCAGCCCTTGGCGATCTTGGCGCCGTACGCAGCGAGAAAGCCGCCTGCGAAGGCGAGCATCAGGCGCTGGTTGTCGGTCACGCGCGGACCGCGCTCCACCGACCACTGGAACCGGCGGCCCTGCACGCCGGAGATCCAGGCGCCGATCAGCGCGCCGCCGATCAGGAACACGGTCCACGAAGCGAGCGGCGCTCCGTCATTCCAGTATCGCGAATGGACCGCGTTTGCCGTCACGTGGTCGGCCGACGCGAAGAGGCTCGTCAGCCACGCGGCAACCGACGAAAAAGCGGCCGTGGCGCCGAGACCGCGCCCGGTGACCAGGTAGGTTGCCAACAGCACCAGGCCAAGAAGCACGCCGACGAGATACGGGTTCCAGTACGCCAGCGGCTCCGCACGCCTGAGCGAAGCGGGAGCGCTGCCTGCGAGCGATTGCGACACGTTCAACTCCAGAGCGGCAAGGATGCCGGGGAGCATAGCCACCAATAGGCCCGCGGGACCCGGCGCGGGCCAAGGCCCGCCTCCGGAGTCAGCGTTGTGTGAGGGGGATCACCGCCTGGCGCTCGGGGCAAACGCAGCGAGGCCGGGGCGGCACGGCGCGGCCCACGCGGGCAGGCCCAGGATGGATCGGACCCGGTCCTCCAGCACCGCGCGGGTCAGTGGATGCGCCACATAGCCGTTGGCCCGGACCTGCGAGGCGCGCACCACTTCGTCCTTGCTCGGCTCGCGCGTGACCAGGAGCACGGGGATCGCTTGCAGGGCCGGTCGTTGTCGCATCGCCGCGACGAGGTCGAATCCGTTGAGCCGTGGCATGTCGACATCCGCGACGACGCAGTCGTAGCGGGCACCGAGGAGCATGTCGAGCGCGGCCTGTCCATCCACCGCCTCGTCCGCCTCGGTGAAGCCGATCTCGCGCAGGAGCTTGCCGATGATCCTCCGCGCGGTGCCGAAGTCGTCGACGATGAGGAAGCGGAGGTGGCTGTTGCGCATGCGAGTGGGGTGGAGGGAGGGGCAGGGCCGCTGCTCGGCGGGGAACTGGACAACGCTCCTGCGCCCGCTCCACGCGTGTGGTGTCGGCCTGTTCCGTGGTCAACTTGAGGGCCCGGCCGACCTCCGGCGGGTTCGGCCGACGATGGGCGACCGCCGGGCGGGACGACTGCAAGCTTTCGAATTGGCAGCCGTCGAAGGCGGTTCTCGACGCTCCTGCACGCGCTCCGACACCGCAAACTCGGGGCGATCGAATGTATGAGCGCACGCGCAGCCACTCCGAGCGACGACGAGAACACGATGGACATCAGCGAATCGGCATGGGTTGAACTTCCCGACCTCGGAACCGCCGGCCTCTCCGTGACCGTGGCGCCACACGAGGCGTTCCAGGCGGCCTCGGCCGCCTCTTCGCCCCGCCGCTCGCCGTTGCGCGAGGTTGCCGCATGGCGCGTGCTCAAGATGTGGGAGGACGGCACGTCGCTCACAGACGCCGCAACGGTCAAGCTGATCGGTGTGCACGAGGGCAACGGAATCATCGTGACCGCGCCCGATCCGACCCGCGGGCTGCGCCCGGCCCGCGGCGCGCTGTACCGCTTTCGCAGCTTTTCGGGCGACTCGATCTACGAGTTCTCGGCGCTGCTGTTGAAGCAGGGCGACGAGCCGTATCCGCACCTGCATTTCGCGTGGCCGCTCGAGCGGCATGTGCGGAATCGCGACCTGCGTGCCGCCCCGCGGGTGAAGGCCGACCTGCCGTGCATGGTCTATCCGGGCACGCAGACCAGTGGCCGCTTCGCGAAGGGCCTGATCGTCGACCTGTCGACGGCCGGCGCCGCGATCCGGCTGAACGAGCACCTCAGCTTCTTCCAGGACGAAGTGCGCGTCGTCTTCCGTCTCTCGATCGTGGACGACGAAGTCCTCGTCGAGGCCCGTGCGCGGGCGGTGCGGAAGCCGGGCGAGGGCGATGCGCCGTTCATGGGCGTGGCCTTCTCCTCCCTGGCGCTGTCCGAGCGACTCGCCCTCCAGGCGTACGTCCAGAGCACGCTCGTCCACGAGCTCGAAATCCCGCTTTACGCGGCGTAGTGCGTCGCTCGTGTACGCGATCCGCTGCGCGGATCGCACGTGCACTCGCTCCGACTAGTTAGACAGGCGGGCTTCGGGCGGCCGGGCGCCCGCCTGTTCTTCAACAGCACGGCACCCCTCCCCTGCAAAGTCGTGCCGATCAGGGGCGCATACGCGGCCCTCCCCGCCTGGCGGGGAGGGAGAGGGTGGGGTGTCGTAACCCCTCCCGCTCGGCGGGAGGGCTGGGTGGGTGTCGTTGTCTTTAAACATCGATCAATCGCCCGGCCGCCCGAAGATTGATCGACTGATCCAAGCGCGAGCGCGGCTCGCGTGCCGTCGAGGGTGCACGTGCGATCGGCGCAGCCGATCGCGTACACCCGAGGCGCCTCCAAAAAAATGGCCCGGCAGAGCCGGGCCCGAATGCGGAGGAAAGGAATGCCGCTGACTCGGCGCCGGTGAGCGCGGCGATCACCGGCGGCGGCGGGCGGACCCGCCGCGGTGAGAACTTATTGAATCGTGGCCGGGGCGCTGGCCTGGATCTGCGCCTTGCCTTTGCCGGCACGCGCCGGGGGCTCGCACAGCCCGCAGATGTAGTTCTTCGTCAGCTCGAACGTGTGCGTGACGAACTTGCCGCCGCACTTGCAGCACGGCGTCAGGGTGACCATGCCGGCGTCGACGAACTTCACCAGGCGCCACGCGCGCGTCACTGACAGCAGCGGCTCGAGGCCCTGCGCGCGGATCTGCTCGAGATACAACTCGTACGCCTTGATGATCGCGTCGATCTCCTCGAGCTCGCTCGTCTTGTCGAGGTACGCGTACATGTTCAGGAACAGCGACGAGTGGATGTTCGGCTGCCAGGTCATGAACCAGTCGGTCGAGAACGGCAGCATGCCGCGCGCCGGAGATTCACCCTGGACCTCCTTGTACAGGCGCAGCAGGCGCTCATACGACAGGTCGGTCTCGGACTCCAGGACTTGCAGGCGAGCGCCGAGCTTGATCAGTGCGATCGCGCGCTGGATCTGCTGGCTCTCGGTAACGATGCTCTTGATGCGCATGGTGGCCCCCGCTCCTCGGCGCTTGGTTCAGGCGGTGACGTCGACCAGCTGGCCGGACATCACGATGTTGGCGTGCAGGCCGGCCACCGCGGCGCCGGTTGCGCTGGACTTGGTCCTGGAGTGGCTCGTCAACAGGTTCCAGACCATGTCGTCGTCGAAGCGGAAGCGCAGGATCAGCTGGTTGGAGCCGGCGACCTTCATCAGTTGCGCCGGGGTCAGCTGGTCGATGATGCTGGCGACTTCCTCGGACACGCCGAGGCGGTACAGCGCCTGGGCCTTGTCGGCGCGGATCATGTGCTGCGCCAGCATCAGGTAGGCGAGGTTGACTTCGCGGATTTCCTGAAGCAGTTGTTCGTTGCTTGCGGCGATCGTGCTCATTCTTGAATCCTCCTGGACGCTTCATGCCGGTTGATTCCGGCGTTTGTTTCGGTGTGTGTTGCGAAGTGATGCCATTGTGCGAACCGACGAACGGGGGCTAAAGCAGGGGACGCCGATAAACCGTGTCGGCCGGCGGCCCGAGCGCGTGTAGGGCTTTTTCCTACAGACCGCCTGTCGGCGGCCGCTCAAGGCGGAACAGTCGCCGCCGTTACTCCTTCCATGCGAGGCGCTCGCGCCGCTGCCGCGTCGATGGACGAGGGGATGGCAAGCGTGCTTCGCTGGAGCTTCGATGCTCGATTTCCTCCGCATTTGCGCCGGCTTCCGCCGGCGCTTTTTTTTGTCGTGCCGTCGGAAATTGAGTGTCGATTCACCTTTCAATCTCCCGATGCCTGCTCGGCGCGCACCGCTAGATTTCGCTTCGAGACGCGTTGCGACGCGAGTCCGGAACTTCAGCACGAAGTCGGATCGCCGCGCGAAAGAAGGGGAGCAGCCATTACTCGATCGCAGTTGCTGGACTACTACGAACAGATCGCCCAGGCCAGCCAGTCGATGCTTGACGCCGCACGGAATTCGGACTGGGACGAAGTCGGGCGCCAGGAAGAACGTTGCAGGGCGCTTGTCGCATCGCTGAAGGCTGCGTCGGTTGCGTCGCCGCTGCTGCGCCCGCAGGACAACCGTCGGCGCATGGAGCTCCTGCGCCGCATGCTCGCCGCCGATGCTGAAATCCGCGGTCGGTCCGAACCGTGGCTCAGACAGCTCGAGCAGTTGATCTCGTCGCCGCGTCCGCACCGGTGAGGACATGAGCCTGATCACGCCGTTTCCCGAGGCCGAATCGCCTGCGCTCGACCGCTTTGCGCTTCATGGCCGGGACGGGATCGCGGCGCTGCTCGATGAACTGCGCCATCGCGGGTCGCTCGTCACGCTGTACTTCGACAACGCGGCCGGCTTCACCGTCGGCAACGTGCTCGACGTGGATGCGGCGCGCGAAACGGTCTTGCTCGACTGCGCCGGGGACAGCGACGTGCAGCGATCGATCGCGCTGGCAGGAGACATCGTCGTCGTGGCCTTCCTCGACAGCACCAAGATCCAGTTCACGCTGGCGGGTGCCGAGCCGGTGGACCACCAGGGCCGGGCGGTGTTCCGGCTTCGCCTGCCTCGGCGCGTGCTTTGCATACAGCGCAGAAGCGCGCCGCGCCGGAACCCTCCCGGTGGCCGCCCGGCCATCTGTCGCGTTCCGGTCCCCGGAAGTGCGGATCAATACGAGCCGGCGCAAGTGCTCGACATCAGTCTTGGTGGCCTGGCGGTGCTCGCGACTCCGCGACTGTTCGATCTTGCCAGCGACCGGGTCGTCGGTCCCTGCCATCTGGACCTTCCGGAACTCGGGCAGATCGGCGTCTTGCTGAGGGTGCGGTACCTGGAGGCCTGGCCGAGCGAAGTCGGCGGCCGTCGATGCGGTTGCGAGTTCGTCGACCTCGGCGACGGCGCCCGCCGTTGCCTTCAGCGTTACCTCGATCGGCTGGAGGCGACGAAGCGGTCAGGCAGCGACGTCCACGCCGTCTAGAAAAATGTTCCGCACGAAGTGAAGAGGGGCGCCGTTGAGCGCCCCTCTTCATTCAGGTCGTTTCGCCGGCGTCAGTTCGGGTTGCCCGGGGAGGAGGGCGCGTACATGTCGTCCCACGCGCGCGAGTACTGCGAACCGGTGCCGATCCATGCCACGCTGCCGACCGACAGCGCGGATGTGTACAGCGCGGCGATCAGATCGGACGGGTCGTCCGTGCAACGAAGCCGGACCGCAGACAGCAGGTGGAAGTGATCTTCGGCATAGCGGCGGTCGACCACGCGCATCGACATGCCGTACGGGAGCAGCGACTCAGGCAGGCCCGCCATGCCGCGTCCCCCCTCGGCCGCCCGCGCGGACGTGTCCTCGAACCACACGAAGAGCTCGGCCTGCGCCGTCGATTGCTCGACCGCTTCGGTCGAAGACGGTTGCGCTGCGGCCGCGCTTCCGATGGGCCGGGTTGCGATCTCCGCGAGCTGCTTGACGAGTTGACTGCGAGTCATGGTTCCTTCGGGCGCTCCACTCCACACAGCGGAGATACGACGCCCTGCCGGGCATCTTGAGATCAGCCCAACAGATGAACTGATCCGGATGTGCGAAGCCCGCTGCGACTCCGTGCGGCAGGCGATGCGCCAGAGGTCCTTGATTGACAGCGAAAAATCGGCATCGCCGGCAGGTGAAGACGTGCTCACTTCTTCGCTGCTAACCCGGCAGTTGCTTTCCTTTTTCAGGTTGTTTCCGCGGATGCCGGACGCTGGCCCGCCTCTACGCTGCGTTGGTCGAGTGAATCCCAATCGCGCTGCAACCAACCCATGAAGACCGAAGCCTTCCTCTACGACGAGCTCCACCACGCGCTCAACGAAGCGCCTGTGCGTGAATGCGAAGTCGTCGACGTCGAGGCTTTCGTCAAGCAGTACGCGCCGCTCGTCCGCCGGCTGGCCCACCAGATGATTGCGAGGCTGCCGGCGAACGTCGAGCTCGACGACATGATCCAGGCCGGCATGATGGGATTGATGGACGCCGCGGGTCGGTTCGAGGTGTCGCAGGGAACGCAGTTCGAGGTGTATGCAGCGCAGCGGATCCGCGGCGCGATGCTCGACGAGCTGCGCGCGAACGACTGGATGCCGCGCTCGGCGCGCAGGAGCCAGCGCGAAATCGAGGGTGCGATCCACCGGCTCGAAGGGCGGCTGATGCGCGCGCCGGTCGAAGTCGAGATCGCGGCCGAACTCGGCATGCCGGTCGCCGATTACCAGGGCATGCTGAACGGAGCCCGAGGCTCCCAGCTCGTGTATCTCGACGATCTCGGTCACGGCGCCGATGACGACGACTACCTGGAGCGCTATCTGGTCATGGATGGGCAGGAGCCTGCCGCCATCCTGCGCGACAAGAGGTTCCGCGAGGCACTGGTCGGCGCCATCGAGGAACTCCCGGAACGCGAGAAGCTGCTGCTGAGCCTGTATCACGAGCAGGACATGAACCTGCGCGAGATCGGCGCGGTCATGGGCGTCACCGAATCGCGCGTGTGCCAGCTGCACAGCCAGGCGGTTGCGCGCCTGCGGTCGAAGCTCAAGTACTGGTAGAGGCAGGCGGCCGCTGTTTCGCGCCGTCGCGGCGGGGTCTCGCTGTCACGGTTTGATGACTGCGCCGGCGCCAGCGCCAGACTCCGGCGGTGCCGACCTCTCCCTCAGGACGCCAGGAGCCGCGAAATCAGCCGCTCGGCGATAGCCCGCGCATCGACCCGGAACTCGCCGCTTGCAATCGCGTGGCGAACGCGCAGCAGTCGCACGTCGCCGCCGTCGGCAGACTGAAGGCGCGCCAGCAACGACTGCCACTCGGCGCGGGCGCGCCGTTCGGCGGGTGGGACCTGGTCGGTCGGGTGTGCTTCTGACATGCAGCCGAAGGTCGATTCGATGGCTGAAGTTCGGCATCCGCTGGTCCGACTTGAGCCATGCAAACTCATGATTCGACGTGATTCACGTGTCCCTTGGGGTATTCTTCCGAGGCATCCCAACATCGCACGCGCTCGTCGCGCCTGAGTCAATTCGATCGATCGTTCAACAGGTCCGCGCGTGCCCGAGCTGCCCTCCAAGACCGATTCGCTCGCCCCGGGCGTCCGTTCGCGCCGCAGCGACGCGTTGAGCGTCGAGGTCGTCCCCGACGACGCGCTGCTTGCGCTGATGCGCGGTACGGGGCGCGCGGCGGATGCACCGCCGGTTGCGCCGCAGGCGGCCAGCCAGGTGCCGCCGGGTTCGCCGGCAGGGGCGGACCTGTTCGTCGGAACGCTGCTGGCATCGGCGCCCGTCGGCATCTGCATGCTGGATGGCGCGCTGCGCTACCGCGTGTGGAACGACTACCTCGAGGCGCTGCTCGGCGTGGCCGCGGCGGATGTCATCGGTTTGCGCCTCGACGACGCACCCGGCCTGGCGCCGGTTGGAGCGCTGGTCGACGAAATCCGGAAGATGCCGGGCAGCCAGTGCTCGACACGGGAGGCGGAGTACCGCTATCCGCTCGGAGACCGCCCATGGCTGCGCGTGAAGTGCACGCCGGTGTTCGAGCCTGGCGGATCGTTCGGCGGGGTGTTCATCCTGCTGGAGCGCATCGACCGCGAGCGGTTCGCCGAGAGTTCGCTCGCAGCGCTGCGCCAGGCGCTCGAGTCCGTGGGCGAGATGGTGTTCGAGGTGGACCGCCACGGCCATGTGCTCGACGCGAATGAAACTGCCCTGAAGTCGCTGGGCTACGAGCGCGACCAGATCAAGGGCCTCACGCTGTCGGCGATCGACGTCGGGTTGGCGCGCGGCGGTTTCGAGGCGGTGTACGACGAACTGCGCACGCGCGGCGGGCACCACGGCGAGTCGCGCTTTCGGACGCGGCATGGCGCCGAGTTCCCGGTCGAAACGGTCGTCCAGCGTGTGGAGCAGGCGGGCCGCGAGTACATCCTGCTCCTGTCGCGGGACATCAGCGCGCGCAAGCAGGCTGAAGACGCCCTGGGCGAGAGCGCCGAGCGCTTCCGGGCGCTGTTCGACGAGAGCCCCGTGGCCGCGCTGCTGCTCGACAGCGGCTTCCGCACGATCGGCGTCAATCGCTCGGCGTCCGACACACTGGGGTATCCGGCCGAGGACCTGATCGGAAAGGACCTCGACGACCTGGTGCACGCCGACGACCGGCCGGCATACCGCCGCATGCGCGACGAGATGCAGCGGGGACTGCACGGAACGGACACGGCGGAGCGCCGGCTGGTCCACCGCGATGGACAACTGGTCTGGACCAAGAGCAGCGTGCGAGCCCTTTCGGCGGGCAACGGGCACCGCCACTTCCTGATCGTTCTCGAGAATTTCACGGACCGGAAGATCTTCGAGGAACAGTTGCAGGTGGCCCTGCGGGACCAGCAGACGCTGTTCGAAACGATGTCCGTCGGCGTCGCGCAGACGATGTCCGGGAAGATCCTCCTCGCCAATCGCGAGTTCGCCGAGATGTTCGGCTACAGCGACGGCGAAGTGATCGGCATGCCCCTGTGGGACCTGTGCGTGGATCGCGGCAACCGGATGCCGGGCGAGGTCTCGGGGATGCCGGTCGTGCGGCCGTACCAGACGACCAGCGGCGAGGTCGTGCTGTTCCGGCGCGATGGCGAGCCGGTGTGGTGCCTCGTGCAGGCGCGGCCGATCCAGGCGGCCGAAGGACCCAACGTCCCCGCGCTGCAGGAGGCGATCTACACGTTCCAGGACACCACCGAGATCAAGCGCCAGCGCGAGGCGCTGTCGCGTTCGCTGCTGGAACTGAACGTGGTGCTCGATGCGACTTCCACGGCGGTCCTCCATCTCGCGGACGACCGCGTGGTCCGGTTCAACTCGCAGACCCAGCTCATGTTCGGTCAGCCGGGACGCGACCTGGCGGGCGCCAGCTTCGCGGAACTGTTCGCCAGCGAGCAGGACTACCGGGCCGCCGTGGCGCCGCTCCAGGCGCTGATCGCGAACGGACGGCCGGCGTCGTTCGAAGCCCGCATGAGAGGCCCGTCGGGAACGATCTGGGGCCTGGTCTCTCTGCGGCCCATCGACCCGAAGGCGCCCGCGCGCGGCACGATCGCGTCGATTCTCGACATCACGGACCGGCGCGGGCAGGAAGAGCAGCTGCAGACGGCGCTGGCGCAGCAGCAACTCATCTTCGACACCGCGCTCGTCGGGCTGCTCTTCGTGCGCGACAGCCGGCCGGTGCGGGCCAACAGCGCGATGGAAGATCTGCTCGCCTGCGATCCCGGCGGCCTCGTCAACCAGATGCAGCTGTTCACGCACCCGACCGATCACCTGCTGCTCGCGAGCCTGGCCGAGCACTACGACGAGATCCACGACAGCGGCGCCTGCGAGTTCGAGCTGCACATGTACCGACGGAAGGGCGATCCGATCTGGGTCGCCGTGCAGGGCCGGGCGGTGAATCCGGAGCGTCCCGAGCTCGGCTACATCTTCGCGTTCGTCGACATCGACAAGCGCAAACGGTCCGAGAGCGAGCTGCGCAGCGCCCTGTCGGAGCTGCAGCTCATCTTCGACAACTCGCTCGTCGGCATGCTCTATGTCGCCAACGACCTGATCGTGAAGGCCAACGCCGCCACCGAGCAGCTGTTCGGCTACGACGTGCGGGACTTCTCCGAGCTGCAGATCGGCTCGCTCTTCGCGGTCCCGGCGCAGTGGGAAACGGTCCGTGCCACGGCGCCCGCGTCGGCCGAGGGCGAGGTCGACGACATCGTCGAGGGCGACGGCTCGTTCTCGTTCGAGCGCCAGATGCGGCGCGCGGATGGAACGACGTTCTGGTGCGCCGGGTACGGCCGGCCCATCGAACCGTCGGCGCCCGAGCGGGGAATGATCCTGACGCTGATGGATGTCGACGCGCGCCGCCGGTCCGAGGAGGAGCTGCGCCGCGTCCGGAACTACCTCGACCTGGTCGTCGAGAACCTTCCCGTCCTCGTGTCCGTCAGGGAAGCCGAGTCGGGCCGCTTCGTGAGCCTCAACCGCGCGGGCGAGACGATCACCGGCCTTACCCGCAAGCAGGTCGTGGGCCGCACCTGGGCGGAGATCTATGCGCGGCCGTTTGCCGACCTGTACACCGAGCTCGACCGCAAGGCGCTGTCGACGGGGACCCAGGTGGAACGTCCGCGCGACGTGATGCTGCGGTCCGACGGCAAGCGGCTGACCGTCAACCAGCGGGTCGTTCCGCTGTTCGAGCCGCAGCCCGGATCCGGCCGCGGTGGTGACGGCGGCGCCAGGTATGTCATGTCGATCGTCGACGACCTGACCGAGGAAGTGCGCGCCGAGGCGGCGCTGCGCGAAACCGAGGCGCGGTTCCGGCAGTTCGCCGAGAACATCGACCAGCTCGTCTTCATCATGGCGGGCGACTTCTCCAGCGTGCTGTACGTGAACCCGCGCTACACGTCGATGATCGGCGGCTCCGTCGACGAACTGCTGGAAGACCCGCGCAGCCTGCTGCGCCACGTGAACTACGAAGACCTCCCGACGATCACGCGGATGCTGCCGCGGCTCGTCGCGCGCATGCGGAGGCTCGAGCGGTCGGAAGTCACCGCGCGCATCGACCATCGCAGCAAGGGCGTGCGCATCGTCAACGTCCGGCTCAATCCGGTGCGCGTGGAAGACGGCGGCGTCCGGGTGTTCGGGATCGCCGACGACGTGACGGAACGCACGCGCGCGGAACAGCAGCGGGTCGAGGAGGTCGTCAAGCAGCGCGACATCCTCGTGCGCGAAGTGCACCACCGCATCAAGAACAACCTGCAGGGCGTGGCGGGACTGCTGCAGCACATGGCCGACAGCAAGCCCGAGGTCGCGGCCACGCTGTCGGAGATCGCGGGACAGATCCAGGCCATCGCGCAGGTGCACGGCCTGCAGATCCGGTCCACCGGCACGCTGCCCCTGCTCGGCGTGGCGCAGGGGATCTTCACGACGCTGTCGGGCATGTTCGGCGTCGAGATCCGCTTCGAGCCGCCGCCGCCGGAGCTCTGGCGTTTCGGCCTGCCGGAGAGCGAAGCCGTTCCGCTGGCGCTGGTGATGAACGAGCTGGGGACCAACGCGATCAAGCACCGGTCTTCGCGCAGCGACAGCATCATGGTGCGCGTCGCGGCCCGGCCGGACGGCATGGTGTTCGCGATCGAAAGTCCCGGCCGGCTTCCGGCGGGGTTCGACCTCGGGCGGATCGCGACCAGCGTTTCGGGCCTGGGACTCGTGAAGTCGATGCTGCCACGCCGGGGCGCGAAGCTGACCCTCGAGCAGGCCGGAGCCGTCGTGGTCGCTCGGCTGCAGCTGTCGCCGCCGGCGATCAGCGAGGACGGCGACTGACGGCTGAATGAAGCGTCCTGTCGCACAATGCGGTCGGACGGAGGCACACACGATGGAAGATCCGAACCCGACGCTGATGGTGGTCGACGACGACCGGCTGGTGCTCGCTACGCTCGTGGCGGGGCTGAAACAGGCCGGCTTCGACGTCATCGAAGCCGACAACGGCGACGATGCGATCCTGCTCGCGCGAAAGTACAAGCCGCGCCTGGCCATACTCGACATGCGGATGCAGGGGAAGTCGGGCATGGACGTGGCCCGGTACCTGGCCGCCAACACCGACACCCGGTTCATGTTCCTGTCGGCGTTCGGCGACAGCGACATCGTGGACGAAGCGACGCGGATGGGTGCGCTCGGATATCTCGTGAAGCCCCTCGACGTGCGGCAGATCGTGCCGGCCGTACGCGCTGCCCTGGCGCGAACTGCCCAGCCGGGTAGCCCTGCAGCGCCAGAACCGGCAGCGGCCGCCGCCTCCGCGCACGCACCGCCGGAGCGCGACCAGTACATCGCGATCGGCATCCTGATGGAGCGCCTGCGGATCGACCACGACCGGGCGGTCGCCGCCTTGCGGTTGCAGGCACAGGTGGAGCGCAAGGACCTGAACGACCTGGCGACCAGCATGGTCGAGGCAGCGAACCGCCTCAATTCGTTCCGTCGCTAGGTCGCAGGGATGCGGGATGGAAGTCGCGGAGTACATCCACCGACACGGGTTCCGGCGCTGGTATGAGCGGCAGCTCATCGAAAGCCACGCCTACCTCGCGCTCGCGTTCGTCGCACTGATCCTGCTGGTGTCGTCCATCGAGGTGCTCGGCGGAGGCACCGGCGGCCTGGTCTACCTGTCGATGCTCGCCGCGGCGGCGGCGGGCGGCGTGCTGATGTTCGTCGCCTGGCGGCGCTTCATGGTGCTGATGGCGCGTGCGGAGCTGTTCGCCGGGGGGGCAACGTGCAGCGCCTGCGCGGCGTGGGGCAAGTTCCGCGTGCTCCGGCAGGAATCGGCGACCGACGACGACCCGCCGGAAGCGGGTCGACCGCACTGGCTGCGCGTCCGATGCACGCAGTGCGGCCACGAGTGGCGACTCGGTTGAAGCAGGTCAGCCCGGCGGGTATTCCCAGAGCGTGAAGTGGAAGGTTGCTCCGTGGCCCTCGTTCGGGGCCGGAATCGCCTCGGCCCAGACGCGCCCGCCGTGCCGACGGATGATCTTCTGCACGGTGGCCAGGCCGACGCCGGTCCCGGGAAACTCGTTCGCGCTGTGCAGCCGCTGGAACAGGCCGAACATCTTCTCCGCGAAGCGCATGTCGAACCCGGCGCCGTTGTCCTTCACGTAGTAGGTGACGGTGCCACCGTCAGTGTGGCTGCCGACGTCGACGCGTGCCCCACGGCTCCTGGTGGTGAACTTCCAGGCGTTGCCGAGCAGGTTCTGGAGCACGAGCCGGAGCAGCGTTGCATCGCCGTCGGCGCGCAGGTTCGGCGCGACGACGAACTCCACCGCGCGCGCGGCGTCCTGCGTCCGCAGGTCTTCCGCCAGTTCGCGCGCGATCTGGGACAAGTCGACCCGCTCGCGCTTCAACTCACGGCTTGTCATGCGCGACAGGCCGAGCAGGGTGTCGATCATCGTGTTCATCCGCTGGCTGGCGGCGACGATGCGGCGCAGGTGATCGCGCCCGACGTCGTCCAGCGGCTTGCCTCGGTCGCTGTAGTCCTCGAGGACGATGGTCGCGAAGCCGTCGATGATCCGCAGGGGCGCGCGCAGGTCGTGCGACACCGAGTACGCGAAGCTGTCGAGTTCCTGCATGGCGTTGTCGAGCTCGCGCGTGCGTTCGGACAGGTCGCGCCGGGCCTGTTCGAGGTCGCCCTGCAGCGCGCTCACGTCGGCCGCCCGCGCGACCGGCTCCGCGGGTCCCGGCTGCGCGATGCCGGTGTAACCGAGCAGCGCGCCCGATCGAGAAAGGACCGGGCCTCCCGACAGCGTGAGTGACGGCCCGAAGGCGGCTGATCCCGGGCAGGGGACCGAAGTGAAGGATCGGCCTTCGCGGAAGGCCGCCTCCACCGTTCCGAGCATCGAACCGTCGTCGAACGGGTCCCACAGCAGGCGTCCGCTCAACGGCGCCGTCGACACATCAGCGGCAAGACGTCCCGGCTGGATCGCGACGATGCGGCCCGACGGGTCGGTCCGCCACCAGAACGCAGATGTCGCGGCGAGCGCGTGGCGCGCCGGCTCGGCGGTCCGGCGGCTCCGGCTGCGCAGGACTACGGCAACCGCGACCAGCGCAACCGCCGCGCCGACGCCAACGGCCAGCAACAGGGAACCGGTGCCGCTGCCTGCCACCGCAGCCTGTGCCGCCCACGGCAACGCCGTGGCCGCTGCCATCATCCCGCCGGCCCGCAAGCTCCCCCGCCTGGGCAAGTCGACCCCCCTCCCTCGAACCCCGGCGATTGTGCAGCATCGGGGGGCCCAGTGCGAGCCGAGCGACCGGGCCCGCGACACTCCCGACGTCGCCTCCCGCATGCATAGTCCGGTCGGATTAGCGTGAATTGACCGTGGAACGGCAGCCTTTTCCGGGCGGCGGTGCCGGGGCCCGGGCTTTAGCCTGCTTGCTGGATCCGAACGGCACCCGAGAAAATCAATGCTGTTGCCGTGTCACGGCGAGGTCGAGGGCGAGCGCGCGGGCGTGCGCGCGGGAAGCGTGCGGCCGTGAAGCTCGAGCACGCCGGCCCTGCCCCGGACATCCGCACACCGTGCCTGCCAGTCATCGCGCGACGCGACTCATGAACTTCAACGAACCGGCCGGGAACAACGTGCCTCTCGACCGCGGCAAGGCGGGCGGCGAGCGACGGCACGATCTCGTGCTCCTCGTGGACCACGACCCGGCGGTTCGTGCGCGGACCGTGGCCGCGCTGTCCGCCCGCTGCTGGCGAGTCATCGAGGCTGGTGGAGGCGACGAAGCGCTGGAGATGTTCGCGGCGCATCGTCCGGACATCGTCGTGCTCGACGCGAGCCTGCCCGGGATCGACGGGTTTGCCACGTGCGAGCGTCTGCGGCGGCGCCGCGGCGGCGAACACGTGCCGGTCCTGATGCTGACCGAACTCAACAACGAAGAGTCGATCACGCGGGCGTACGAGGCGGGTGCGACCGACTTTCAGGGGAGGAGCGGGACCGACTGGGCGCTGCTGTCGGAACGGCTGCGCTACATGGTCCGCGCCTCGCGCCTGCGCGAAGAACTCGCCGAGAGCAGCGCAAAGTTCTCCAAGGCCCAGCGCATCGCGCGTCTCGGCAACTGGGAGTGGAACGTCGCGACGCGCTCGGTGAAGCTATCGGCGGAGTGCTTCGCGATCGCTGGGCTGCCGCACCAGCAACAGGCGATCGCCGACCGGTTCGTCTGGTCGTGCGTCGCCGCGGACGAGCGGTCCCGGCTCGAAGAACTGTTCCGCGACGCCCTGTCGGGCGCCGGGGAGCTCAAGTTCGATTGCCGGATCCTGCGGCCATCCGGAGAGGCTCGCATCGTGCATGTCGAGGCCGAAATCGACCGGGACAGTGCCGGGACGGCGACCGCGATGCACGGCGTGCTCCAGGACATCACCGAGCGCAAGCACGCCGAGGATCGGATCCGGGAACTGGCGAACTTCGACAGCCTGACCGGGCTGCCCAACCGCCGCCACTTCCGCGACCAGTTCTCGGCCGCCCTCGAGCGCGCTCGCGCGGTCGGGACCGCCGTCGGCGTGCTGTTCATCGATCTCGACCGTTTCAAGCAGATCAACGACAGGCTCGGCCATCAGGTTGGAGACGACCTGCTGCGAGCAGTCGCGAAGCGCATCGTGCAGTGCGTTCGCGAGAACGACACGGTGGCGTTGACGGCCGTGCAGGCCGTGCCCTCCGAGGCGGCTTCGCGAGGCGCGGGCAACCGCTCCCGTTCGGCGTCCGCGCCAGGTCAGGGCAACAGCGTCGCGCGCCTCGGGGGCGACGAGTTCACGATCCTGCTGACGGACCTGCCCACGTCGGCCGCCATCGAAGCGGTCGCGCAGCGCCTCATCGAGGCGATGCGCCGGCCGTTCCGCGTCGCCGGCAACGAACTGACCGTGACGTGGTCGATCGGACTGGCCACATACCCGGACGACGGCCGCGACGTCGACTCGCTGCTGCGCAAGGCCGACATCGCCATGTACGCGGTGAAGGACAGCGGGCGCAACGGCCTGCTGCGCTTCTCGAGCGGCATGAAAGCCGCGACTTCGGCGCGACGCCGCCTCGAGACGTCGCTGCAGCGCGCGCTGGATCGACAGGAACTCGTTCTGTATTACCAGCCGAAGGTCAACGTGCTCGACGGCGCGATCGTTGGCGCCGAAGCGCTGATGCGCTGGAAGCGCGGCGGCGAGCTCGTGCCGCCGGGCGAGTTCATCGCCGCGGCCGAGGAGTCGGGGCTCATCGTCCCCATCACGGAGTGGGCCGTGCGGGAGGTCTGCCGGCAACTGGCACGCTGGTCGGATGCAGGCATGGCGCGCGTACCGGTGTCGGTCAACATTTCCGGACGGCACCTGCAGCACGCCAACCTGCTGGAACCGGTCGAGGCGGCGCTGCATGGTGTCCGGCTCGACGCCAGCCTGCTGGAACTCGAACTCACCGAGGCGGTGCTGATGCACGACTTCAACGCCACGCTTCCGTTGCTGCAGGCGTTGAAGCAACTCGGCGTGTCGATCTCGGTCGATGACTTCGGGACGGGCTTCTCGTCGCTCGCCCACCTGACGCGACTGCCGATCGACACGCTGAAGATCGACCGGTCTTTCGTGCACGAACTCGAGACCCGGCCGGAAAGCGCGGCGATCGTGGCCGCCATCATGGCGATGAGCAAGAGCCTGAAGCTGCGCGTCGTGGCCGAAGGCGTCGAAACGCCGGGTCAGATGGCGCGATTGTTCGACGAGGGCTGCCACCTGATGCAGGGCTTCCTGTTCTCGCCAGCAGTCCCCGGCGATGACTTTCCCGCGCTGATGAAGGGCGAGCGCGGAGCGACGCGCTGGTGCATGGCTGCACCCGCGGCGAATGCGCCCGGGTCGGCGAGCGGCGCGCCGCAGCCCACGTTGAAACGCGGTCTGGCCTGGTCGGCCTCGCCCGCAGGCGCGGACCACGCGCCTGCCGAAGTCCGCGTGCGGTCGGCCTGACGGGCCCGGAGTCGAGTTCGCCCCGGCCGGCGTCGCTAATCCACCAGGCCGTGCTTGATCGCGTAGTGCGTCAGTTCCGCGTTGTTGCTCATCCCCATCTTCTCGAGGATGCGCGCGCGGTACACGCTGACAGTCTTCGGGCTGAGGGCGAGCGCATCCGCGATGTCGGCGAGCCGCTGGCCTGACGCGATCATCTTCAGCGTCTGGAACTCGCGGTCGGACAGCTTCTCGTGCGGCGATCCGGCGTCGTCGGGCGCGCTCAGGTTCTCGATCAACGCCTGGGCGATTTCCGGTGTCACGTACTTCTTGCCGGCGATGACCTGCGACAACGCCTCCTGCAGCTTCTCCGGCGCGCTGGCCTTGTTCAGGTAGCCGAAGGCACCGGCGCGGAACGCGCGCACGGCGTACTGGTCTTCCGGATACATGCTCACCATCAGCACCTTCAGGCGCGGATGGTCTTCCCGCAATGCCTTGAGGATTTCGATGCCGTTCTTGCCGGGCAGGCCGACGTCCATGACCAGCACATCCGGCTCGCCGTGCTTCTTCAGTTCGACGCGAAGGCTTGCGTAGTCGTGCGCCTCGGCGACGATCTGCACATCCGGATGCTCGGAGAGGACCTGCACGATCCCGCGCCGAACGATTGCGTGATCGTCGACCACGATCAGCCTAACGGTCATCCCCGCCCTCCATTGCCGGCCCGTCCGATGCGCCACCGCCGGCTTGCAGCGCGGGGGGAATCGAGAACATCACGGTCGTTCCCCGCCCGGCCGAAGACGATATCTCCGCCCAGCCGCCGAGCCCGCGCGCACGCTCGATCATTCCACGAACGCCGAAACCGGGACCGGTGCCGAGGGTTCCGGTGTCGAAACCCGGGCCGTCGTCGGAGATCTCGAGGGTGACCTCGTCGGTCATCGCGAAGAGCTGCATCTGCACGCGGCCCGCTTCCCGCGCGTGCTTGCGCACGTTGGTGAGGGCCTCCTGCGCGACGCGATAGAGCGCCGCCGCGCGGTCCGGCTCGATCGCGAACTCCTCGCGGTTGCTCTGGAACTCCACCGCGAGGCCGCTGCGCTCGCGGAAGCCGCGCGCCAGCCATTCGAGCGCCGCGACCAGTCCCGCGTCGAGGACGGCGGGCCGCAGCGCGTGCTGGATGCGGTGGCTGGCGACGACCGAAGACTCGAGCAGCTCATGGATCGCCGCCAGTCGCTGGCCATGCTCGCCGTCGCGTGCCGCCAGTTCACGGCTCAGCCGGACCACCTCGAACTTCAGCGCGGTCAGCGCGCCGCCGATGTCGTCGTGAATCTCCTGCGCGATCGCGCGCCGCTCGTCCTCCTTCGCGCGCTCCAGGTGCTGCGTCAGCGCGTGGAGCCTGGCCTCGCTCTCGGCGAGGGCCGCCGTTGCGGCCCGCGACTCGCGACGCGCCGCCGCCGCGCGCAGGCTGTTCTGCAGCGCCGCGGCGATCCGGAACATACGGGTCTTCAGCACGAAGTCGTCGGCGCCGGCGTGCAACGTGGCGACGGCGAGTTCCTCCGACATTTCGCCGGAGAGCACGATGACCGGGATGTCCGAATCGACGCTCTTCGCGACCTTGATGGAAGCGAACGAGTCGAAGCGCGGCAGGTTGTGATCGGTGATCACTGCGTCGATGGGGCCCGCGGTGAACGCCTCGCGCATGCCTGCTTCGTCCTCGACACGAACGGCGCGCGGCCGCAGGCCTTCGCGCATCAGCATTGCGAGCAGCAGTTCGTAGTCGAGTTTCGAGTCTTCGACGACGATCAGGTTCAGTGCGGGGCCGGGCGCGTTCACGTCGGCGTGCATTGTCGCGGAAATCGGTGGACGACTGGGGATGGCGCGCCTGGAAGCCGTGCGCGCAGCCTAGAATCGAGGTGCAAAGTTCGCCGGGCAACCGCGTCTTCGTTCCAACGAAGCCGAGGAAAGTCCGGACTCCGCAGAGCGGCGTAGCAGGTAACGCCTGCCCACCGTGAGGTGAGGATCAGAGCAACAGAGACGAGCCGATTCAGTTCGGGTGAAACGGGCAATCTCTACGCGGAGCAACATCAAATAGGCGGCCGATGATCCTGCTCGGGGAGGCCGCGGGTAGGTGGCTTGAGCCGGCGGGCAATCGTCGGCCGAGAGGAATGGTTGCCAGGACGCCCGCGAGGGCGGCCAACAGAATCCGGCTTACAGGCGAACTTTGCATTTCTCCCTGGCCGACGCCTTTCGTCGATCGCCGTTTTCCATCACATTTGCGTGATCGATAGATAAATTCAAGCAGTGCACGGCGGTGACTGCCATGTCGGGTCATCGCTCTTTCCCTTCGTGATACTTCACTTTCAGTGCATGCTGTATCTGCCTATTTTTCAACGGTTTTTTGACTTAAAATTCTTCCTGCAAAGGTGCCGCTAAGTCTTTGAAGCAATTGGAAAAGTGAGCCCTTTTCCCTTGACCCTCCTTGAGGCGGTGCCGTACAGTCGCGCTTCGTGGAAAAAAGTGGGAAATAGTGGGCTAGGTTAGTGTTCGCTTCGTGTGTGGCGGACTGGCCGGCCGACTCAAGGGGGAAGCGGGTGTTTCAAGGGCCATCACAGCTGACGTTGGACGGCAAAGGGCGACTGTCCATGCCCAGCCGTCACCGCGATGCCCTGGCGGCCGGCTGTGACGGCCGCCTGACCCTCACCCGCCATCCGGATGGCTGCCTGCTCGTCTATCCGCGGCCGACATGGGAGGCGCAGCGCGAGCGGATCGCGCGGCTGCCTTACTCGGCGCGGGCCCTGCAGCGGCTCCTGCTCGGGAATGCGACGGACGTCGATCTCGACGGCGCCGGCCGCGTCCTCGTCCCGCCCGAGCTGCGCAGCGCGGCCCAACTCGAACGCGACGTCATGCTTCTCGGCATGGGCGCGCACTTCGAGCTCTGGGACGCGGTGCGCCTCAACGAACACGAACGCGCTTCACTCGCTGGTGGACTCCCGGAGTCCGCGGCAGACTTCACCTTCTGACGGTGAATGTCCGCCCCGACATCACCGAACGCCTCCGGGCACCGTTCGGTACTCGCCTCTGCGGCCGTCGAGTACCTGGTCACGGCGCCGGACGGCATCTACGTCGACGCGACCTTCGGTCGCGGGGGCCACAGTCGCCTGATCCTCTCGCGGTTGTCCGGTTCGGCGCGCCTGATCGCGCTCGACCGCGACCCGGCCGCGGTCGCCGCGGCGCAGTCGATCACCGATCCGCGCTTTCACATCGAGCACACGGCCTTTTCACACCTGCGAGCCACGCTGCGGTCGATGGGGGTCGAGTCCGTGCGCGGAGTGCTGATGGACATCGGCGTGTCCTCGCCGCAGATCGACGACCCGCAGCGCGGGTTCTCGCTGCGGGCGAGCGGGCCGCTCGACATGCGGATGGATCCCTCGCGCGGCGAGACCGCGGCCGAGTGGCTGGCACGGGCAACGACTGACGAACTGACGCGGGTGATCCGGGATTATGGGGAAGAACGGTTTGCTGCATCGATTGCAAAGGCGATTGTGGCTTGCCGCGCGCATGGGCGGCCGCCATCAACGACCGCCGAGCTTGCCGCTGTCGTGGCGGACGCGATCCCCGTCAAGAGCCGCAAGGATGCGCTCCAGCACCCGGCCACGCGGACTTTTCAGGCTGTACGGATTCACGTCAATCAAGAGCTTGAGGAATTGGCGCTAGCGCTCGAACAGGCCGCATCGATGCTGACCCCGGGAGGCCGGCTGGTCGTCATCAGCTTTCACTCGCTCGAGGATCGGCTGGTGAAGCGATTCATCGAACGTCGCGCGCATCCCGACCGGCCGGCCGCGGCGACGCGCCACCTTCCGCTGCGCGCCGCCGACCTGCCGCGCGCGACGCTGAACCAGGTCGCTCGGGTGCTGCCCGATGACGAGGAAGTGGCCGCGAACCCGCGCGCGCGCAGCGCGGTGATGCGCGTCGCGGAGCGCACCGACGAACCCTGGCGCGTGGAGGCAGCGCAGTGATCCGCCGCGGCCTGGTCCTGCTGCTTGCCCTGGCGCTCTTCCTGTCAGCGCTCGCGCTCGTGACGGCGCAGCATCGCGCTCGGTCGCTCTTCATCGACGTCGAGCGGGCGCAGCAGCAGGCGCGGCAGCTCGACATCGACCACGACCGGCTGAACATCGAGCTGGCGAAGCTGTCGCAGCCGGCCTATGTCGAGGCCGAGGCACGGCGGCTGGGGATGAAGCCGGTCGACGGCAGCCGCACGGTCTTCCTGAACCTTCCCGCGGCGAGCGCCGCTGCGCCGCTCGCGCCGGGAGCGAAGAAGTGAAGCAGCCGTCGTCCTCCCGCGTGGGGTCCGCCGGCGCGCGCAAGCGCAGCGGCCGGGGCGAGCGTGTCGGGTTCAACGCGAACCCGCTGCTCACCGTGGCGCTTCCTTCCTGGCGCTCGAAGCTGATGCTGTTCCTGCTGTTCTGCGCGTTCGTGGCGCTCGCGGGGCGCGCCTTCTACCTGATGGGCGGCGTGTCGACGGACTTCCTGCAGCGGCAGGGCGAGGCGCGCTACGCCCGCACGCTCGAGATTCCCGCGACGCGCGGCCGCATCACGGACCGCAACGGCGTCGTGCTCGCCTCGTCCGTCCCGGCGAAGGCGGTCTGGGCGATTCCCGAGGACGTCGAGGCCTCGAACGAGCAGATCGTCCAGTTGGCGCGCCTGCTCGGCATGAACGCCGGCGAAGTGAAGCGGCGGCTTGCCAGCGACGACCGCTCATTCGTCTACCTGCGGCGCCAGGTCGACGCCGACGTTGCCGCGAGCATCGCCGACCTGAAGATCCCCGGCGTTCACTCAAGCCGCGAGTTCAAGCGCCATTACCCCGAGGGACCGACCAGCGCGCACATCATCGGCTTCACGAACGTGGAGGACCGTGGGCAGGAAGGTGTCGAGCTCGCCCACGAGAAGCAGCTGGCCGGGCGTTCGGGCAGTCGTCGCGTGATCAAGGACCGGCTGGGCCGCATCGTCGAGGACGACTGGCTGCGCGAGCCGTTCGACGGGCGCGACCTGGCGCTGTCGATCGACAACCGGGTGCAGTACATCGCGCATTCCGCGCTGAAGGCCGCGATCGAGAAGTACAACGCGAAGGCGGGCGCCGCCGTCGTGATCGACACGCGCAGCGGCGAACTGCTGGCGCTGGCGAACCTGCCGACGTACGACCCGAATGCGCGCGGCAAGCTCGCCGGCGAGGCCATCCGCAACCGGGTGCTGACCGACACGTTCGAGCCCGGTTCGACGATGAAGCCGTTCTCGATCGTGGCGGCGCTCGAGGCCGGCAAGGTGCGGCCCGACACGAAGATCCAGACGGCCCCCGGCAAGCTGACGATCGGCGATCGCACGATCGGCGACGCGCACCCGCATGGCTTGCTGAGCGTCGAAGAGGTCGTGTCCAAGTCGAGCAACGTCGGCACCGCGAAGATCGCGCTCGACCTGCCGGCGCAGACGCTGTGGGACATGTACACGGCCGCGGGATTCGGGCAGGCGCCGCAGCTCGATTTCCCCGGCGCGGTCGCCGGGCGGCTGCGGCCGGCGAAGAGCTGGCGGCCCATCGAGCAGGCCACGATCTCGTACGGCCACGGCGTCTCCGTTTCGCTGATGCAGCTCGCGCGCGCCTACACCGCGTTCGCGCGCGATGGCGACATGCCGACGCTGACGCTGCTCAAGCAGGACGCGCCGCCGGCCGGCGTGCGCGTGATGTCGCATGAAACGGCGATGGCGATGCGGCGCATGCTCGAGATGGCGGTCGGGCCGGAGGGAACCGCGCCGGGCGCGCGCATTCCCGGCTTTCGCGTCGCCGGCAAGACCGGCACGGCGCACAAGCTGAGGAACGGCCAGTACGTGCGCGAATACGTCGCCTCGTTCGTCGGCTTCGCGCCGGTGTCCGATCCGCGGATCGTGGTCGCCGTGATGATCGACGAACCGACGGGGCAGCATTACGGCGGCATCGTCGCGGCCCCCGTGTTCGCGCAGATCACCGCGGGGACGCTGCGCACGCTGCAAGTCGCGCCCGACGGCCCGATGGAGCAGACGAAGGCACCGCTGCTCGCCCTGCGGGAGGTCCGGTGACCGGCCTGGATCCCGTGCTCATGAACAGCCTCGCGTGGCTCCGCGCGGTCGCGCCGGCCGTGTTCGCGCAGCGCCGCGACCTCCAGCTCGACAGTCGCAAGGTGAAGCCGGGCGACGTCTTCCTCGCGTTGCCGGGCGCGGCGGTCGATGGGCGAGGATTCATCGACGTCGCGGTGCGACAGGGCGCCGCCGCGGTGATCGTCGAGGCCAACGGCTGGAAGAAGAAGAACGCCGCCGTGCCGGTGCTTCCCGTGCCGCACCTCCGTTCGTTGCTGGGATCCCTCGCCGCGAGCTTCTACGGCCAGCCGAGCACGAGCCTGCTGTCCGTCGGCGTGACCGGCACGAACGGCAAGACCTCGTGCTCGCAGTGGATCGCGCAGCTGCTGACCCGGGCGGGCCGGCGCTGCGCCGTGATCGGCACGATCGGCATCGGGTTCCCGGATGAACCATTCACCGACAGCCCGCTGACCACGCCGGATCCGGTGTCCCTGCAGCGCGAGGTCCGTCGACTGCTGGACGCAGGCGCCCAGGCGCTCGCGATGGAGGTGTCGTCGATCGGGCTCGATCAGGGGCGCGTCACCGGCATGAAGTTCGATGTCGCGCTGTACACGAACCTGACGCGCGATCACCTCGACTACCACGGGACCATGGAGCGGTACGAAGCGGCCAAGGCCCTGCTGTTCGACTGGCCCACGCTCTCGCACGCGGTCATCAACGTCGACGACGCGGCGGCGGTGCGCCTGATCCCGCGCCTGCTCGAACGCGGCGTGCGAACCATCGGGTTCAGCGCCACCGGGGCCGCGGGCGACCGCCGGCTGGCGCACATGCTGACCGCCGAGAACATCCTCCCGACCGCCGACGGGCTCGGCTTCCTGGCGAAGCTCGATGGCTCAGGCGTCTCGGTCGAAGTGCCCGTGGTCGGGCACTACAACGTCTCGAACCTGCTTGGCGTCGTCGGGGTCGCGGTCGCCTGCGGCGTGAATTTCGCGGCGGCCGTCGCAGCGCTGCCCCACCTGGCCCCGCCGCTCGGACGCATGCAACGGGTCGTCCAGCCCGATGCTCCGCTCGCCGTCGTCGATTACGCGCACACGCCGGATGCCCTGGCACAGGCGCTGCTCGCGCTGCGTCCGCTCGCGGAGTCGCGGCGCGGGAAGATCTGGGTCGTGTTCGGGGCCGGCGGGGATCGCGACCCGGGAAAGCGTGCGCCGATGGGCGCGGCGGCGGCCGGCGGCGCCGACGTCGTTGTCGTCACGAGCGACAACCCGCGCACCGAGGATCCGTCGGCCATCGTCGCGCAGGTCGCGCTGGGTGCGCGCGACGCGCGGGAACTGGTCTGCCTGCTGGACCGCACCGAGGCGATCGCCCACGCCGTGCAGAAGGCCGCTCGCGAGGACATCGTCCTGGTGGCCGGCAAGGGCCACGAGGACTACCAGGTCATCGGCACGAGCCGGCAGCCGTACTCCGACCTTGCACAGGTCCGCACGGCGCTTTCCGAGCGGGGCCGCCGGTGAGCGCGCACGGCCGCTCCGAAGCGCTCATCCCGAGCGCGCAGCGCGCGGGTAGTCCAGTGAGCGCGCACGGCCGCTCCGAAGCGCTCATCCCGAGC
>Ga0209254_10000859_pt1 | contig 26547 bp, 22 predicted proteins | sample FrelakmetDIP11DI_FD_187148 | JGI IMG/M metagenome (GOLD analysis project Ga0209254, IMG submission 187148) | Freshwater lake sediment microbial communities from the University of Notre Dame, USA, for methane emissions studies - DIP11 DI (SPAdes)... | ecosystem: Environmental > Aquatic >...
CAGACTTGACAATTCGGGAAAAATTGCTATGTTTGAAGAGGAGCCGATCATGGAGGAAATGGAGATCACGAGTTGGGCGATCCTCGACGCCATCAAGAAAGCCGCGGACGTCGTCGAGTCGGTCGGCAATCTTCAGACGGAACACAACCTGTCCGTCTTCTGCGTCATCGAGGAGGACCATCTCGAGCTGGTGTACAGCGACTCCGCGGTCAACTTCCTCCGGCGCTACGAGGACAAGGACGAATTCGAAGAGGCCCTGGAGGAGCGTAAGGAAGACGGCGGCGAAGCGCCCTTCGACCAGGACGACGTGGAATTCAACGAGGACGAGGACGAAGAGGACGAGGACGAATTCGAAGTCGAGGATGAATCCGACAGCGCCTGACGGCCGGACCCCCCGCCCCGGCGGCTAATTCCCTTTTTTCAATCTCTCCTGGAGCCGGTGGAGGATGTTCAGCGCCTCCAGGGGAGTCAGGCCGCCGAGGTCCGTCCCGGTGATGTCCTCCCGGATGTCCTCCAGCAGCACCTGCCGCCGGTCCTTCTCGAACAGCAGCCCCTGCGACTTGTCCCGGGAACAGAACGACGGCAGGGCCAGCCGGGGCTGGCCGGACTCGTCCAGCTCCTGGCGCTCCAGGTTGAACAGGATCTCCCGGGCTCGGCCGATGACGTCACGGGGAATGCCGGCCAGCTTGGCGACGTGGATCCCGTAGCTTTGGTCGGAGGGGCCGGCTACGATCTTCCTCAGGAAGACGATGTCCTCCTTCCATTCCTTGACCGACAGATGATAGTTCTTGACCCGCTTCAGGGTCAGGGCCAGGTCGGTCAGCTCGTGATAGTGCGTAGCGAACAGCGTCTTGGGCCGGGCCTCGGTCCGCTCGTGGAGATACTCGGCCACGGCCCAGGCGATGCTCAACCCGTCGAAGGTGCTCGTCCCGCGGCCGATCTCGTCCAGGAGGATGAGGCTCCGGCGGGTGAGGTTGTTGAGAATATGGGCCGTCTCCAGCATCTCGACCATGAACGTGGACTGGCCGAAGCTCAGGAAGTCCATGGCCCCGATGCGGGTGAAGATACGGTCCACGACGCCCATGGACGCCCGGCCGGCCGGGACGAATGAACCCATCTGGGCCAGGATGACGATCAGGGCCGTCTGCCGGAGATAGGTGGACTTGCCGCCCATGTTCGGGCCGGTGATGATCAGGATCTGGTCCTCGTCCCGGTCGAGGCGGACGTCGTTGGGCACGAACGGCTCGGCGCCGGCCGCTTCGATGACCGGATGGCGGCCGTCGGCGATGGTCAGGCTGTCGGCCTCGTGAACTTCGGGCCGGACGTAGCCTCGGCGCGAAGCGAGCTCGGCCAGGGCCGCCAGGACATCGAGGGCGGCCAGCCGGGAGGCGATCCCGAGCAGCCGCAGGGATTGGGCCGCAACCCTCTGCCGGACTTCGAGGAACAGCCGGTATTCGAGCTCGGCGATCCTCTCCTCGGCATGCAGGATCTTGTCCTCGAACTCCTTGAGCTCCGGAGTGATGAACCGCTCCTGTCCGACCAGGGTCTGCTTGCGGACGTAATCGGGCGGGACCTGGCCGAGGTTGGCCTTGGTCACTTCGATGAAATAGCCGAAGACCTTGTTGAACCGCACCTTGAGCGAGCCGATCCCCGTCCTGTCCCGCTCCCGCTTTTCCAGTTCGGCGATGAACGCCTTGCCCGAGCGGCTGATCCGGCGCAGGTCGTCGAGCTCGGGATGATGGCTGTCCTTGATGATCCCGCCCTCGTTCAGCAGGAAGGCCGGCTCGTCCAGGACGGCCCGGTCGATGATCTCCGCCACATCGCGGCCGTCGTCCCAGGCTGCGGCCGCCTCGGCCAGCAGGGACGAGGAAAACGCCTTGAGGTCCTCGCCCAGGGCGGTCTGGGGCTGGAGGGATCTTTTGAGGGCCACCAGATCCCGCGGATGGCCGGCCTGGAGGGAGATGCGTCCGGTCAGGCGTTCAAGGTCCAGAATGCCCTTGAGCTTGACCCGCAGTTCCTGACGCTCGATGGTCCGGCCGAAGAGCTCCGCGACGGCGTCCAGCCGGGCGTTGATGGCCGCCGCGTCCACAAGCGGCCGGAGCAGCCAGGACCTCAGCAGTCGGCCGCCCATCGGAGTCAAGGTGACATCGATCACGTCCAGGAGGGAATCCTTCACCCGGCCGTCGCGGAGGTTCCGGACGAGCTCCAGGTTCCTGACCGCGGTCGAGTCCAGGGTCAGGAACTGGCGCTCGGCCGTGAGGGACATCTTATGGACGAGGGACAGGGAATCCTTCCTCACTTTTTTCAGGTAAGCCAGCAGCCCCCCGGCCGCAGCGGCCGCCCGGGGCTTGTCCTCCAGTCCGAAACCGGCCAGGCTGACTACCCCGAAATGCTGGAGCAAAACCTGCCGGGCCTGGGACGGTTCGAAGGTCCAATCCTCGACCGGACTGACCAGGGCCGTTCCGAGTCCGGCCTTCAGCTCCTCCCGGTTGAGCTTCTCCGCGTCGCCGGCCGGGACGACAGCCTCCTTGGGCGATGTCCGGAACAGCTCGTCGGCCAGGAACCGGACGTCGGTCCAGTCGCCCTCGGACGCCCGGATCTCGCCGGCGGCGAGGTCGATCGCCGCCATCCCCCAGCCTTCGGGGGGGAGGGCCAGGGAAACGATGAACGTGCTTTCCCGGGATTCCTCCGGGTCCACTTCTACGGCCGTCCCTGGAGTCAGAACCTTGACCACGTCGCGGCGCACGATGCCCCGGGCCGACTTGGGGTCCTCGACCTGTTCGCACACGGCCACCCGGTAGCCGCGCTTGAGAAGCTTGGCGATGTAGGCATCGACGGCATGGAAGGGCACGCCGCACATGGGGATTTTCTGACGGGAGGTCAGGGCGATCTCCAGGACGGCCGAGCCGACCTTGGCGTCCTCGTAGAACATTTCGTAGAAATCGCCCAGCCGGAACAGGAGGAGAGCATCCCGATGCTGGGTCTTGATGCGAAGATACTGGTCCATCATCGGCGTGAGCGAGCGGGCCTGGGTCATGACGGTCTCGACCACTATACCCAGAGCTCCGGCCCTTTGCAAGAACGCCTGAGGCGCATTTGTTTCCGGGACGGGGAATGTTATAATAGCGGCCGTATGGCCGCCAACCTTCCCAACCTGTTGACCCTGCTGAGGATTCTCTGCATTCCCGGACTGGTCCTGGTCATCCTCTCCGATTTCCCGGGCCGGGAATGGACGGCGTTCGGGTTGTTCGCCCTGGCCACTCTGACCGACACCCTGGACGGATTCTGGGCGCGGAAGATGCGTCAGATCACAACCTTGGGGCAGCTCCTGGACCCGATCGCCGACAAGCTGCTGGTGGCCTCGGTGGTCATCTGCCTCGTGGAGACCGGAGCCATCAAGGCTTGGATGGCCGTCATCATCATCGGCCGGGAGCTGGCGGTCACCGGATTCCGGGCGATCGCCGCCTCGCACGGCGTGGCCATACCCGCCTTGTTCCTGGGAAAAGTGAAAATGGCCTTGGAAACCGTCGTCCTGGCGATCCTTCTCCTGGGAGACAAGATGCCCGACGGCCTCGCCGGGCTCGGCCCCATCGGTCTATGGCTGGTGATGGCCTTGGCCGTCGTGTCGGCCGCCGAATATTTTATTCGCTTCAGCGGGAAGGTCCTTAGGCCGTCCCCGAAATGAGCGGCCGGGCGGCCTCCAGGCTCTCCGCGTCCTCGATGTTCTGACACGTCGCGGGCTCGGCCCAGGTTCGCCCGATCCGCTTGACCAGTCCCGCCAGCACCCTCCCCGCGCCAAGCTCCGCAAACCGGGAAATTCCCTGGGCCTTCATGACCTCCATGGTCTGCAGCCAGAGGACGGGCCGGCTCACCTGGCGCTTGAGCGCCTCCCGGGCTTCGGCCCCGGTCCGGATGACCTCCGCCGCGACGTTGGTGACGATGGGAAAGGCGGGGTCCTTGAATTTCGTGCGGTCCAGGTCCGGACCGAGCCGTTCCTCCGCGGGCGTCATCAGCCGGCTATGGAAAGGCGCGCTCACCGGGAGCATGACCGAACGGGGCGCCTTGATGACTCGAAGGGCTTCCTCCACGGCTTCCTTGTGTCCGGCGATGACCACCTGCTCGGGGCTGTTCCAGTTGGCCACGTCCACCGTTCCGCTCCGGACCTGCTCCAGGGCGCTCAGGACGGCCGGACCGTCCGCGCCCAGGACGGCGGCCATGGCTCCCCGTCCGACCGGCACGGCTTCCTGCATGTAGCGTCCCCGCCCGCGGACGAGACGCACAGCGTCCTCGAAGGACAGGCTGCCCGCGGCCACCAGGGCCGAATATTCGCCCAGGCTGTGACCGGCGGCCAGGGCGGGTTTCCGGTCGAGCAGGGTGAAAGCGATGGTGCTGACGGTGAGCAGGGCAGGCTGGGTGTTCTCGGTCAGCTTCAGCTCCTCCTCAGGCCCTTCGAAGCACAGCCGAGACAGCGGATAGCCCAGGGCGGCGTCGGCCCTCTCGAACAGCGCCTTGGCCTCGGGATATTTTTCCCAGAAGCTGCGGCCCATGCCCACGGCCTGAGAACCCTGCCCCGGAAACAGGAAAGCCCAACGGGTCATGATCGCTCCTCCTTCAGCAGCTTCAGACATTCATCCTTGAGAACGACATCGGCCTGCCCGCGCAGGCTGAGCACCCAGGATTCCACTTGAGCCCGGATCTTCTCGTTCTTAACGGAAGTTTCCAGCTCGGCCAGGATCTGGAGCATGGCCGTCGCCGGCAAGCCCTTGCCCTTCTGTCCGGGGATATAGGTCTCCTCGTAGTAGGTCTCGATTTCCGCGAGGGTGACGGCCACGCTCGGGCTGAACCGTCGGTCGATGATCTCCTGGAAGATCACCCGTTCCTCGAGGTAAGGCTTCAAGTCCTCGGGGCTCAGACCGAATGCGGCCAGCCTGGACTCGAACTCCCCGGCCGGCCATCGGCCTCGGAGCTCGCTCAGGGCCGCCTCGACCCTGTCCTGGGGAACGACGATCGAGCCCCGGGCCATGAGGATGACCACCTTCAACCCGATCATGTCCTCCAGGACGGCGCGCCTGCGTTCCGGCCCCAGGCCCGACGCCCGAGAGGGGCCGATCCTGAACGCGTCCAGGATCAGGATATCCGACAAGGTGACGGGGTCGTCGTTCACCAGGGCCAGGATGCAGTCCGCGGTCTCGGACGGCCCGGCCTGGGCCAGGCTCAGGCAGAGCAGAACACCCAGGCCCCACCGCCGCAGCCGCTTCCTCATCTGTCCTCCGTTATTTTTTCAGCCTTAGAACATGTTGCCGATCGTGATGAAGGGGATGACCTTGCGCCCCTCGCCGGGCGGGTTCAGGTTCAGCCCGACCTCCAGGCGCAGCGGGCCGAGCGGCGTCCTGTAGCGCAAGCCGAATCCCACGGCGCTTTCCAGGGCGCCGAGGTCGAAGTCCGACCGCCAGGAATACACGTTGCCGATGTCGTAAAAGAACACCCAGGCGAGCTCCTCGACGGTCGGGAGGAAGGGCGCGGTCAGCTCCAGGTTCAGCACGGTGAGGAGCTTGCCGCCGACGGGCTGTCCTGATTCCGCGTCCTTGGGCCCCAGCTCGTCGAAATACCTTCCCCGGAAGGAGTTGCTCCCCCCGGCGAAAAAGCGTTCGTGGATGGGCATCCGCCCCCGGCCCAGTCCCAGCCGGAACGTGGCGTTGAAATGAACCCGGCTGGACAGGGGCAGGTAGTTCTGGTATTTGAAGAAGATCTTCTGGAAGTCCGATTCGACCCCGAACAGCGGATAGGCCCATTCCACGGCCAGGCTGAGGAACGTTCCCCGCACGGGATTAAAGGGATCGTCCCTCCGGTCCCGGCTGAGAATAGCCGCCAGGGAGATCTTGGAATAGGGATAGAACTCGCGGTCGATCTCATCCGGGGAGGTCGACAAGGAAACGATCGTCGTCTGGGCCCATTGGAGGGTGGTCATCAGGACCATGTCCTGGAACACGGGTTTGACGATGTTGAAGCTGAGGCCCCGCCGGTCGAATTCGAAGCTCGGCAGGTCCACCCGCTCGATGAGGGCGCTGACCGAATTCTGCATGGCCATCCCGAACAGGTAGCGCCGCTGGTAAGCCATGACCGCCCGCTTCTCCCGGAAGCTGAACTGGCCGGCCAGGCTGAACTGGGACGCGTCGCCGAAGATGTTGCTCAGGATGTACTCGGCCGTGACGCGCGGGCTGATATCGGTGTTCCATATGGAGAAGCTCTGGGCCGACCGGGCGGTTTCCAGCCCGAGCCCCAGTCCCGCGTAGTGACGCTCGCCCTCCCGGAGGCGGATGACCAGGTTGAGGAAGCCCGGGTCGGCCGGCACTTCCTCCAGCCGGACCTCGCTGAAGATGCCCAGCCGTTCCAGGTTGCGCTTGGTCTCCTGGATCGCTCCCCCCAGGGCGTCCTGTCCCTCCCGGACGGCCAGCTCCCGCTCGACGGTGCTCTTGCGCGTCACCCGCAGTCCGTCGATGATGATCTTCGAGAACTTCAGCCGCTGTCCCTCCTCGACGGTGAACACCACGGAGTGGAGGTTGTCGCCCGCCTTTTGGGACGAGACGTTGACCAGCGTCCCGCGGAATCCCAGGCTGAGGTAATAGGCTTTCATGGTCTCCGCGTCCCGGCGGAGGTTCGTCTGGAAAAAGGCGGCGCCGGGCTGGCTGGAGACCCGGATCAACAGGTCGTCCTGGCCGATCTGGGACACCCCGACGATGGACACGTCCTGGATCTTCTGCTGCGGCCCTTCCTTGAGGCCGAGGATGGCCGTGACCGCGCCGCCCTGCCGGTAGAAATCGAGGTTGACCCGGACCTCGGCGAATCCCCGGGTCCGGTACAGGTTCTCGATCTCGCCGGGGAGCTCGAAGATCCGCTGGCCGTCGATGATCCCGGAGGCAAAGAGCCCTTCCTGCAGGCCGAGCAGGACCTGCAGCCGGGGGACGGTGAAATGGGTCAACCCTTCGAAGACGAGGCCGCGGATCCGGTAGCGCGCCCCGGGGTCGACCTCGTAGACCGCCCTCAGGACATGGTCCCTGTGCTCGACCGTAGAAGTGACGATGGCGAAGATGTGGCCTTTCTTCCGGAGATAGGACAGGATGCGGGCTTCTCCCTCGAGGAGGCCCCATTCCTCGAAGATCCTTTCCTGCCAGATGGGCTTCAGCATGGCCATCGGGATCTTGGCTCCCCGGACCGCGATTTCCACGATTTCCCCGGGGTCCAGGCGCAGGGTGAGCGTTGCGGCGCCGCGGTCGTCATGGAACTCGACTTTTTCGAGGAGCACTTGGGCCTGCTGGAATCCCCGGGAGCGGTAGAGCTCGGCGACCGCCGCCCGGTCCCGGTCGAGCTCCCTGGGAATGAAAGCCTGGCCCGGCCGGGCCGTCAGCCGGCTTTCGATGTCCTGGAGAGGGATGATGCTGCCGCCGACGAAATCGACCCGGTCGATGACATACCTCCGGCCCGGGGCCAGGTCGAAGGTCAAGTCCACGACCGGGGCCTGAGGGTCCCGGGCGGCCCGGCACCGGACTTCGGCCTGGAAATACCCCTCCCCCTTGAGGAACTCCCGGATCTCGGCCTCGGCCCGTGATCGCGTTTCCGGCCGGAATTCGCTTCCGGGCTTGAGAGAGGCCAGGCCGGCGCTCAGGGCGAAGGTCGGCAGCCCGGCCGGGCCTTGAAAATTCACGGACCGGACGGCGAGCTTCCTTACCAGGATGAAGGCCAGGACGGCGTCCCCTTCTCCGGAGCGCTCGGCCCGGACATCGGAAAACAACCCGGTGGCGTAGAGCCTGCGGACGTCGTCCCGGACGGACTTGAGCGTATAGGGATCGCCGGGCTTGATCGAGACCAGGACCGAGTATTCGGGACCGGCGTCCTGTCCGTCCACGACGAGCGAGACGCGGGAAACGACCGTCCCGCCCGCCGGACGGGACTGAGCGGCCAACGGCCCGGCCGCCAAGCCGAACAGGACCAGCCCCGCTCCGAAGGCGATCGCCCCTCCGGACCGCCGAGCCTTAGAACCTTTTGCGCAGCTTGACATCGAACGACACGGTCCCCAGCTCGTCCCTGTTTCCCACCAGAGAAAAATTCCGGCCGAGCTCCCACTCCAGCCTGACGATCTCCTCCCGTTGGGTCGTCAGGTTGGTCGAATAATAGATGGACAGGTTCCGGCTGATCTTCTTGCCCAAGGTCAGCCTCGGGACCAGTTCGGTCGAAGAGCCCATGACGAACGGGTCGATGCTGATCCGGTCCAGGTTGAACAGCCGGGAGGCCCTCTTCTGGGCCTCGTCCGAGAGCTGGTCGGCCAGGAGGGCGGCCGAGCTCAGCCGGGCGCTGACATCGGTGATATAGGTCCTCTTGAAGGACTCGCCCATGGCCAGCAGGGCCAGGACATCCTCCGGCGGAAGCGGCGGCGAGGAGGAGTATTCCGGCCGGAGGTGATTGACCAACCCATTCAGGCCGAACGTCACCCGATAGTCCTTGACATACGCTTCGCCCTTGAAGTCCAGGTAGGGCTCAGCCGACAGCGGGTTGAAAAAGCTGAGCTTGCCGGCCAGGATGTTGAAGCTTCGGTCCTGGAACACGACCGTGCCCGCCAGAGCCTCGATGTCGCCTAGAACGACCGGAGCCCCCGCGGTGCCCGTCACGGACAGGTCGAACCGCGTCCGGATCCTGCCCAGGGAGTTCTCCACCCAGGCGTCGTCGTTGGCCTTGATCTTCAGGTTGAGCTGGAGGTCGTCGAGAGCGCCCGGCGCCGTCCGGGGCCGATAGAAAGCCGTCGAGCTGAAGGCCAGCGGCTCGCTGATCTCCCGGCGCCAGGACATCCTCTTGACCAGGAGGTCTCCCTCCAGGGCAAGCCGGCCGGCCGCCCCGGTGAGGCGCAGGGACGCGTCCGTCAGGGCCCGGGTCCGTTCCCAGGGGATGAGGATCATGTCCTTGCCCTCCAGGTTGAAGAGCAGGCTCGGCGCCGGACCGGACAGCCGGATCTCGCCCGATCCCTGGACAACGCCTCCGCCCAATTTCGCCTGGAACGACCGGAGGGTGACGGCCCGGTTCTCGATGAAGGCCAGGGCCGAGTAGTCGCTGAACGCCTGGGAAAATCCGGGCAAGGGCAGGACCGACCCGCGGACATCCACGGCCCCGCTGATCCGCGGGGACGAATCCGTCCCTTCGATTTCGGCAAGGAAGTTCAGCTTCCCCTTGGCGCCCGGCCAGGGCAGCAGGATATCCAGGTTTTCGATGCTGCCCTTGAGGCTGAGGGCGAACGGTTTCCGGCCGAAGGGGAGAGAAAATCCGACGGAGAAGTTGTCGGCGCCGGTGCCGATGAGGCCCTGAAGCGTCAGGTCGAGCCGGTCCTCGAGGACGTTAAGGCTGAGGTCGCCGCCCAGGGACTCGGCTTGGATATGGCTCCAGCCCGGGCCGGCGACCTCCAGGCGGCCCGAAGCGATGTCCTGCCCCAGGACCCCTTGTCCTCCGAGGCTGAGGGACATCCGGCCTCGCAGTCCGGGGCCGAGCGGTCCCAGCTCCACGTCTTTGGCTTCGAGGCTGAGGGAATACTTCCTGGAATCGAATTCGACGCCTCCCCTGCCCTGCACTTCGCCGCCGTTCCAGGTCAAGCGGAGCTCCGGACATTCGAGGCTCGTGCCGGCGAGCTTCAGCCGGCCCCGGACTTCGCTGAATGGGAGTCCGGCGAAAGTCAGGGCCGCCGCGGAAAATTCCCCGTCCGCCCGAATCGTTCCGGACTGTGACCTGAGCGTCACTCGGCCGGAGCCTTCGCCGGACAGGGGCAGGCGGATCCCCAGACTGGGCAGGATGTAGTCCATCCGGGCCCGGGTCGCCGTGACGTCGGCATCCAAGGTGCCGCCCTGGGCCAGGATCGTCGCCGTCCCCATGAGCTGAGGGTCGTCCACCCGGAACAAGCCCTTGCTCCGCTCCGGACGGATCTCGACATTCCCCTCGACAAACGAGGCGGAGAGCGGCCCCAGTCCGCCCGGGTAAAGGAAAAACTGGGAGGTGACGGAAGGCCGCCCGTATAGGCCGAAGACCCTGATCTCGGCGCTGCCCCGTCCTTCGGTCGGCGGGAGATCGAAGCGCGTGTTGAGCATGAGCTCGGCGAACCGCCGGGCCTGCTTCACATCGCTGAACTCCCCGGCGATGGTGAGGTCGAGGTCGGTGCCGATGTCGAGCCGGCCGTTGACCTCGGCCCGGCCGAAGCTGGACGTCAGCTTCTGGCCGGCGATATCCACCCGAGTCCGGCCGTCCCAATCCACGACCGCCTTGCCGTTGAAGGGAAAACGGTCGGGCTGGGGAGCCGCGCCCGGGTCTTCCTTAAGCTCGGCCTCCACGTGGAGGCGGCCGTCCCTCACGGTGAACTCGCCCCAGGCCGGCGATTGGACGGGCCAGGGCAGTTCGATCTCCTTCATGACCGGGTCAAGGGGCACCCGGGACAGGATCCCGCGCACGAGCCCCGGGCTGATGAGGATCTTGACCAGGGAACGCGGCTCGGCGGGTCGGACGACCGCGAGGTCGAGGACGCCGGACGGCCCCTTCACCTGAAGCCTCCCCGTGACCTCGCCCAGAGGAAACCCGGTCATGGTGGTGTCCCGGCTGAACAAGCTGGCGTCGATGGTCAAAGCCCGGCCGGCCCTTCGGACGGTTCCCTCTCCCCGGGTTTTTCCCGTCCAGCGGAAGGGCACGTCGAGCAGGTCCAGAGGCAGGGACGTCTCTCCGTTGAAAACCAGGTGGAAATCGAATTCGGGATCGGCCAGCTTCGTGACCTCGCCCTTGGCTTTCAGGGCCAAGCTGGGGCCTTCCACGGCCAGGTTCCTGATGCGGAGGCTATTGCCCCGGCCGTCCAGGAGAAGACGCAGGCTGCCCTGATAGCGCCGGCCGCTCCGGGTGAGCGTCAAAACGTTGTCGCTGACGGCGGCATCCAGGCTGAAGCTCTGACCCCGGCTTCGGAACAGGCCGTTGGCTTTCCAGCAGTGGTAGGAGGCTCCCGGCATTCCCAGAGTGATGTCGGCCAGACGGATCCAGGCCTTGTCGATGGTGAACGGCAGGGGATTTTTCGAGTCCCCGGACAGGAGCTTCTTGAGGTCGGACTCGGACACTCGCAAGACCGGCTGGTCGAGGATGACCGTCAGCGGTTTGGTCTTGGCCAGCAGCGACAGAAGCCCTGTGGTCACGGACACGCGCTTGGCCGAGAAGAACACGCCCGGCTTTCGGGTCTTGACCTCCTCGAGAACCAGGGCCGGAGGCAGGAGGGTGAGGTTCATCCGGCTGAACTGGAACACGGACCGGACTTGGGTCTTGAGCCGGTTCAGGATGAGGGCCCGGCTGACGACTCCGCCCGCCACGATCAGGACCAGGAGGGCGAAGAGGACGATGAGGAAAACGGGCTTCCTTTTCTTGATCATCAGCCGGCCATCGCTCTAAGGCGGTTAAATATAGCATGATTCGGCCGATTCACAAAACGCCGCCCTCCCCTGCCCTCCGGCCCGGGACGGACCGGGGCCGGAAACACCGGAAATCGGGGAATAATGACCGTCCGAGACGGGTTGTTGCCAGGGGGAAATGCGATCCTCCCGAGGAACATTAAATAAATGTAACATTTTCGCAACAATTGTCGTATAAGAGACAAGCGGAAATTGCCGGACCTTCGGGAGGATTTCAGTCGGGACCGCCGACCGCTGAAAGGAGCGAGCCATGAACCCACGGACCCCCCTTCGGGCCCTGAAGCTGCTGGCCATCACCCTGGCCCTCGCCGTCCCCCTGGCGGCCCAAGACGCGGCTCCGGACATCGAAACCCTGAAAAAGAGCGCTCCCAAGGTCTTCATCGACTGCAGCCGGTGCGACATCGAATACATCAAAACCGAGGTCACCTTCGTCAACTACGTCCGGGACCCGAAGGAAGCCCAGGTCCACGTGCTGATCACCTACCAGGGCACGGGCGGCGGCGGCCAGGAATACACCCTGAGCTATTCCGGACAGCTGGAATACAAGGGAATCGACGACGTGATCCGGTACTTCTCCAACAGGACGGACACCGATGATGAAGTCCGCCAGGGGATCGTCAAGACGCTCAAAATGGGGTTGATGGCCTACGTCGCCCGGACGCCCATCGCCCGGCGGCTGGCGGTGACCTATGCCCCTCCGGAAAAGCCCGACCTCGGACCGGACAAATGGAAGTTCTGGGTGTTCAACCTGAGCTTCGACGGACATTTCAGCGGCCAGAAATCCGTTAGCGAGCATTCGTTCGACATCGGCTTCTCGGCCAACAAGATCACGCCCAACCTGAAGCTCAAGCTGGCGGTCGAGGCCGATTACGAGGGCGACCGGTATGTCTACGACGGGGAGACCACGATCAGCAACCGGGAGAGCTACGAATTCGACGGCCTCCTGGGCTGGGGCCTCGACGAGCATTGGACGGTGGGCGCTTTTTTCGAGGTTTCCAGCTCGACTTATGAGAACGTCCGTCTCAAGTTCAATCCCGAGCCGGCCGTCGAGTACAACATCTTTCCCTATTCGCAATCCACCCGGCGCCAGCTCTGCTTCCAGTACAGGCTCGGCCTGGAAAGCGTCCGGTACAGGGAAGAGACGATCTTCGACAAGATGAGCGAAACCCTGCTCCAGGAGTCCCTGTCGGTCAACCTGAACATCAAGGAAAAGTGGGGCAGCATCACCACCTCCCTGAGCGGATCGAACTACATGCACGACTTCTCCAAGTACCAGGTGAACCTGTGGGCCGGCATCTCGGTCAATCTGTTCAAGGGGCTGAGGGCCAACCTCACCGGGGGCGGCTCCTGGATCCACGACCAGCTCAACCTGGTCAAGGGCGAGGCCACCCTGGAAGAGATCCTCCTCCGCCGCCGGGAACTGGCCACGACCTACGAATACTTCGTCATGGTCGGTCTGAGCTACTCCTTCGGCTCGATCTACACGAACGTGGTCAATCCCCGCTTCGGTTCGATGGGCGGCGGCGGCATCAGCATCAGCATGAATTAAAGGCACAACCATGACCATCATCCCCTCTTCATCCGGAACATCGAGGTTCAGCGTCCGCCGCCGGACCGTTTTCGTCGGGCTGGTCCTGGCCGGGCTCCTCTTCCTGGGCCAGGGACTCGCCCGGGCTCAAGCCCCGGGACAGATCCCGCCCCCTCCCCCGCCGCCTCCTCCGGCCCTCCTCGTTTTTATCGATGCGCCCGGGCTCGATCCCTTGGCCTTGACCAAAGACCTGGGGTTCGTGCGTCCGGTTCCCGGACCGGAAGACGCCCGAGTGTTGGTCCGGATCACCTCCCGGCCCGTCGATACGGGGACCGAATACAGCTTGTCCTTCGTCGGCCAGCATGAGTTCGTCGGGGTCAACGACGAGCTGCGGGCGTCCTCGGGCCCGGGCGCCGGTCCCGAGGAGGGGCTCAAGGCCGCGGGCCAGAGCCTCACCCTGGGTTTGGTCCGATACGTCGCCCGGACGCCTTTGTCAATGAACCTGCGCATCGCCCTGATGGACAAGGTCAGCCCCACGGCCGTCAGCGACCCGTGGAACTTCTGGGTGTTCAGCCTCAGCGCCTACGGCATGTTCTCGGGCGTATCGACCTACAGCAGCCAGATGTACTTCGGTTCGTTCTCCGCCCAGCGCGTCACGGAGAGCTTCAAAATCAAGCTGGCCGCCGGAGGCATGCTCCAGAAGGACCAATACGACCTTCCGGACTATCAGTACTCGAGCTCCCTGGACAGCAAATACGTGAGGGGCTTGTCGGTCAAGAGCCTGGGCGACCACTGGTCGATCGGGGGCGGATTCGTGGTCTACTCCTCGCTGTTCTCCAACGTCCGGCGAGGGATCGAATTGATGCCGGCCGTGGAATACGACGTTTTTCCCTATTCCCAGTCCACCAAGAAACAGCTCCGGATCCTTTACCAGGTCGGGCTGAAATCCTTCGAGTACTTCGAAGAGACGATCTTCGACAAGACCAGGGAATCCCTCTGGGGTCAGTCCCTGACCGCCACCCTGGAGCTCGTTCAGCCCTGGGGGACCGTCAGCACCAGCCTGGAGGGCTTCCACTATTTCCACGACCTCACCAAGTACCGCCTGGAGCTCACCTCCGAGATCTCCCTGCGCATCCTGCAGGGCTTGGATTTCAACCTCTGGGGCGGCGGGTCCTGGATCCACAACCAGCTGTCCCTGCCCAAGGCCGGGTCGTCCTTCGAGGAGGTCATCCTCCAGCGCAAGGAGCAGGCCACGACCTACAATTACTTCTTCATGGTCGGGTTGAGCTTTTCCTTCGGGTCGGTCCGGAGCAACGTCGTCAACCCCCGCTTCAGTTCAAGCGGCGGCTCGTCCATTCATATTGAAATGTAAGGCCTTAAGAATTTTCGTGTGAGCAAGGCTTTGGCCCGAGCCCCGGATCCGGGGCGGCGCTATTTCTTGACCTTGCTCCAGTCCTTCAGGAACTTGTCGATGCCGATATCGGTCAGGGGATGGCTGACGAGTTTCTCCATGACGACGTAGGGCACGGTGGCGATGTCGGCCCCGGCCAGGGCGGCCTCGATCACGTGACGGGGATGCCGGATGCTGGCCACGATGATCTCGGTCTCGATGGCGTAGTTGTTGTAGATGCTGACGATCTCGTCGATGAGGCCCATCCCCTCCTGGGAGATGTCGTCCAGCCGGCCGATGAACGGGCTGACATAGCGGGCCCCGGCCTTGGCCGCCAGCAGGGCCTGGCTGGAGGAGAAGATGAGGGTGGTGTTGACCGCGATGTCCTCCTGGGACAGGACCTTGATGGCCTTCAGCCCCTCCAGGGTGATGGGGATCTTGACGACGACGTTGTCCGCGATCTGGGCCAGCTGCCGGGCCTCGGGCACGATGTCGGCGGCGTTCGTCCCCACGCATTCGACGCTCACCGGCCCCTTGACGATGTGGCAGATGCGGGTGATGAGGTCCTCGAACTTCATATTCTCCTTGGCCACCAGGGTGGGGTTGGTGGTCACGCCGTCCAGGATGCCCCAGCTGGCCGCTTCGGTGATCTCCTTGAGGTTGGCCGTGTCCAGGAAAAACTTCATGTGCGCCTCCGTCTGTCGCGTCTCTTCTCCGCCTATTCTCTGACCCTCATGACCGTGTTGGACAGGGTGCCGATGCCCTCGATCTGGACATCCACCTTGTCCCCGGGCTGCATCGGTCCGATGCCCGCCGGCGTCCCGGTGGTGATGACATCGCCCGGATAGAGGGTCATGATCCGGGAGATGAACCGGATGAGGTCCGGCACCGGAAAGATCAGATTCCGGGTGCTGGACGATTGTCTGAGCTTGCCGTTGAGGAATGTCTTGATGGGAACGTCGGACGGGTCCAGGTCGGTCGCCAGGCAGGGCCCCATCGCGGCGAAGGTGTCGAACGACTTGGCCCGGGTGAATTGGACGTCCTGATCCTGCAGGTCGCGGGCGGTGACGTCGTTGAAGCAGGTGTAGCCGAGGATGTGGTCCCCGACCGGGGCCTGGTCGTCCAGCTGCCGGGCGGTTCGCTTGATGACCACCGCCAGCTCGCCCTCGAAATCCACCCGCTGGGACATGCGCGGATAGAGGATGGTGTCGTTGGGGCCGATGACGGCCGAGGGCGGCTTGAGGAACAGCAGGGGCTCCGCGGGCAGCCCCCGCCCTCTCTCCAGGGCATGGTCGCGGTAATTGACGCCCACGGCCACGATCTTCGACGGCTCGACCGGCGGAAGGAGCGTCACTTCGCCGATCGGCCGGCTCTCCCGGCCGGCTTCGAACTCGCCGAAGATCGACCCCTGGATGAGGAACAAGCGGTCCTCGCGGAGCTCGCCGTAAACGGGACGGCCTTCGTGCGCGAATCGGTAGAGCTTCACGGCCGCTCCGTCTTGATCTCGCCGGCCACCGGGTCCGACCGGCCGCTCCGGTTACCCTTCGCGTCCTCGGCGGTCACGGCGTATTCATACCGTTTGTTCCGCGCCGCGGTCGAGTCCTTGAAGGTCGTTTCCCGGACGGCGGCCGCGGTGAGCTCCGCATAATCCTCCTGCCCTTCCGCCCGCCGCCAAACCCTGTAGCCCGCCAGGTCCTTCTCGTCGCGGGCGTCCCAGGTGAGCGAGATGAAATCCGGCCCGGCCAGCGACAACAATCCGGCCGGCGCCCCCGGAGCGAACGTGTCCTCGGGCCGGAGCCGGCACTGGGCGGAATCCGCGCTCTGGCCGTAGGGCTCGGCTTCTCCGGCGGCGGCCCGGACCGTATAAGCCAGGTCCAGGTCGAACTCGAACCCTGTGTCGGCGAAGCGGGTGTCCGTGATCAGCGCAGGATTGAGCTTCACGGGGAGCGCTCCGCCCACGGACCGGTAGAGGTCATAGCCCTTGACCCGGGCCGGAGTCGTTCCGTCGATGTTGTCCGGCGGAGGGTTCCAGCGGAGCCGGATCGCCTCGTTCCCGGCCTCGGCTTCCAGGCCGGACGGAGGGGAAGGCAGGACTTGGATGCGGACCGCAGCCAGGCCGGAAAAGTCGGACAGCCTGCGGCGGGAGTCGGCGGCCTTGAGCCCGAACACCAGGCTCGTCCCGGCCCGCGGCGCCGGGACCAGCGCATATTCGAAGCGGCCGGCCGAAGCCGCCGGCGGCTGAGCCATCGGGATGCGAGCAGCCAGTCCGGACTTCGAAGCGAATTCCTCGGCCCGGTCCTCAGCCATCCAGACCTCGACGGCCGACAGGCTGTCCAGCGGATGGCCGTCGATATAGGTCGTCGAGTTCGTCCATTCCAGGAAGACCGACGCTCCCCTCTGGACCGCCCCGACGCCCGAGGGAGGGCTGGGGATCTTTGACAAGGGCGGGAGCAGGTCTCCCTTCTTGCCGCAGGCGGCCAGCCCGACGAGCAGGGACAGGCTGAGAGCCGCCAGGATGGGGGGGGTCGCTTTCACAGAATGAACCGCCGCAGGTCCTGGTCGTGGATGATGTCCATCAGGTGGTTTTGGACATAGGCCCGGTCGATCCGGATCTCCTGGTCCTTGAGGTCCGGCCCCTCGAAGGAGATGTCCTCCATCACCTTCTCCATGACGGTGTGCAGGCGCCGGGCGCCGATGTTCTCCGCGTCCTGGTTGACCTTCTCGGCCAGCCCGGCGATCTCGTCGATGGCTTCCGGCGAGAACCGGACCTTCACCTCCTCGGTGGCCATCAAGGCTTCGTACTGCTTGATCAGGGCGTTTTCCGGTTCGGTCAGGATCCGGACGAAATCGTCCTTGCCCAGGGGGGTGAGCTCCACCCGGATGGGGAACCGGCCCTGGAGCTCGGGGATGAGGTCGGCAGGCTTGGAGACGTGGAACGCCCCGGCGCCGATGAACAGGATATGGTCGGTCCGAACCAGGCCGTAGCGGGTGTTGACCGTCGTGCCCTCGATGATGGGCAGCAGGTCGCGCTGGACGCCTTCCCGGCTGACCTCCGGCCCGTGGCCGGATTCCCGGCCGGCGATCTTGTCCACTTCGTCGAGGAAGATGATGCCCGAGTGCTCGACGCGCTCAACGGCCAGGCGGACCACCTGGTCCATGTCGATCATCCCCTCCTGCTCCTGCTCGAGCAGGATCTCCCGCGCCTCCCGGACCTTGACCTTGACCGGCCGGTTCTTGGACCGCCCGGCCATGAACCCCGGGGGAAAGATGCCCTGGATCTGGATGCCGATGTCCTCGCCCAGGTTGCTCATCATGTTTTCCAGCGGGTTGGCCGCCTTGTCCTTGACGTCGACCGTGACCTCGCGGTCGTCGTAGGCCCCGACCCGGAGCTGACGGCGGAGCTTTTCCCGTGTCTCCTGGAAATGCTGGTGGTCATCCTCGGCGTTGCCCGTATCGCGCCGCCGCGAGACGGGCAGGATGAGTTCGAGCAGCTTGTCCTCGACCGCGGCCATGGCCTTTTCCTTGAGGTCGTCCATCATCTCCGACTTGACCATGTCCACCGAGATCCGGACCAGGTCGCGGATCATGCTCTCCACGTCCCGGCCGACATACCCCACCTCGGTGAACTTGCTGGCCTCGATCTTCAGAAAGGGAGAGGCGGCCAGCTTGGCCAAGCGCCGGGAGATCTCGGTCTTGCCCACACCCGTGGGCCCGATCATCAGGATGTTCTTGGGCGCGATCTCGTCGGCCAGGACGGGCGGGAGCTTGAGGCGGCGGTAGCGGTTGCGGAGGGCGATGGCCACGGCCTTCTTGGCTGCCTTCTGGCCGATGATGTATTTATCGAGCTCCCGGACGATCTCCTTGGGAGTGAGCTCCGCCTCGGAGCGGCCGCCGGCGGACGATTCGGGGAAAGCGGGCAGGTGCGAAGCCATGCGCCTAGAGCTCCTCGACGGTGACCTGGTTGTTGGTGAAGACGCAGATCTCCGAAGCGATGGCCATGGCCTCCCGGGCGATGTCCCGGGCGTCGAGGTCGGTGCGGCGCAGGAGCGCCCGGGCGGCGGCCAGGGCGAAGGGGCCGCCCGAGCCGATGGCCAGGATGCCGTCGTCCGGCTCGATGACGTCCCCGGTCCCGGAGATCAGGAAGGCGTTGTCCTTGTCGGCGACGATGAGCAGGGCTTCCAGGCGGCGGAAGGCTTTGTCCAGACGCCAGTCCTTGGCCAGCTCGATGGCCGCCCGGGAGAGGTTGCCTCGGAACTCGTCCAGCTTGGCCTCGAACCGGGCGAACAGGGCGAAGGCGTCCGAAGTGGCGCCGGCGAACCCGGCCAGGACCCGGCCGCCGTAGAGGCGGCGGATCTTGCAGGCCGTCTGCTTGAGGATCGTCTTGTCCAGGGTCACCTGTCCGTCGCCGGCGATGGCCAGCCGGCCCTTGTGGCGGACGCAAATGATGGTCGTGGAGCGGATCATTCGTCTTTCCTTGGATATTGATGATAAAGGATTGAGGGCTTAAAAGCAATGAAGGTCGGGAGGAGCCCCCGGCCTGTGCTAGAATAAATGGGCTTGGACCGGCGCGGACGATGACCCATAAAAAGACCTGGCTCTGGCTGCTGGCCGGCGCTTCGCTGCTGGCCGTGAGCACGATGCATTGGGCCCACGGCGCCTTCACCCACGATTCTTTCGCCTACCTTCTCACCGCCGAGCATTTCCAAGGACAGGGGGACGTGTTCGATGTCCGCCGCATCTCGCTCTTCACCTACTTCCTCATGCCCTTCACCGGGTCGATCGCCCTCCTGTATCTCGCCTTGGCCGGGGTAGCCTTGGCCGCGTTCGTGGTCATCTCCCGGATCGTCGACTTCTTTAAGCCGGACAGCATCTGGTACTTTCTGTTGTTCATCATCCCCTCCTACATGACGTCCATCCTGACCTCGATCCTGCAGGAATCCCTGGCCTTGCTCCTTCTGTCCTCGGCCGTCCTCTTCGTGCTGAAAAAGAAACCGGTCCCGGCCGCGCTGCTTACCGCCCTGTGCGTCTTCAGCCGGCCGGCCATGCTGGCCTTTTGTCCGGGGCTGGTCCTGGCCTTCGTCTACCGCCTGCATGTTTACGAGGACGTGCGGGACGGCCGATATTCGGGCCGGCTCATCCTCAACAAAGCGGGGACGATGCTCCGGGACGGGGGCCTGTTCAGCCTGATGGTCCTGCTGTTCGGGACGGCCTGCGCCGCGCTGCTCCTGCCTCTCACTCCCGATCCCCTGGCTGCTTTTAAAGCTCTCTCGAGCATGTACATCACGGACAGCCTCATGCGTTGGGGATGGCCGGCCCTCTGGTTCGGGCTGTTCGGCGCGCTCCTGGCGCCATTCGTCCTCTGGGGCTATGGCGCGCTCTATAAAAAGCGGCGGGCGGCGTTCGTCCTGTTCTGCCTGCTCTTCGTCCCCTACCTCCTGGGCGTGTGGTATCAGGCCAACATCCGGTACGCCGTCTATCTCATCCTCCCCCTAGCCGTCGGATTTTCCTTGATGCCGATTCGCTCCTGGAAACCCCGGTTCCGGGCCGGGCTCATCCTGGCGGCCGTCGTCTCCGGCTTGTATCCGTTCGGTCCGCTGGTCTACTACTACGACTATGCCCGGTTCGAGCGGGTCCTGGGCCTGTCGGCCAAGCCCTACATTATCTTTGATTCCGAGTACAAGAAGAATCAATACGACCACTTGTGCCGCCTGCTCTCGGCCGCGGTCCGCAGTCCCGAGGAACAGCGTCTTTTGGATTCCTACCGGGATTCGGCGATGCTGGCCTATTTCCAAAAACACATCTGCCCGGATAAAAAAATTCCCGCTCCCGGCGGCGGGAGCGGGGAAAAAAGTCACTCGGCCTTGGGCTGGTCAGGGCTTTGGTCCGGACTTCGGTCCTTGTCCTGCTTGTCGAGCCAGGCCTCGAATGCGGCCCGGCCCTCGTCCCTCCAGTACTGGCCGTAGAAGCGCCAGTTGCGATGGGACCCCTTGGGCGCCCAATCGTCCTTGTCTTCCCAGCGCCGGGGTCCTTTCCAGCTCCCCGGGCCGCAGGGGCCTCCCCAACGCTCCCAGCGCCTGGCTTCTTTTTTCCAGCCGTCGTGCTCCGGGTGGGGCGAATGACCCGAGCCGAACCCTCCGAAGAGGATCTTGGCCAGGATGACCAGGCCGAAAGCCTGCCAGTAGTTGATCGTCCCGACATGAAAGAGCGGGGGCATGAGCCAGTTCCAGAGCAGCATGACGAAGTAGCCGAATAGAAAGGCGATGACGACCGCGCCGACAATGCCGGCCACGGTCAGGCCTACGATGCGGGCCACTCTCCAGCCGGGGTTCAGGCTGTGTTCACACATGGCGGTATTCCTCCTTGATGGATTATTCCGAAGCTTCGAGAATCGCTTTGATCTTTTTCAGGGCCCGGGCCTTGCGGGCCAGGAGCGTCCCCAGGGGGACGTCCCACTCCTCGGCCAGGTCCTGAAAGGTCCAGCCGTCGAAATCCGTGGCGATGATGATCCCCCGGTCCTCGGGCTTCAGCGAGTCGAGAGCCCGGTAGAGGCGGACCCGGAGCTCCTTCCCTTCCAGCCGGCTCTGGACGCCCGAGGTCTCGTCCCGCACCAGGTCGGCCAGGGCCGGGCCGCTGTCTCCGCCGGCCGAATCGTCCAGGGACAAGACGCGCTTCTTCCGCCGGAGAAAATCGACGACCCGGTTCTTCAAGGCCCGGTAGACGTAGGCCGACAGATCCCGGACCGGTGCGGTGACGTCGGCCCGGCCGAAGAGGTTGAGGGCCACGTCCTGGACGATGTCCTCGGCGTCCTCGCCGGCGGCATCATTCAGCCACTTTCGGACGAAGCCCACCAGCCGGACGTGCTCTTCCCGGAAGAATTCGGCTGCGGCCGGGTGGCGGATGTCAGCGTTCATACTGTTAAAGACGCATCCCGGAGCGTTTTATTGCAGGACGAATCCAGCGCTTGAATCATCGCTCTGCCGCTCTCAATAAAAGCAATCTATTATATAATACCCGCCGGACGATCGATCGAAGACGCAAGCATCTCCCGGCCGGGGCCCGGGAACGAAAGGAGGAGGCCATGAGCCGCTACGAGGAATTCATGAAGTTCCGGGAAAGAATGAATGAGCGCATCCTCGCCCAGGGGACGCTCGAGATCAAGCGGTTCTTCGCCCTGGACACAAAAGCCTATGCCGCCGGCGCGCTCGACGAAAAAGCCAAGGAGCTTCTGGGCCTGGCTGCGTCGATGGTCCTGCGCTGCGATGACTGTATCAGCTACCACCTGATCCAGGCCAAGGACAAAGGGGCGTCCGCGGCCGAGCTGTTCGAAACGTTCACCGTGGCCCTGGTCGTGGGCGGGTCGATCGTCATTCCCCACTTGCGACGGGCCGTGGCGTTTCTGGAGGAGCTGGAACAGGCGGCTCCCTAATCCGCCGCCGGATCACTCGAACAGGTCCTGTTTCTCGCCCTGGACCAGGGACCGGACCCGCCACTGGCCGTTCCGCCTGACGAGGACCGTCCATCTCCGGAAACAGACCGATTCATCCCGGGTCGGCCAGGTCTCGATGGCCTGGGCCTGGTTCTTGTCCAGAAGGTACAGAGTCTGGTTCATGGGCCGCGCCTCCCCGAGCGGGAGCCCCTCCCGCTCACGCAGGAAGATCGCCCGGAATTCGTCCCGGGTCAGGCCGCCCCAGGAGGTCGCGAGCGGCCAGGCGTCGACCAGGTCCAAGGACGCGTCGGCTTTGGACTCGTCCTCGAAGCCGGCGTTGAATTCCTTCATGACCTTGCCCAGCTCGAAGAACGGGTCGTCCCCTTTGGCGAAAAAGGGTTTGCTCAGGAGCGGGTTGTACGTCCCGTCATCGTGGACAACCCAGACCGTTTTTTTCAGCTCCTCGGCGATCCGCAAGGCCGGCGCCTCCACCAGGTCCTGGTAGAGGTTGTCGAACGGGAGCTTGGGGACGAGCACCAGGTCGGTGTCCGGCCAGCGGTCCAGAGCCTCGCGGCCGGCGGCAATGAAATCCTTGACCAAGAGCAGGCCGGAACAGACGATGTTCCCTCCGTAGCTCCGGTTCTTGACCGCGGTCACGCGATGGGCGTTGGGGACCGAGGCGGCCTTCACCCGGGCCTGGACGATATCGTCGAGGCGCCCGGCCGCGGCCTCGGAGGCCAGCCACAGGACGTTCCGGAACGGCCCGCACATCGTGACCAGGTTGCCCTTGAGGGTGTTCTTGAGGATGGTGGTCACCGGCAGGCGGAGCGGCGCTTTGAGTTCCGGGAAATTGTTCAGGGGCACCTTGTGCCGGGCACGCATCCGCTCGGCGAAGTCCATGGCCTCGTCGCGGGGCCAGTCCATATCCTGAACGACCTCGGGCCGAGTCCGGACCGTCCAGCCGGGCCAGTACAGGGTCATGCTCTTCGCCCCGGCTTCGACTAGGAAGTCGTAGGTCCGGGTGAGGTCGTCCCAGCCGCATATCTTGGGCAGGGGGACGATGGTTCCGTGGAGGTCCATCCGCCGGGCCTGGAGCAAGCCCGGCAGGCGGATGGCCGTCGCCGCTTCCTTTTCGCCCTGTCCGAAGATCCTGGCCCACAGGGCCGGCTGGGTCGAGTGGAGGGAGAGCGTGATCTCCACCGGCCGGAACTCGGCCAGCTCCTTGAGGAAGGCCTCGTCGAGCAGGCTGCCGTTGGTGGTGAAACAGAGAGTGTTGGTCGGGTACTTGCGCCGGACGAGCTTGAGGATGTCGAAGAAGCGCGGGTGGAGGAAGGCCTCGCCCTCGGCGATCCGGCCGGGCAGGCTGTCGCTCATCCGGATCGGGTTCTGGTGGAGGGGCATGAGGCTGAGCTGGAACTTGATGTCCTCCATATCCCGGAACAGGCCCGTGGCCACGGCAAAGGGGTTGAGCTTGTTGGAGCAGAACAGGCAGCGGCTGTTGCAGACGGCGCTGATGGGCAGCTGGTTGGAGTAGCGGTTGGAGGCCAGCCACTCCCTTAAAAAAACGCTCCAGTTGAGGAGCGAAGGGCAGGTCGGGTCTTTCATGTCGGCTGGGATGAGCTTAGCACAGAGCAGCCCCAAGCTCAATTCCTCGGCCGGGCCGGATCGGCCCTTGAAATGGCGCGAAATTTCAGTTAAATTCACTATCTATTGATCAACCCGCTCCCGACTCAGGTTGCCCCATGAGAAACCACCTTCTTGTCCTGTCCGCGCTAGCGATCGGCGTCCTCCTGCCCCTGCTGGCCTGCGTCAAGCCCGACGGCGGCCGGCCGGATGCTGCGGACGAGGCGGTCCGGGCCGACTCCGTCCACCGCGAGGCGTTCGTGGCCGACATGCACTGCGACACGATCGGCAGGGTCCTGGAGGGCGAGGACCTGCGGCTCGACCTCGACCGCGGCCACGTCGACCTTCCCAAGCTCAAGCGCGGCGGAGTGGACCTCCAGGTCTTCGCCTGTTTCGTCGGCGCCCCCCGGGATGACGACGACCGGCTGAAGGCCGCCGAACGGGCCCTCGACCAGGTGGAGGCCGTCAAGAAGCTCGCGGCCGACAACCCCCGGGAACTCGCTTTAATCCTTGAGCCCGAGGATATTCCTCGGCTCACGGCCGAGTCCAAGACCGGAGCGATCATCGGCATCGAGGGCGGCTATGCCATCCAGAACGACCTCGACGTCCTCAGGTCGTTCTATCGATCGGGCGTGAGGCTCATGACCCTCACCCATTGGACGCGGACGGACTGGGCCGACGCCTCGGGCGACGACGCACCCCGCTTCGGGGGATTGACCGATTTCGGCCGCCGGGTCGTCGAGGAGATGAACCGGCTGGGAATGATCATCGACCTGTCCCACTCCGGCGACACGACCTTCTGGGAAGTCGTCAAGATCAGCCGGGCGCCCGCGGTGGCTTCCCATTCCTGCTGCCGCGCCTTAGCGGACCATCACCGCAACTTGACCGACGACATGCTTCGGGCCCTGGCCGGGACGGGCGGGGTGGTCGGGATCAATTTCAACCCCGGCTTCCTGAACGCCGAGATCATCAGGAAGGAAGAGGAGCTCTACCGGGAGGTCGCCCGGAAGCACGGCATCCCCGAGGGCCAGATGGACTGGCGGAGGATCGATCCCGGAGTCCGTGAGGCGGCCGAGGCGGAGGTCAAGGAGCGGCTGACCGAACTGCGGAAGGCCTTGCCTGTCGTGGACATCAAGACCCTCGCCGATCACATCGAGCATGCGGTCCGGGTCACCGGGAGCGTGGATTTCGTGGGACTCGGTTCGGATTATGACGGCATCAGCACGACGCCGGCCGGCCTGGAGAACTGCGGCCTCCTGCCGAACATCACCCGAGAGCTGCTCCGGCGGGGATTCAAGGACGAGGAGATCCACAAGATCCTCGGCGGCAACTTCGTCCGCGTCTTCAAGGCGGTGGCCGAAGCCCGTCAACAGTAACGAGCGACTCGTTATGAGCTATGAACTCGCCGCCCCCACGGCCGTCACGATGAAGTTGCCCTTCCCGTCGTTGATCACATAGAACGAGAAGACGAGGAGAGATAGCCCATTCCCCGTTTCTAGCTTAGCAGCTTCCCTATTTCTTTTTAGTCAGGAGGCCGAGGAGGCCCGGCAGCGGATGAGGAGGAACATTTTGGGTGCGGCGTTCGGCTTGGGAAAAGAGCGAAGGGTGGGCTGGCCGGCCGCTTCCATGAGGAGCTGGTTGTCCTTGATGTAGGCGTCGTCCCAGTCGTTCAGCCGCCACTCGTATTCGCCCTGGCCGTCGACGATGCCGCGGCCCTCGACGGTGATGTGCTCCAGGTCCTGGCCGTAAAAGAGGGCCAGGGTTTCCTTGGCGTAAGCTTTCGGGTCCTGGGAGGCGAAGAGCGTCGCTCCGGCTTCGATGACGACGCGGACGTGGCTTCGGAGAAAGATCGTCGAGGAGGTGTATTCCCCGGGCGGAACAGACACCATTCCCCCGCCGGCGGCGGCGCAAACATCACTGGGGCGCGCCCGGCAAGAACTGAGGTCTGGAATTCAGCGGCCGGGGAATTCTAACCGCAGGCCGAAGGTGAAATCCGGAGAGGTCGAGGCCAGGTCCTCGGTCAGGCGGAACTCGGCCTGGAAGCGGTCGGACGCCCGCCAGCGAAGGCCGAAGGCCAGCTGCGCCGCCCTCTGGTCCAGGATGGGAATCCGGCTGTCCACGAACCGGCTGAGGTATTCGCCCTGGACGCTCAAGGCCAGCCGCCGCGACAGCCGCGTCTGAAGCCCGGCCATGAGCCAAAAATAGTCGCGCGCCAGGAGGCCGGGAATAAGGGGTTGACCCAGGATATAATATCCGGCGTTCAGAGTGTAGCCGAGCGCTCGCCCCGCTCCGTCCAGGACCAGGCCCAGGCCCAGATCCCAGGCGCCGCTCCCGGCCGCTTCCCGCCAGGGCCCGGTCGGCGCCTTGAGCGCGGCCCGCAGGCCGAAACCGGTCCCGCCGAACCTCCATGTTTTCTTGATGGACAACACGGCGTCGCCCACGGCCATGCCCCGCCGGAGCGGGCCGAGCACCCGCTCGCCGTCGATAGAGAGCTCATAGCGGCACAGGTCATTCGGAGTGCTGCGGCGAACGGAATTGGGGATGCCGAACGTTTCGTGGAATCCGGAAATGATGGAATCGAGGAATCCCCCCGACCGGTAAAACACCGGCAGGGACAGGCCGGCCTGGAAACCACCCCCCAGTCCGACTTCGAATTCGGCCAGGACGCGCCACCATTCATAGTCCAGGACGACCCGGTCGGCGCCCGGATCGGGGCTCTCGCTGGAGATCTTGATGATGTTCGACAGGCTGAAGTCGAAGCTGAGAGAGGTCCGGCCCCGCGTCAGGGATCGGGCGCTCTCGGGCTCGAACCCGAAAAAGAGACGGAGGATCGGGAATTCGTTCCGGCTGGAGAGCGGCCGGGCCCACCAGGACGCGTCATCCTCACCGGCCCGGACTAGGCCCGGCGCGATCAGCAAAATCAAGACCGCGGCGGCGAAGGCCGGGCGGCTCTGAAGGGGACGTCGCTTCATTAAGCTCACTCATATAGCACAGGACCCGGGCTCAGTCAATTTGAGGCGGCCATCGGCCGGACTATGATATGATAATAAAAATGGAGAGGAGACCGCGGAAGAGGTTCCCATGACGGCCGCTTGGATCGCATCCAACG
>Ga0209254_10000860_pt1 | contig 26542 bp, 26 predicted proteins | sample FrelakmetDIP11DI_FD_187148 | JGI IMG/M metagenome (GOLD analysis project Ga0209254, IMG submission 187148) | Freshwater lake sediment microbial communities from the University of Notre Dame, USA, for methane emissions studies - DIP11 DI (SPAdes)... | ecosystem: Environmental > Aquatic >...
CCGGATCAGGCCACGGAGCTGCCCAGGCGGCGGCAGATTTCCAGCGACAGCGCGCTCTGGTTGAGCGTGTAGAAGTGGATGCCCGGCGCGCCGCCGGCGATCAGGCGTTCGCACAGACCCGTGACGACGTCGATGCCGAAGGCGCGCACGGCCGCCGCGTCGTCCAGGTAGCCTTCCATCTTCAGCGCCACCCAGCGTGGGATCTCGATGCCGTCGCGGGCCGCGAACTGCGCGATCCTGGCGTAGTTGTGGATCGGCATGATGCCCGGCACGATAGGCACCGTGACGCCGAGCGCGCGCACCTCGTCGACGAAGTGGAAGTAGGCGTCGGGGTTGAAGAAGAACTGCGTGATGGCCGAATCGGCGCCGGCCCGGATCTTGGCCGCGAAGTGCTCCAGGTCGCGCCGCGCATAGCGCTGCTGCGGGTGGTATTCGGGGTAGGCGGCGACCTCGATGTGCCAGTCGGCGCCCTGCGTGCGGCGGATGAATGCCACCAGGTCGGCGGCGTAGCGGAACTCGCCCGCCGTGGCGGTGCCGCTGGGGAGGTCGCCGCGCAGCGCCACCAGCCGCCGGATGCCCTGAGCGCGATAGGTCGCCAGGATCTCGGCGATGCCGGCTTCGGTGCTGCCCACGCACGACAGGTGCGGCGCGGCCTCGAAGCCCATGGCGGCGATGGCCTGCACGGTGGAAAGCGTCTTTTCGCGCGTCGACCCGCCGGCGCCGTAGGTGACGCTGAAGAACTCGGGGTTTACGGCAGCCAGGTCGCGCACCACGGTCTGCAGCTTCTGGCTGCCGACGGGGGTGTTGGGGGGGAAGAATTCGAAGCTGATGGGGACGCGGACGAATCTGCTAGCGCTCACGGCGCCTCCTTTTGGGCGATCGATCGGCCTGTGAAGGCCCTGCTGGCGAGGCCTTCTGGTCCCGTGACAGAGGCACTCGATGGCACCAGATTCATGGCAGCGAAGCCAGGTGCAGCCGGGCGGCGTTTCCGAGCTTCTGATCGTACGTGGCCAGCGGAGCCTTGAGTTCGGCGGCCAGCCACAGGTAGGCCGCGTCGTAGGCGCTGAGCCCGTAACGCTGCGCCAGCGCCACTTGAGCCGCAATGTCGACACGATGCAGCGCAATGGCCTGTGAGGCATAGTCGGCAAGCGCCAATTCGACGGACTCCCGCGGCCAGTTTTGGCGCAGCTTCTTGGTGGCCACGTTGGCAATCTCGTGGTCGAGCAGGGTCGGGGCGTGCAGGCCTTTGCCTGCCAACTGGCCCAGTGCCTCGTCGCGCATCGGCTCTTCGAACAAGACGGCGCTGAGCACGCTGCAATCGACAACCAATGGCGGGCTGACGAGATACGCCCCAGGCGGTTCGGCGACGATGAGCGACTGAAGGCAGGACACGTGTTCGGCGACGAGCGTCAACGCGAGTCCCGATCTGCGCGGATGATGTCCACTGCCAGCGGCCCCGTGGTGATGGGGTTGGGAAATCTCCGCCGGTGTTCGGCCGCAATCTCTTCAATGGACTTGCCTTCGCGCACCTGCGGCTCAGGCGGGAAGCGTTGCGATCGCGCTCGCATTTCCGACTCCTCGCTCGCTGCATGTTCGATGATGGCCATGAGCTCACCCTGCAAAGACCGGTGGTTGCGCGCCGCCCGCAGGCGCAGGCGCTCGGCCAGCGCCTCGGGCACGTCCTTGATCGACAGACTGACACCCATCACCGCCTCCAGAATGGAACCATGGCGCCATTTTGGCGCCATGGTCGATGCTTGGCAAGCCGCGCCGGGGCGGCCTGCGGGCTTCAATACCGGTAGGTATCCGCCTTGTACGGCCCCTGCTTGGGCACGCCGATATAGGCCGCCTGCTCGTCGCTCAGCTCGGTGAGCATGGCGCCGACTTTCTTCAGGTGCAGCCGCGCCACCTTCTCGTCCAGGTGCTTGGGCAGCACGTAGACCTTGCCGTTCTCGTAGTAATCGTCGTGCGTGAACAGTTCGATCTGGGCAATGGTCTGGTTGGCGAAGCTCGAGCTCATCACGAAGCTCGGGTGGCCGGTGCCGCAGCCCAGGTTCACCAGCCGGCCCTTGGCCAGCAGGATGATGCGCTTGCCGTCGGGGAAGATGACGTGGTCGACCTGCGGCTTGATCTCTTCCCAGGTCAGGTCGGCGAGGCCGGCGACGTCGATCTCGTTGTCGAAGTGGCCGATGTTGCAGACGATGGCCTGGTCCTTCATGGCCGCCATGTGGGCGCGCGTGATGACGTTCCTGTTGCCGGTAGCCGAGACGAAGATGTCGGCCTTGTCGGCGGCGTACTCCATGGTCACGACCTTGTAGCCCTCCATCGCCGCCTGCAACGCGTTGATGGGGTCGATCTCGGTCACCCAGACCTGGGCGCTGAGCGCACGCAGGGCCTGCGCCGAGCCCTTGCCCACGTCGCCGTAGCCGGCCACGCAGGCCACCTTGCCGGCGATCATGACGTCGGTGGCGCGCTTGATGGCGTCGACGAGGCTTTCGCGGCAGCCGTACAGGTTGTCGAACTTGCTCTTCGTGACGCTGTCGTTGACGTTGATGGCGCGGAACATCAGGGTACCGGCGGCTGACATTTCCTTCAGGCGGTGCACGCCGGTGGTCGTCTCCTCGGTGACGCCGATGATCTGTGCGCCCTTGCGGCTGTACCAGGTGGCGTCCTTTGCCAGCCTGGCCTTGATGGCGGCGTAGAGGACGGTTTCCTCTTCGCTCGTCGGATGGGCCAGCACCGAGGCATCCTTCTCCGCGCGCTTGCCCAGATGCATGAGCAGCGTGGCGTCGCCGCCGTCGTCGAGGATCATGTTGGGACCCTCGCCCTCGGCACCCTTGGCGCCGAATTCGAAGATGCGGTGCGTGTAATCCCAGTAGTCGGCCAGCGTCTCGCCCTTGTAGGCGAACACCGGCGTGCCCTTGACCACCAGCGCGGCGGCGGCGTGGTCCTGGGTGCTGAAGATATTGCAGCTGGCCCAGCGCACCTGCGCGCCCAGGGCCTGCAGCGTTTCCACCAACACGGCGGTCTGGATCGTCATGTGCAGGCTGCCGGTGATGCGCGCGCCGCTCAAAGGCTGCTTGGCGGCGAACTCCTCCCGGATCGCCATCAGGCCGGGCATCTCGGTCTCGGCGATCCTGATTTCCTTGCGGCCCCAGTCGGCCAGGGACAGGTCGGCCACGGCGCTGTCGGGAAATTGCGCGGCGGTGGGCGTGGGTTTCAGTGCGGCATTCATCGTTCGGGCTCCAATCGGTTGAGGAACCTGCACGGGCACGCGGGGAGGCTGAAGGACCACTCACCCACGAGGCCACTCGTGCAGGTGAGCGCGGTTGCAGATGAACTTCCGAGCCTGGCCTCAAACGGGTGAGGTCGCAACGCTCCTCGGAAGCCCAAAAGTATAGCCAGCCGCTGCAAAGCCTGCAGCGGCGGCGGGCTTCAAGCGTCGGACGTGGGCGTGAACTCCTCCGCGAGCCCGGCCACCAGCGCCGCGCGGCCGACGATCAGCGTGTCGACCTTGCCGATCGACAGCGCGTCCTTCCTCGTGTAGGGCAGTCGGTGCAGCAGATAGCGGATGGCGTTGAGCCGCGCGCGCTTCTTGCAGTTCGACTTGATTACCGTCCACGGCGCGTCGCTGGTGTCGGTGTGCAGGAACATCGCCTCCTTGGCCAGCGTGTAGGCGTCCCACTTGTCCAGTGACGCCAGGTCCACCGGGCTCAGCTTCCACTGCTTGAGCGGGTGGGCCTTGCGCTCCTTGAAGCGCCGGCGCTGTTCGGCGCGGCTGACCGAGAACCAGAATTTGAAGACGTGCATGCCGCTGCGCACCAGGTGGCGTTCGAATTCCGGCGCCTGGCGCATGAATTCCTCGTACTCGGCGTCGGTGCAGAAGCCCATCACGCGCTCGACGCCGGCGCGGTTGTACCAGCTGCGGTCGAAGAGCACGATCTCGCCGCGCGTGGGCAGATGCTCGATGTAGCGTTGGAAATACCACTGCCCGCGTTCGATCTCGCTCGGCTTTTCCAGCGCCACGACGCGTGCGCCGCGCGGGTTGAGGTTTTCCATGAAGCGCTTGATGGTGCCGCCCTTGCCGGCGGCGTCGCGCCCTTCAAACAGGATCACCACGCGCTGCCCGCTCTCCTTGACCCAGGCCTGCAGCTTGAGCAGCTCCACCTGCAGGCGGTATTTCTGCTTCTCGTACGCGCGCCGCGACATCAGGTTCTTGTACGGGTAGCCGCCCTCGCGCCAGCCGGGGGTGAGCTCGAGGTCCGGATCGACGCCCTCAGCGGGTCCTTCCGTCGGGCGGTCGAACAGGGCACGCCGCAGTGTCTTCACCTCGTCGGGCGAGGCGCCGTCGATCAACGCCTGCAACTCACCGAGCCAGCCGGACGTGGTGCCCGGATCGGCCCTGACGTGGGCGGTGAGGATGTCGGACAAGGCCTGCTCCTTGACGATCTCGGCGCGCAGGGCGGCACGCGAGACGCGTTCGCGTTCGATCGAACGCTTTTCCAGCGACGGCGGCACGTCACCGGCCTCGACCGGTCTGGGCGGGGGCCCGGCCCGTGTCGCCCGTGGCGCAGTGGTTCGTGCTCGCTTGGGCGCTGCGCCGCGCGGCGTGGTCCTGGCCTCGGTCTTGGCCTGCGCCATGGGCTCGGTAGTGTCTGCGGCGGTATCCTTGGCCATGGCTCGGTGTCGTGTAGCGTGAAGAGGGTCAATGATCGAGAGATCGTACCGCCCGCGGCTTGATTCCCGTCAATCGGATCAGGGCCTGGGCGGCACCGCGTGAACGGCGTGCCTTCGCTGCCGTTGGCGGCCCTGCCGGAGCAGGATCTGGGCGGCGTCGTCGGCATCATGACTGACATCGACGATACCCTGACTGCCGAAGGCCGGCTCGACCCCGCGGCCGATGTGGCGCTGCAGGCGCTGCGCCAGGCGCGGGTCCCGGTCATCGCGATCACGGGCCGGCCGCTGGGTTGGAGCGAACCCTTTGCGATGGCCTGGCCCCTGGCGGCGATCGTTGCGGAAAACGGCGCCGTGGCCCTGATCCGCGACGGTGGGGCGCTGCAGATCGAATATGTGCAGGACGAAGCCACGCGCCGGCGCAACGCCACCCGGCTGCGCGAAGTGGCGCGGCGTGTGCTGCGCGAAGTACCCGGCACGGTGCTGGCGCGCGACAGCGCGGGCCGCGTGACCGACGTGGCGGTCGACCACAGCGAGTTCACGCACCTGGGCGCGGCAGCCATCGCGCAGGTCGTGGCGCTGATGCGCGAGGAAGGGATGAACGCCACCGTGAGCTCGATCCACGTCAACGGCTGGTTCGGCACCCACACCAAGCTCAGCGCCGCGCACTGGATGGTGCGTCGGTTGTACGGGCGCGAACTGGCGGGGGAGATCGGGCGCTGGATCTACATCGGCGATTCGACCAACGACCAGGCGATGTTCGGCGCCTTTCCCCTCAGCGTCGGCGTGGCCAACCTGCGCCGCTTCGCAGCCGAGTTGCACACCTGGCCGGCCTACATCACCGACGGCGAACGCGGTGCCGGCTTCGCCGAGGTGGCGGCACGATTGCTCGCGGTGCGCGGCAAGGCATGACGCCGTCGCGGTCGCTCGCCACGGCGCTGGCCCTTGCGGTGGCGGCGGCCGTGTCGCTGGGGTTGGCGCGGTTTTCCTATGCGCTGCTGTTGCCGCCGATGCGCGCCGACCTTGGCTGGAGCTATTTCACCGCTGGCGCGATGAACACGATGAACGCCACCGGCTACCTGGTCGGTGCGCTGTTGGCGCCGCGGGCTCTGCGTCGCTTCGACGCGCGCTCGGTGATGGTGGGTGGCGCCGCCGCGGCGGCGCTGCTGCTGCTGGCCCATGGTGCGGTGCGAGGCGACGCCGTGCTCTACCTGCTGCGCGGCCTCACCGGGGCGGCCAGCGCCATGAGCTTCGTCAGCGGCGGGCTGCTGGCGGCGCGGCTGGCGGGTGCGCACACGGTGCGTCCGGCACTCGTGCTCGGCATCTACTATGGTGGTGCCGGCATCGGCATCGTTGCCTCGGTGGCGATCGTGCCCGGCCTCGTGGCGCCGCCCTCGCCGCACTGGCCGGCGGCCTGGTTCGCGCTCGGTGCCGCGGCGCTGCTGGCGACGGCGTTCACGGCCGCGTTCACGCGCAGCCTGGGGGCAGCGCCGCTGGCCGGCGCAGTGCACGTACCCTTTGCCTGGCGGCGCTTCGCCCCTGCGCTGGCCGGCTACACGATGTTCGGCTTCGGCTATATCGGCTACATGACCTTCATCGTGACGCTGCTGCGCGAGCAGGGGCAGGGCGGCGCCGTGGTGAACGCGTTCTACACGCTGCTCGGCGCCGGCGTGATGGCGTCGTCGTGGCTGTGGGCAGGCTTGCTGCAGCGCTGGCGTGGCGGCGGGCCGCTGGCGCTGTTGAACGCGCTGCTCGCGCTGGCCACCGTGCTGCCGGTGCTGAGCGCGCAGTGGTGGGTCGTCTTTGCCTCGGGGCTGCTGTTCGGCAGCGTATTCCTCTCGCTGGTGGCGTCGACGACCGCGCTCGTGCGCCACAACTGCGAGGCGGCGTCCTGGCCGGCGGGCATCGCCGCCTTCACCATCGTCTTCGCGGCCGGGCAGATCGCGGGGCCCAGCATCGTCGGCCTGATCGCCGACGGCCCCGGTGGCCTGGAGCGCGGCTTCGTGCTCAGCGCTGCAGCGCTGGCGCTCGGTGCATTGTTCGCCGCGGCCCAGCGGCCGCTCAGAGTGGCGGCGGCGAGAGCGTGATCCGCAGGCCCAGGCGCCACCACATCGCCGCCAGCGCCAGGAAACCGAGCACGAAGACCAGCGCGCCCCACCACTCGGTGACATTCTCGATGCGTGCCTTGGCCGCGTCGCCGAACAGCGCCGCGACGGTGGCGTTGACGAGGCCCAGCGTCACCAGCAGCCCCGCCAGCCCCGCCAGCGCGTGCTGCAGCAACCGCGACAGCGCCAGCCGTCCGCTTGCTGCCAGCTGCAGCACCGCGTTGCCGGCCAGCAGGAGGCACAGGCAGGTGAAGCCGAAATACACCACCGTGCCGTATTGGCGCAGCCAGCGATACACCGGCCCGTCGCTGCCAAGGAACGTGACGTAGAGCACCAGCGCCGCCGCCGCCGCCAGGCCCAGCGGGGCCAGCGCGCGCAGCCCCGGCGTCGAGCCGAGCCCGGCGCGGAGCCAGCGCGCGACGAGCAGCCACACCAGGCCCTGCAGCGTGGCAGCCGGCAGCATGAACGCGCGGAAGACATGGTTCGGCAAGTCGTGCCGCGCTGCGCGGCTGATCGACACGCAACCGTCGAAGAACGGGTTGCACGCCGGCACCAGGCCGGCGCTCACGGCCAGCCACAGCGCGACCAGCGACGCCGCCGCCGGCAACAGCGCCGCCAGCAGCGCCAGCGGCCACAGGGGCAGGGACAGCAGACGCCGGTGTTCGTGCCCGTCTTCGGGCCCGGGGGATCCTGGGCTGAGGTCGGTCATCGGTTGCTCCCCGGCTGCCCAGCGCCCGCCCTCAGGCCACGCGCCGCGGGGCTGCGGTCGCGCGCGGCTGCAGGAAGGCGCCGATGCACGCCAACTCCTCGTCGAGTGCGGCGCGGAACGCGCGCTCGCGCGGCGCCTTGCCGCTCACGTAGCCCAGCTCGGCCATCACGCTGCGGCCGTCGGGCGCCAGCGGGAGGTTGCCCCAGCCGATGACCTGGTCGCGCCACAGCAGCGGCAGCGCGTAGTAGCCGCGCACACGCCGGGGTGCCGGCGTATAGGCCTCGAAGCGGTAGGCCCAACCCCACAAGGCCTCGAAGCGCCGGCGGTCCCAGACCACGGGGTCGAAGGGGGCGAGCAGCCGCACCCTGTCGGGTGCCGCGTGGCGCGTCGACGCCGGGCTTTCGCCCGCCGGCCAGTACCACGTCAGCCCTTCGACCCGTGCCGAGGGCAGCCTCTGCTTCGCCCGCGCCAGCGCGGCGCGCCGGCCGTCGGCCCACTGCGGCGCGCCGTAGCGCAGGTGGCTGACGAGCTCGCTCAGCGACCTTTCGGGCAACGGCGCGTACTTGCCCACCACCAGGTCCACCAGCGCGTCGAGCGCTGCAGCGGGGTCGGACGCCGGTGGGTGCGGCTCGCGGGCCTCGTACAGGCGCACGCCGCCTTCGCGCCGCGCCACCCGCAACAGGCCTCGGTAATGCATGCCGTCGAGCAACTGCGTACTGGCGTTGCTGGAGCCGCCGAACCAGTTCTCCACCTTGCCATGGGCGAACTGCGCATCGACCTCGCGCGGATGCACCACGCCGCGTTCTCGCACGAAGTCCAGCACGGCTGCAGCTTGCGCCCAGCGCGCCTTCGGCCACACGGTGCGCGGCTGTCGTGGATGCATCAGCGCTTGCGTGGCCCGTGGCAGGAAGCCGTAGTTGACGAAGTAGTCCTCTTCGATGCCCAGGCCGGCGTAGCGCCGTTCAAGGTCACCCGCCCGGTAGTTGCGCACGCGGTGGCGCAGCGTCAGGTCCTGCGCCCGGGCCGGGGCGCGGATCGGGTCGGCCTGCACGAAGCCCAGGCGGCCGATCGCCTGCGACAGCGTCGTCGGCTTGAAGAGGCTGCGCGCCACGGCGTGGCGGCGCAGGTCGTCCAGCGCCAGTGCCATGCCCCGGATCATGCCGCCGAATCAGCCGTCGAGCACCCTCCTGAACCAGGAGGGACCGGATCCAGTGCCGCCTTCAGTCGAGCAGGCGCTGCTGTCCGGTCAGTGCTTGCAGGGCGGTAATGTCCTTAACGGCCTCGAGGCAGCCCCGATATTCACCCTGTGCGAACTGCAACGGTGCGCAACACCCCAACCGACGCCTTAGTGAGATGGGTCAAGCTCGGCTCACCGGCGTGATGTTGCGCTGCAACATTGTCGGCATGAAGCGCCAGGACCGTGCTGCAATCGAGCCGTTGCCGGCAGTCGGCGGAATGCCATGGAAATCGTCCAGATCGCGCTCGTGTTGTTGTTGATCACCGCCACCGGCGGTGCGCTGGTTCGCTGGACGCGCATCGGCTTGCCCATCTTCCTGGTGGTCGTGGGGGTGCTGGCCTCGGCGCTGCCGGGGCTGGACCGGCTCAGCGTCGATCCCGAGGTGTTCCTGCTGCTGTTCATCCCGCCGTTGCTGTTTGCCGACGCGCGCGTGCTGCCACGGCGCGACCTGCTGCACGTGCTGCGCCCGGTGCTGCTGCTGGCCCTGGGCCTGGTGGTGCTCACGGTGGTGGTGGTGGGGTACTTCATCCACTGGCTGGTCCCGGCCATGCCGCTGGCGGTGGCCTTCACGCTGGGCGCCATCGTGACGCCGACCGACGCGGTGGCCACTGCCGCCACCACCGCGGACCTGCCGCTGCCCAGCCAGGTGTCGCACATCATCAATGCCGAGAGCCTGCTCAATGACGCCACCGGTCTGGTGGCCTTCAAGCTGGCGGTGGCCGCCGCGGCCGCGGCGGGCGCGATTTCGGGCGCCCAGGTCGCCACGAGCTTCATCTTGCTGTCGGGAGGAGGCGTGGTGGTGGGCGTGGTGGTGGAGTGGCTGGGGCGCCAGTTGCGTGAACGCCTGATCCGTGTCGGCGTGGACGACCCGGTGCTGCAGACGCTGCTGGCCGTCCTGGTGCCCTACGGGGCCTATCTCGCAGCCGAGGCGCTGCATGTCTCGGGCGTGCTGGCGGTGGTCATTGCCGGGCTGTGGGCGGGTGGGCGCGAGGTCAAGGGCCTGTCGGCCGAAGGGCGGCGGCACTCGCGCGAGGTGTGGCGCATGCTGTCCTACATCTTCAACGGCCTGGTATTCGTCCTGCTGGGCCTGCAGTTGCGCCACATGCTGGCGGCGGTGCAACAGCACGACCCGCTCTGGCTGGCCGGCCTGGCGCTGTCGCTGTGGGCGCTGCTGGTGGTCATGCGCATGGGCTGGGTCTGGGCCTCGGCGCACGTGCGGTTTCGGCTGCACTGGGGTTGGGCGGGTGCCAGGACCGGCCCGAACCGGCGACGCATGTTCCTGGTCGGCTGGGCCGCGGTGCGTGGCTCGGTGACGCTGGCCACCGCGCTGGCAGTGCCGATGATGACCACCGCGGGCACGCCGCTGCCGGAGCGCGACCTGCTGGTCTTCCTGGCGGCGTCCACGATCATCCTCACGCTCATGATCAACGGCGTCTCGCTGCCATGGTTGATACGCGCGCTGCATGCGCCGGACGAGAACTCCCGGCAGAAGGAAGAAGCCGACGCCCGCGCTGCCCTGGCCCATGCCGCGATCGCCGCGCTGGAGCCCTTGCGGCCGACCCTGCGCAGCGACAACACACGCGACTTCGCCGCCCAGCTCGTGGAACGCTACCAGGGCAAGGTCGTGTTGCACGAGGGCGACCCCGGCGCTGCCGCGAATACGGCCGAAGGCGTGGCTGCCGCGCGCGAGTTGCGCCTGGTGGCCATTGCCGCCGAACGGGAGAGCCTGTACCAGCTGCACGCCCGGAACGCCATCAACGACGAGACCCTGCTCATCATCGAAGAAGAGCTGGATGAACGCGAGCTCCTCTCGTTGGTGGATGCGCTGCGGGGGTGATGTGGGCTGGGGGCGCCTGGGTGGCGGCTCGCGCAGGTGGATGCGCCCGCGGGCGATCAGGTCGGCCGGTGCCGAGCCGCGCGGCCTGACAGCGCGTCTGGAAAAAAGCGCGCCGTGAGACTCCTGGTGTGCACCGGTGACAAGCGCTCGCGCATGTGCGCTTCGGGCTCGTCGGCGTGGCATCGCCAGTCGCGCACCCAGTGGATCGCGTCGGCCACCTCCATCAGGCCCATCGTCTCGCGGTCGCCGACCAGCACGCCCTGCACGCGCAGGCCGAATCGCTCCTGGGCACTGTCCAGCCGCCGCAGCGTGGCTGGCGTGCAGCCGAATTCGCCGTCGCTGACGATGAGCAGGTCGGCGCCGGCCCAACGGGCCTCGTGCACGCGGTCGATGGCGCGCTCGATCGGACCCTGGATATCGGTGCCCCCGTCGAAAGCCTGGCCCATCAGGTCCAGCAGCGACTGCAGGCCCTGGCGCGTGTATCCGAGCTCGCGCTCGATGATCTCGCCGGGCCCGCCGAAGGCGATGAGCAGGCAGCCGCGGCGCTCGCGGTACGCGGTGCGCATGGCCTCCAGCGCCACCGCTTTCGCGATGTTCTCGGGCGCGCCGCGCATCGATCCCGAGGTGTCCAGGCACACGATCAGAGGTCCGCGCTCCAGGGCCTCGGGCCGAGGCGGCGCCGGGTCACTGCGAGGCGGCGCCGCGGGGTCGGGACGCAGGTCGTGCAACACGGCCTCGCTGTCGTAGGTGAGCAGTCGCGCCTCGGCGAACCGCGCACGCCAGAGCCTGTGCAGCACGGGGTGCAGCAGCATCGCCGCCTCGCTGCCGAGCATGCCTTCGACGCGGCCGCCGTGGCGGATGCCGCGCAATTCGCCAGGCGGGCCGGTCAGTCTCGTCTCGACGATCTTGACGCCCAGCACGCGCCGTGCGCAGGCGTCGAGCGGTTGCGGCGGCAGCGCCTCGGCGTGCGCGGCGCGCTCGGCGCGGCCGAGACGGTGGATGAGGGCCGCGAGTTCGGGCAGTTGCGCCAACCGCTCGGCGATGCGCTGGGCCTCGCGCCACTCGCGTGAGGTGAGCAGGCCGCGAAGCTCGTCCCAGCGCAGGTGGGCCAGGTCGCCCAGATCCTGCAGCAGCGCGAGCACCGTGTCCCAGGCGCCCTGCTCGCGCTGCCAGGCGTCGCGGAATTCGCCGCTCACCTGCGCGATGGCCTCGGCCCGCGTGCGACGGGGTTGCAGGTCGATCAGGCGGTCCAGGTGCCACAGCAACGTGCGCAGCAGCTGTTCGGCCAGCGCCGGTGTCCTGCGGCACATAGTGGGCAGGCCGAGGTCGCCGCAGGCGGTGCGCAGCGGTGTCGTGGCCTCGGCGTCGCCGAAATCGGCATCGGCAGCAGGCAATTCACCTCGCTCCAGCGCCGTTCGCCAGCGCTCCAGGTCGGTCAATCGCTGCGCGGTGCGGCCGGCGCTGGTCACCAGGGCGGGCAGCCAGAGCGCCCGCGGCAGCGGCGCCAGCCGGTCGTAGGGAGCGTCCAGAGTCATCGGCAGCCTGCGCCCGCGCCGTACTCAGGGGCCCGTGTCGATGGCCACCACAGCCGGTGCCTGGGCCGGCACCTGCTCGTCGACCGGCAGCGCGGCAAACGCCTGCCGCACCGCATGCAGGCGCTGTGCTGCGGTGTCCAGCGTGTCCAGGGTCTGGCGATGCGCACCACGCCATCGGTCGCCCAGATCCGGTGGCACCCAGAGGCGACCGGCCAGTGCGTGCTGCAGGTTCTGCAACGCCTCGGCCACGGGTTGGCGCGCTGCTGTCACGCGCGCGAGCATCTCGTCGACCTGCGCCACGCGTGCAGCCACGTGAACCGGGCTGAACCGGCGTCTGCTCTGCTCCTCGAGCGTGCCGGAGACCATGCGCAGCAGCCCGCCGGGGTCTTCGGGCCCGGCGATGGCACGGGCCAAGGCCAGCTTGCCCGCCGCGCCATCGAGCGCTTCGGCAGGCAGGCTGCGCTCCAGTTCGAGCTGCTTCTCGAACGCCTGCACGGCGTGGCCCAGCCAGGTCAGTGGCTGCGGCTGCGTGCCGAGTTGCTCGTCGAACCAGGCCGCCAGGCGCGGCACGGTGTCGACTTCGGGGCTGAGCACGAAGGGCACGAGCCACAGATCCAGCAGGTCGGTCTCGCTGCGCCGCTCGGCTGCGGCGGCCACCCGCACCAGACCGACCAGTTGGCGCCAGCGGCGGTCCGAGACCGGCAAGCCTTGCGCTGCCGCGAATGCGCGCAGGCGGGTCAAGGCCTGCACCACGACCTCGCCCAGAGCGACCGTCTCGCTGGCGGCAGTCACGCCGTGCAACTGATCGACGGTGATCGGGGCCGCAGTGCACGGCGCAAGGTCGTCGTCGAGCTGCAGCAGCGCGGCGAAGCTGGCGTCGCTCACGGGCGAGACGGGCACGCGCAGCAGGAAGCGGTCGTGGAAAGCCAGCAGCGACTCGTCGGCCGGCGCCTCGTTGCTGGCGCCGATGGCGCACACCAGCGGCGTGCGGATGCGGCCTGATCCGTTGTCGAACTCGCGTTCGTTGAACAGCGTCAGCAGCGCGTTGAGGATCGCCGAATTGGCCTTGAAGACCTCGTCCAGGAAGGCGATGCCGGCCGTGGGCAGGTAGCCGTCAATGAGCCGCTCGTAGCGATCGTCCTCCAGCGCTTTCAGCGACAGCGGGCCGAACAGCTCCTCGGGTGTCGAGAAGCGTGTCAGCAGCCGCTCGAAATAGCGCGCGCCGTCGAAGGCGCGGTGCAGGCGCCGCGCCAGTTCGCTCTTGGCGGTGCCCGGCGGGCCGATCAGCAGCACATGCTCGCCGGCCAACGCCGCAAGCAGCAGCAGGCGCACTGCAGTGCCGCGCTCGAGCAGGCCATGCTCCAGCGCGGCGATGTGCGCCTGCAACTGCTGCGGCGTGGGAAGAGCAGTTGGCATGGCCCGATGGCTGCGAGCCGACGCGAGCCGCGGCGGCCCTAAAGGCCGGCCGCTGCCCGCAGCGCAGCGGCCTTGTCCGTGCGCTCCCAGCTGAACTCGGGTTCCTCGCGGCCGAAGTGCCCGTAGGCCGCGGTCTTCTCGTAGATCGGGCGCAGCAGGTCGAGCATCTGGATGATGCCCTTGGGCCGCAGGTCGAAATGCTCGTGCACCAGCGCGGCGATTGCCTCGTCGCTGACGACGCCCGTGCCCTCGGTGTAGACCGTCACGTTCATGGGCTTGGCGACGCCGATGGCGTAGGCCACCTGGATCTGGCACTGCTTGGCCAGGCCGGCGGCGACGATGTTCTTGGCGACATAGCGCGCGGCGTAGGCGGCACTGCGGTCGACCTTGCTCGGGTCCTTGCCGCTGAAGGCACCGCCGCCGTGCGGGCAGGCGCCGCCGTAGGTGTCGACGATGATCTTGCGGCCGGTCAGGCCGCAATCACCCTGCGGGCCGCCGATGACGAAGCGGCCGGTCGGGTTGACCAGGTAACGCGTGTTCTGCAGCCACTCCTTGGGCAGCACCGGCTTGATGATGTCCTCGACCACGGCCTCGATGAACTCGGGCTTCATCGTCGAGCCCAGGCTCCACTCGGGTGCGTGCTGGCTGCTCAGCACGACGGTGTCGACACTGTGCGGCTTGCCGTTGACGTAGCGCATGGTCACCTGGCTCTTGGCGTCCGGGCGCAGGAAGGGCATGCGGCCGTCCTTGCGCAACTGCGCCTGGCGCTCCACCAGCCGGTGCGCGTAGTAGATCGGTGCCGGCATCAGTTCGGGCGTCTCGTCGCAGGCGTAGCCGAACATCAGGCCCTGGTCGCCGGCGCCGGTGTTCAGGTGGTCGTCGGACGCGTGGTCGACGCCCTGGGCGATGTCGTTGCTCTGCTTGTCGTAGGCCACCAGCACCGCGCAGCCCTTGTAGTCGATGCCGTATTCGGTGTTGTCGTAGCCGATGCGCTTGAGCGTGTCACGCGCGACCTGGATGTAGTCGACGTGCGCATTGGTCGTGATCTCGCCGGCCAGCACCACCAGGCCGGTGTTGCACAGCGTTTCCGCGGCCACGCGGCTGCGCGGGTCCTGGCGGAAGATCGCGTCGAGGATGGCATCCGAGATCTGGTCGGCCACCTTGTCGGGGTGTCCCTCGGATACGGATTCGGAAGTGAAGAGGAAGTCGTTCGCCACGGGATTCTCCGGTTGGGTTGCACTGACTGCGTCGCCGGTCAGTGGCCTTGCGAGCCGCGGCGAACGCTTTAGCGGGTTTGTTGAGTCGGCGCCACACCGTGGCAGCCGTCCCGGCGGGGCTCGGTATGCTCGGGCCCCGCGTCGCCCCGCAAGTTGTTCTTTAACTCGGCGACACTCAAAGTATACGAAGGATGTCCGTCGCCCACCGCCTGCTCGGCTGGCTCGCCCACCGCTCGCTGCGCTCTTTGCACGCTCTGGGCGTGGCGTTGGGCTGGGCCGCCTACCTGCTGTCTTCGACCTACCGGCGCCGCCTGCGCGCCAACGCCGACCTGGCCGGCCTGCCGCAGGCCGACCGCCGCGCCGCGGTGGCCGAGGCCGGCAAGCTGGTGGCGGAGTTGCCACGGCTTTGGCTGCGTCCGGCCGGCCAGGCCATCGAAGACCCGGTGACCTGGGAAGGCACCGCACTGATCGAGGACGCGCTGGCCGCCGGCCGCGGCATGGTGCTGCTGACGCCGCACATGGGTAGTTTCGAGATGTGCGCGCAGGCCTATGCCGAGCGTTTCGGCGCTCGGCAGCCGGTCACCGTGCTGTACCGGCCGGCCCGCCAGGCCTGGTTGCGAAAACTGGAAGAAACCGCCCGCGCGCGGCCGGCGCTGGCCACCGCGCCGGCGTCGCTGGCCGGGGTGCGGCAGATGATGCGCGCGCTGCGCAGGGGCGAAACGCTGGGCTTGCTGCCCGACCAGGTGCCGCCCGAGGGCATGGGCGTGTGGGCGCCGTTCTTCGGCCAGCCCGCGTACACCATGACGCTGGCGGCACGCCTCGCGCTGCAGACCGGCGCCGCGGTTGGCATGGTCTGGGGCGAACGGCTGCCGCGCGGCGCGGGTTACGTCGTGCATGTGCTGCCGCTGGCAGAAGCGCTGCCGCTCAAGGGCCTGCAGGACGAGGAGACCTGGATGACCGCCGCCGCGGCTGCGGTCAACCGCTCGATGGAGACGCTGATCCGCGCGCGGCCGTCGCAGTATCTGTGGGGCTACAACCGCTACAAGCAGCCTCGGCGGCTGGACGCGTCGTGAACATGCTCGCTCGCCTGCTGCTGGCCGTGGTCTGGCTGCTGCACTGGCTGCCGCTGCCGCTGCTGGCGGCGCTGGGCCGTGGCATCGGCCTCCTGCTGCACCGGCTGGGGCGCCGCCGGCGGGAGGTGGCCTTGCGCAACGTGGCGCTGTGCCTGCCCGAACTGTTGCCCGCCGAGCAGGCGGCGCTGGTGCGCCAGCACTTCCAGTGGCTGGGCCGCAGCCTGCTGGAGCGCGGCCTGCTCTGGTACGCCGGCCGGGCGCGGCTCAAGCGGCTGATCCATGTCGAAGGCGACGTGCAGCTGGCCGAGCGCAGTGAGCGCCCGGTGATGTGGCTGGCGCCGCATTTCATGGGGCTGGACGTGGCCGGCGTGGCGGCGCTGCTCTACCAGACGCGACCCGCCGCGTCGATCTACCAGGCGCAGAGCAATGCCGTGCTCGACGCCGCAATGCGCCGCGGCCGGCTGCGCTTCGGCGGCGTCGAGATCTTCTCGCGCCACGAAAGCGCGCTGCCGCTGGTGCGAGCCATCAAGCGCGGGCGCGCCTTCTTCAACCTGCCCGACATGGATTTCGGTGCCCGCGACGCCGCCTTCGTGCCTTTCTTCGGCGTGCCCGCGGCGACGCTGCTGGCGCCGTCTCGCATGGCGCGGTCGCTGAAGATGACGGTGCAACCGGTGGTGGTCGAGATGCTGCCCGGCGGCCAGGGCTACCGCGTGCACTTCCAACCGCCTTGGACCGACTGGCCGAGCGACGACGCCGAAGCCGACGCGCGGCGCATGAACCAGTGGATCGAAGGCGAGATCCGGCGCTGCCCGGCGCAGTACCTGTGGGTGCACAAGCGCTTCAAGACCAGACCGCCGGGCGAGCCGCCGGTGTACGGCTGAGCCGGTTGCCAGGCGCCCTGCGAAAGCGCGCGCCATGCATTCGTCCCTCTCCCGCCCAAGCGGGAGAGCGAGCAGGACACGGCACTCGCCATAATCCCGCCATGAGGCTGAAGTTCACCAAGATGCAGGGCGCCGGCAACGACTTCGTCGTGCTCGACGCGCTGCGTGCACCGATCGAACTGAGCCTCGCCCAGGCGCGGCGGCTGGCCGATCGCCGCTTCGGTGTCGGCGCCGACCAGATCCTGGTCGTCGAGCCCAGCTGCACGCCGGGCATCGATTTCCGCTACCGCATCTACAACAGCAGCGGCGAGGAAGTCGAGCACTGCGGCAACGGCGCGCGCTGCTTCGTGCGCTATGTGCATCAGCACGGGCTCACCGACAAGACCACGGTGAAGGTGGAGACCGTCAACAACGTGCTGGAACTCCGGCTGCGCGACGACGGGCGCGTCACCGTGGACATGAATCGACCGGTCTTCGAACACGCAAGCATCCCGTTCGACGCCAGCGGCCTGGTGCCGCGGCACGAAGGCGGCTTCGAGCTGTGGCCGCTGGAAGGCGTGGAAGTCGCCGTGCTGTCGATGGGCAACCCGCATGCGGTGCAGCGTGTGGACGATGTCGATGCCGCGCCGGTGGCCCTGCTCGGCCCGCGCATCGAGACCCATGCGCGCTTTGCCCGCCACGTCAATGCCGGCTTCATGCAGGTGCTGGCGCCGGATGCCATCCGCCTGCGTGTGCACGAGCGCGGCGCCGGCGAGACGCTGGCCTGTGGCACGGGTGCCTGCGCCGCGGTGGTGGCCGGTATCCGGCTGGGCTGGCTGGGCCGGCGCGTGGAGGTGCAGACGCGCGGCGGCCCCTTGCTCGTCGAGTGGCCGTTCGATGATCGCAGTGTGCTGATGACCGGCCCTGCCGAGACCGTCTTCGAAGGAGAAATCGAGCTGTGACCACGATACTTGGAACGACCCACGGCGGGCCCTCGGGCGCGAGCCACGGGGTGCAGGGCATCACCGAGACCGATATCGCGAACTACCTGGCCAACACCCCCGGCTTCTTCGAGCGCCACGCCGAGTTGCTGTCGGCCGTGCAGTTGAGCAGCCCGCATGGGCAGCGCGCCGTGTCGCTGCAGGAGCGGCAGATGGAAATGCTGCGCGAGCGCATCAAGGGGCTTGAGCACAAGATCATGGAAATGATCCGCCACAGCCAGGAAAACGTGGTCATCGCCGACCGCCTGCACCGCTGCACGCGCAGCCTGCTGCTCACATCCGACCCGGCGTCCTTGCCGGAGCGCCTGGTGGAATCGCTCAAGCACGAGTTCCTGATCCCGCAGGCGGCAATCCGGCTGTGGGGCGTGAGTGCGGCCTATGCCGGCGAGGCCTTTGCGCAGCCCGCCAGCGACGACGTGAAGAGCTTTGCCGCCAGCCTCACCGTGCCCTACTGCGGCGTCAACGCCGGCTTCGAGGCCTCCGGCTGGCTCGCCGACCCGGGCACCGTGATGTCGCTGGCGATGATCCCGCTGCGACAAGGTGACGCCACCATCGGGCTGCTCGTGCTGGGGTCGCCCGACCCCACGCGCTACGCCGCCGACATGGGCACCGAGTTCCTGGCGCGCATCGGCGACATGGCCGCGGCGGCGCTGTCGCGGCTGCGACCGTCGCTCTGAGCCGGCGCCTGGCGATGGCCGATCTGGCCGCCGACCTGCAGCGCTTCCTGGACCACCTCACGGTCGAGCGCCGGCTCGCCGTGCGCACGGTGGCGATGTACCGCGAGGCGCTGCTGCGCCTGCAGGCGTCGGCGCAGGCGGCGGGGGTGGACCTGCGCCAGGCGCAGCCGCACCACATTCGCGGCTGGGTGGCGCAACTGCGCTCGCGCGGGCTGGCGCCGCGCAGCATCGCCATCGCGCTCGCGGCGTGGCGCGGCCTGTACCGCTGGTGGGGCCGGCACGGCGTGGTCGCCGTCAACCCGGTGGAAGGCATCCGTGCGCCCAAGGGCCCGAAGCCGCTGCCCAAGGCGCTGTCGGTGGAGCAGGCCGTGGCGCTGGCCGAACACGGCACCGAACACACGACGCCGGCGCTCGCCGCGCGCGACCACGCCATCGTCGAACTGCTCTACGGCTGCGGTCTGCGCGTGGGCGAAATGATTGGCCTGGACGTGATCGCTGGCCCGGCTGCCGCGGGCTGGGTCGACGTGCCCGACGCCACTGCGCACGTGCTGGGCAAGGGCAGCAAGCGGCGCAGCGTGCCGGTGGGCGGCGCTGCCCTGCGCGCGCTGCAGGCCTGGCTGGCGCAGCGCGGCACGCTGGCCAAGGCCGGCGAGCCGGCGTTGTTCGTCAGCCGGCGCGGCACACGCCTCACGCCCAACCAGCTGCGCCACCGGCTGCGTGGGCAGGCGCTGCAGGCGGGGGTGCCGACGCACGTGCACCCGCACATGCTGCGCCACAGCTATGCGAGCCACCTGCTGCAAAGCAGCGGCGACTTGCGCGCGGTGCAGGAACTGCTGGGCCACGCCAGCATCAGCACGACCCAGGTTTACACCAAGCTCGACTACCAGCACCTGGCCAAGGTCTACGACGCCGCGCACCCGCGGGCGAAACGCAAGCCCTGAAGCACGAGGCCCCGATGACGACGCCGAACCTGAACACGGTCGAGATCAAGGCCTTCGTGCCGGCGAAGGACTTCGAGCTCTCCAAACGCTTCTACAAGGCGCTGGGCTTCACCATGCCTTTCAGCGACGACGACCTGGCCTACCTGCACTGCGGCGAGAGCAGCTTTCTGCTGCAGAACTTCCACGTGCCCGAGCACACCGCCAATTTCCAGATGCACCTGCTGGTGCAGGACGTGGACGCCTGGCACGCGCACGTCACCGCAGAGCGCCTGGCCGAACGTTTCGGCGTGCGCATCGGCGAGCCCGAGAACCAGCCCTGGGCGATGCGCGACTTCGTGCTCTTCGACCCCAGCGGCGTGCTCTGGCGGATTGCGCAGAACATCCCGCGCCAAAGTGAGGTTGGCACCGAGGTTGGCACCGACCCCGGCGTGGCCGGCGCTGACGCATGAAGGCGATTCGCCTGCTGCCCGGCAAGGAGCGCTCGCTGCTGCGCCGCCACCCGTGGGTGTTTGCCGGCAGCATCGACAAAGGCAAGGCCGATCCCGGCGAGACCGTGCGCGTGGAAGACGTTGCGGGCCGCTTCCTGGCCTGGGGCGCTTACAGCGGCGAGTCGCTCATCCGCGTTCGCGTCTGGAGCTTCATTGAGGCCGAGCGCATCGACCGCGCCTTCTTCGAGCGCCGCGTCCAGCGTGCGCTGGCCCTGCGCGCGCGCTTGCCCATCGCCAGCACAGGCCTGCGCCTGGTGCACGGCGAAGCCGACGGCCTGCCGGGCCTGGTGGTGGACCGCTATGCCGATACGCTGAGCGTGCAGTTTGGGGCCGCCGGCACTGAACGCTGGAAGGAAGTGCTGGCCGACCTGCTGCTGCAGGCCAGCGGTGTCAGCCGGCTCTACGAACGGTCCGATGCCAGCGTGCGCGCCCTGGAGGGCCTGGCGCCGCGCACCGGCTGGCTGCGCAAGCCTGAAGCCGACCCCGGCACGACTGAAGTCACCATCACCGAACACGGCTGGCAGCTCACGCTGGACGTGGCCCAGGGCCACAAGACCGGCTACTACCTGGACCAGCGCGACAACCGCGGCCATTTCGGGCGCTGGGTGCGGCAACTCGGCTGCCGCCGGGTGCTGAATGCCTATTGCTACACCGGCGGCTTCACGGTGGCGGCGCTGGCCGGCGGCGCCGAGCACGTGACCAGCGTGGACTCGTCGGCGCCGGCGCTGCAGCGCGTGCAGGCGCACCTGGCGCTGAACGGTTTCGACCCCGCGGCCGGCGCTTGTGTCGACGCCGACGTGAACGCCTTCCTGCGGCTGAGCCTGGACGCCGGCCACCGCTTCGACGCCATCGTGCTGGACCCGCCCAAATTCGCGCCCACCACGGCGCATGCCGAACGCGCGGCGCGGGCCTACAAGGACATCAACCGGCTGGCGCTGATGCTGCTGGCGCCGGGCGGGCTGTTGTTCACCTTCAGCTGCAGCGGTGGCATCGGCGCTGAACTCTTCCACAAGATCGTGGCCGGCGCGGCCATCGACGCCGGGGTGGACGGTGCCATCGTGCAGCGCCTGGAGGCGGCGCCCGACCACCCGACCACGATGCTGTTCCCCGAAGGCGAATACCTCAAGGGGCTGGCGATCCTGAAGGCGGCCTGAGCGCCGCCAGGTCGAGCCGGGTGTCGAACTTGGCCCGCTTGACGCTGAAGTAGGCCTTGACGTTGCGGACGTTGGCGTCTTGCGTGAATAGGCGTTGCACCAGCGCGTGGTAGGCCGCCATGTCGGCGCCGTGAACCACGAGCACGAAGTCCGGCCCTGGCGAGACGCGCCAGCACTGTTGCACCGCCGGTTCGGCCACCGCACGTTGTTCGAAGACATCCAGGTGCTCGGCACCCTGGCGGTCGAGGGTGACTTCCACCACGGCGGAAATCCCGGCGCCGATGCGATGCGGGTCAAGCAATGCCACGCGGCGTTCGATAAACCCTTCATCCGCCAGCCGCCGCACGCGACGCAGGGCCGTGGCTGGCGAGGTGTGGGCCTGTTCTGCCAGCTCCAGATTTGAAAGGGAGGCGTCGGTCTGCAGCAGGTCCAGCAGGCGGAGGTCGGTGGCATCCAATTCCATTGCGAAATATTAGCGCTACAAAAGTAGCCATAGTGATGAATTACGTCGAGTCAATGCATGAATGATGATTTAGTGCACAAGAGATCAAATCATCGATTCAACATTGCATCTCTGCTGGCCTAGGATCCGCCTCAACAACGGTCAAAGGATCACGAACATGTGTGGCATCGTCGGCGCCGTCAGCACGCGCAACATCGTCCCCATCCTCATCGAAGGGCTCAAGCGGCTGGAATACCGGGGCTACGATTCCTGTGGCGTGGCCGTGCATCAGGGCGGCGAACTACGCCGCGCCCGCAGCACCTCGCGCGTGGCCGAGCTCGAGGCCAACGTGCAGGCCGAGGGCATCGCCTCCGGCACCGGTATCGCGCACACGCGCTGGGCCACGCACGGTGCGCCGGCGGTGCACAACGCGCACCCGCACTTTTCGGCTGGGCCCGGCGTGGATGCGATGACCACCGGCTTCGGCGCGCTGGACGGGGCCGACGCCGGAGCCGTCACTGCACGTGTCGGCCTGGTGCACAACGGCATCATCGAGAACCACGACGAGTTGCGCGCCGAACTGCGCCAACGCGGCTACGTCTTCGCCAGCCAGACCGACACCGAGGTCATCGCGCACCTGATCCACAGCCTGTACGACGGTGACCTGCTCGATGCCGTCCAGCGCGCGCTGCCGCGGCTGCGCGGCGCCTACGCCATCGCCGTGTTCTGCCGTGACGAGCCCGAGCGCGTGGTGGGTGCACGCCAGGGCTCGCCGCTGGTCCTGGGTGTCGGTACGGCGGCGTCGGGCGAGCACTTCCTGGCCAGCGACGCGATGGCGCTGGCGGGCGTGACCGACCAGATCGTCTACCTGGAAGAAGGCGACGTGGTCGACCTGCAGTTGGGCAAGGCCTGGATCACGGCCCCCGAGTCCCCGGGCCCGCACGCGCGCTACCGGCCCGTGCAGCGCCCGGTGCGCACCGTGCACGCGCACAGCGGCGCCGCCGAGCTCGGCCCCTACCGGCACTACATGCAGAAGGAGATCTTCGAGCAGCCGCGCGCGCTGGCCGATACGCTGGAAGGCGTCGAGGGCATCAGCCCCGAGCTCTTCGGCAATGGGGCGCACCGCATCTTCCGGGACATCGACCGCGTGCTGATCCTGGCCTGTGGCACCAGCTACTACAGTGGCAGCGTGGCCCGCTACTGGCTGGAGGGCATCGCCGGCATCCCGACCACGGTGGAGGTGGCCAGCGAATACCGCTACCGCGACAGCGTGCCCGACCCGCGGACGCTGGTCGTCACCATCAGCCAGAGCGGCGAGACGGCCGACACGCTGGCGGCGCTGAAACACGCACGCAGCCTGGGGATGCCGCACACGCTGACGATCTGCAACGTGGCCACCAGTGCCATGGTGCGCGAATGCGAGCTGGCCTACATCACGCGCGCCGGGGTCGAGATCGGCGTCGCCAGCACCAAGGCCTTCACGACGCAACTGGCGGGGCTGTACCTGCTGACGCTGGCGCTGGCGCAGGTGCGCGGGCGCCTGAGCGACGACCAGGAAGCCGCGGAGCTCAAGGCATTGCGCCACCTGCCCGTGGCGTTGCGGGCGGTACTGGCGCTGGAGCCGCAGGTCATGGCCTGGAGCGAGGACTTCGCACGCAAGGAGAACGCGCTCTTCCTGGGCCGTGGCCTGCACTACCCGATCGCGCTGGAGGGCGCGCTGAAGCTCAAGGAGATCAGCTACATCCACGCCGAAGCCTACCCGGCGGGCGAGCTCAAGCACGGCCCGCTGGCGCTGGTCACCGACGAGATGCCGGTGGTGACGGTGGCCCCGAACGATGCATTGCTGGAGAAGCTGAAGAGCAACCTGCAGGAAGTGCGCGCCCGCGGCGGCGAGCTCTACGTGTTTGCGGATGCCGACACCCACATCGAGAACGAAACCGGCGTGCACGTCATCCGCATGCCCGAGCACTACGGGAGCTTGAGCCCCATCCTGCACGTGGTGCCGCTGCAGTTGCTGGCGTATCACACGGCTTGCGCGCGGGGCACGGATGTGGACAAGCCGCGCAACCTGGCCAAGTCGGTCACGGTGGAGTGAACGACTCGGCGGCTATGCAGCTTGTTCCGTAGGAATAAGGTCTGTCGGCCCGCAATAAGGTCTATCGGGGAGTTGCTCTGCAAAGTCGCTTGTTACAGGTCATTCGGGCAGGCGGCGAGGGTGATCCGATCGCGGTCCGGCCAAGAGAGGTTGCCCGCAGGCGCTCGCGGCCCGCGCCTGTCGGCTCACATCGACGGCAACTCACTCAGTGCGAATGACCGTGATGTGCTCCGTGCCGCTCTCCGGCAGCCACACCTCGCCCTTGCGACCCAGTATCTGGCGGATTCCGGCGCCCGGGCGTGGAAGGTCGTAACGATCCCAGCGCTCGCCCGCTGGGTCGAAGCTGAACACGGCGTTGCTGCTCCACTCCGCGACCCAGACAATGTCACGCGCGTCGACGTAGACCGCGTAGCAGCGTGGGCTCGCGCTGTGCGGCTGCCATGCCCGCCAGCTGCCCTTGGCCGGATCGTGCACGGACAGCTGGCCCGAGTTCCACTCGCTGACCCAGATGCGCCCGGCACTATCGCTCCAGACGCGGCGTGCGCCTTGGTTCATCGTCGGCGGCTGCACGACGACGGAGTCGCCGGTCCTGCGGTCGATGCGGGCGATGAAGGAACCGGCCAGCGAGCACCACCAGACATCGCCTTGCGGCGTGCTGCAGATGCCGTAGGGCCCGCGTCCTCCGGGCGCGTCGCGGACGGTGACCATCCCCGTCTTGACGGCCACCTTGCCGATCACGCCGCTCTGTCCGGTGAACCACAGATCGCCATCGCCATCGAAGGCGCAGGTGTTCAGGTTCGCATACGGAGTGCCCTCCGGCAACGCGAAACGGCGCACGTCCCGGTGTGGCCAACTCACCCGCACGATGGCGTTCAAGCCGCTATCGGTGATCCAGGCCGCGCCATCCGGTCCTTGGATCACGCCGTGCGGCGACGAGCCACTGCCCAGTGCGATCAACTCCGTGTGTCCGTTTCTCGGATCGAACCAGCCCAGGTGCCCGCTGCGCTGCGCGGTGAACCACACGCCACCATCGGGTGCCGGTGCGAGGTCGTGGATGCCGGTGGCCCGCGGCGTCTTCAGCGGCCAGGACTGCATGCGAGCCGGGGCCTTGCCACCCTGCGCGAAGGGGCGGGACGGCCAGGCGAAAGAGCCGGCGGCCAGTACACCGGCCAGCACACTGCGTCGAGGTAGGTGAGACATCGGGTTGCGCCCTCCGAAACGATGCGGATCATCACTCTGCGGTCGAAGTGGCCGCCACCTCAACCCGGCGCCTGCGACTTGGTCCAGAAGGGCGTGGCGGACAACCCGCGGTGGAGAGCCGGCGACGCCGCCGTTGGGCCGTTGCCACCGTCAACTTTTGGCCGACCGCCGGCAACCATGAAGGACGGGCATCGGGTCCAGCCAACTTGGATGTCAGCTGTCCGGCGGCGAGATCGCGCGCCCGACCGGCGCCGGACGACCCACTCCAGCCGCTCAGCCCGCCCAGTGGGCAGCTCCAATGCGGGCGTAGCGATCCGTCGTGTCGAAGCCGTGCGGCGCGTTGACTGACCGAGTCTCCAGAGCGACTCGAGTCAGTCGTCTTCTGCGATGAGCGTCGCGATGGCAGCCCCCAGAGCCAAGTCCTCCACGGCACCGAACGCGTGCTGGCGCAAGTGTCCGTTCCGGTCGATCAGTATCAGGCTCGGGGTTCCCTGCATGCCGTAGGCCTGCATCGTGACCGGAATCGGGTTGCTCGCATCGGCGCTCGGTGCATCCACGCCGACCGGAAACGCGATTCGGTACTCGTGCAGAAACGCCTGCAGCGAGACTGGTGTCATCGCCGTGTGATGTTCGAACACCGTGTGCATTCCGATCACCGCGACGCCCGACGCAGCGAACGTCGCATGGATGCGCTGCGCCTGCGGCAGGCCGTGGTGCACGCAAGCGGGACACAGCATCTGGAATGCGTGCAACACCACCACCTTGCCGCGCAAGTCGGCCAGTTGTACCGCGTCGCCGATGCCAAACCACTCGCGCGTCGTCCATGGCGGCGCCGGCTGACCGGGTGGGTCCATACCGAACACGCTGCGCGTTGCCGGCGTTCGCACCCGGGCGCCATGCATGCGGTCACCTCCTGAACGTGGAGAAGACGTAGTCACTGTTCTTCTGCGCGGTGTGGCATTGGAAGCACGCCGTCGCGGCGTTCTTGCCGACTGCGCGCTCGGTCTTCGAGTCGCCCTTGAATCCCTCGAAACCCCAACCGCCGGTGTCCTTGTACTTGCGGCTGTCCTTGTACATCACGCCCAGCACCTTGCGCGTGCCCTCTTGCACGGTGTTGTCTGCGGCCTTGGCTTCCAGCAGGTCGAAGACAATCACGGAGCCATCGGCGAACTTGCCGCTCTTGTAGCCTTGCTCGGCCTTCTTGTTGGCGTAGAGGTGATGGATTCCACCGAACGCGTCGTACAGGGCGTGTCCCTGATTGATCGTCATGCTCTTGACGTGGACCCAATGACGATAACCCTCGGGGTAGGGGACGGGCGCCGGATCGGCGGCGAACAGCGGCGAGGTCATCGAAAGGGCGGCGGCGAAAACAAGCCTCTTGCGCATGGGGCACTCCTACAATCGGCACTGGGAAGGCAGGCATTGCAGCATGCAGCGATACGCCTGGATAGCAGGCACGAAACGGTGACCCGGGCACTTTCAGGTGTCAATCGATGAACTCACAGAGACAAGCGAAGCCGACGACGCCCAACGTGGCGCGCATGGTCGAAGACATCGTCGGCTGCAAGTGGTCGCTGGCCGTGCTCGGTGTTGTACGCGGCGGGGTGTGCCGGCCTGGCGCGATGGAGCACGCCATCGAGGGGCTGTCAAAGAAGGTGCTCAACGAGCGCCTGAATAAGCTCGTGCGTTTCGGCATCCTCGAAAAGCAGGCCTATCCCGAACTGCCGCCACGCGTTGAATACCGTTTCACGCCTTTCGGCGACAAGTTCCTCGGTGTGCTTGATGGCGTCGACGCGCTGCAGCGCGAGATTGATCGTTGATCCGAGCCAACGGCCTGTCTGGAGCGACGGTGCCGCTGACCCGATAGGCAGTCTTGCAGAC
>Ga0209254_10000861_pt1 | contig 26540 bp, 23 predicted proteins | sample FrelakmetDIP11DI_FD_187148 | JGI IMG/M metagenome (GOLD analysis project Ga0209254, IMG submission 187148) | Freshwater lake sediment microbial communities from the University of Notre Dame, USA, for methane emissions studies - DIP11 DI (SPAdes)... | ecosystem: Environmental > Aquatic >...
ATGAGCATCAAAATCAATTGCATTAATCTTTTTAGTAGTCTCATCCAACTTTTCTTTTACTTCGTCTAACCTTTGTTTTACATCTTTTACTTTTACCATGGTCTAAACAACAGTTTTTTCTTTATCAATGGTTACAATCCCTTGTTTACCACCGACAATTACTTGATGAGCAAGGTTTATAAATAAGCCATTTTCAACTACACCAGGTATATTATTAATATCTTTTTCCAGTTGCTCAGGCTCGGGTATATGCTCAAAATCACAGTCAAGTATATAGTTACCATTATCTGTAATAAAAGGTTCACCTTGAATTATTTCACGACGGACTACTTCACAACCAAAACTTTCTAATGCTTTTTTTGTTGTAGTCCAACCAAATTTTATAACTTCAACAGGTAGTGGAAAATCAATACCTAGGGCTTTTACAATTTTACTGTCATCAACAATAATTACAACTTTTTTAGAGTTAAAAGCAATAATTTTTTCACGAGTAAGAGCGCCACCACCGCCTTTAATTAAATTAAGAGAACCATCAACTTCATCTGCACCATCAACTGTCATATCAATTTCAGGGTGTTCATCAAGTGTTGTAAGAGGTATACCTTCTTCTTGAGCAATATGTTTTGTATTAACTGAAGTTGCGATTCCTTGTATTTTAAGACCTTTTCTTACAAGTTCTCCTAGTTTTTTAAGAGTATATTTCATGGTTGAGCCTGTTCCAAGGCCTACTATCATGCCGTCTTTTATTTGTTCAACTGCTTTTTCGGCTACTAGTTTTTTTAGTTCTTCTATTTCCAAAAATTCACCAAAACCTGTAATGTAGATATAGTACAAAAATTTATACTTGATATTTTGTTACGGGCTAATGAATTAATATGTTATCGAAATGTGATGAACATGGATATTATCGTGGGGAAACATGCCCGGTATGCGATGAAAAAGGAAAATTTTTAATGAACGAGAATGAGCTTAACGCTCTTAGTAAAATACTTGCTGGTGCATTGCGTCATTTCCCAGAAAAATTAGGTCTTTCAATGGATGGAAAAGGTTGGGTTGATATTGAAGAATTGATTCATTCAATTGGAACTAGTAGATCTGGTTTTGCATGGCTTAAAAAACATCATATCCAAGCACTGGTAGAAACTGATCCTCGTGGTCGTTATCAGATAGATGGTGGTATGATTAGAGCAACCTATGCGCATACTGTCGATGTAAATCCTGATGATTTACCAGAGGCAGATTTAGATGAATATTTTTATCCTGTGACTGAAGAAGAAATAGATATGATACTAGAGGGTGGCCTTCATCCAATTGATAGAAAAAAAGTTCATCTTAGTGGTAGTGTTGAAAAAGCAATAGAAGCAGGGGGCGTGAGAACTGAAGAGCCATTGATACTAAAAATAGATGGTAAAAAAACAAGAAAAGACGGTATGAAAATATATCATGCTGGTACAGATGTTTATACTACTGATGGAATTGATCCAAAATATATATCTAAATTTGAAGAGAAAAAGACTAAAAAAACTAAGAAAAAAAAGTAAGAAATAATTTTTTTTTAGTTCTAATTATCCTTTATTTTTGGGCTTGTAGCTCAGCTAGGTAGAGCAATCGGCTCTTAACCGATTGGCCAAGGGTTCGAATCCCTTCAAGCCCGTCTTTTTCAACAGGAGTAATTTATCATAACATAGTCTTTTTAGCTAATCTCTATATTTTTTTATAAAAAGTAAGTTGTTTTCTTATATTTTAACATTAAAAAGTAGAGTAATGGATTTGATAACAAAATAATAATATAAAAAAAGAAAAAAATAGATTATTAAATTGCTAAAATAAATGGTCCTATTACTAATCCACTTGTAGATTTAGTAGCATCACCCGCAATAACATTAATAGATATACGTCCAAAACCAAATACAAAATCAGATTTTACTGTTTTAGATTCTCCTGCACCTATATCAATGGTACCGCTCGATTGAGAACCCAATAATATAGTACCATCCACTAGATCGATACTCCAAGGTAAATCTTCAGCAGGAGCATTTCCAATGTTAGAGATAGTTGCTTTTACACCAAATCCTAGTTTTATTTCATCGATTATTATAATAGGAGATGACGCAATTTCATCATAATAGATATCTGCGTTTCCATTTCTGTTATCCGTCCAAAATCCATAATTACCTTTGATATCAGCAAAATGGAAATTTTCAACAATAGTTCCTGGTTCTTCATTTACCTGTTGAGGTTCACTCCAAGTTTTACCTGCATCATTACTAGAAGTTTTATATAAATTTCCATTTTTTATATAAACACATAATACTTCATCGCCATTGGCAGAAACTACTGGATATAATTCATTGTCTAATGATTCAACAATAGGATACTTCATCCAAACAGAACCACCAGTAGACGAGGCAACATAGATATCTTGATTTCCATTTTGATCCATGTTATATACAATATATGCCTTTTTTCCACTCACTGCTATATCAGGATTAGTACAATTATAGGTTTTACCACCTACTACTGTAGATTGTCTCCAATCTGAATACTGTGTATTTTCATCTATCTCACAATATGCTGAGTGTATCGAAGAAAATCCAGTAGTTTCTCCAACTTGGAAAGCAAAATAGGTTTTATCGCCAGCATCAGCAGCAAGATGGGAATATGGTGTAGTTTCTCCATCATCCTGATTTAGCCAATATACACCATCATCCATTGATAAATCATCTAATCCATTCGTATCCCACATAATTAATAAAGTATCATCATAATAATCAGAAGTACCTTCATAATCTAGAATTGTTCCAACCGCAAATTTAGTATCATTTGTTGCAATAGCTGTTTCTGCACAATATGAAGTTGTACTAGTCATATCAAAACTATATATACTCCAACTCTCAGAATCATGAATATCTACATAATCATGTAAATACAAGATGGGATCTTCTGTTAATATCTCATTAGTTCCATACGCATGAACTTTATCTCCCATAAATCCAATATCCGGATTAATAGGAGATGCATCAAGAAAATTTGATGAAGGTAAAGACCAAATTAAATCACTAGGCCATGTTTCCCCAAAATCAGATGAAAGTTGGATTCCAATACTAGAAACATCAAGATCCTCTATAAACTGATATAAAAGAAGAAAATTTCCATCCGCTCCAATATCCACAACAGGATTTTCTTCATCAAATTCACTAGATGTAATTTGTTTATCAGTTCCTAAAACGTTATTGCTTGAATATAGTGGTTGGAATTTAGCATCAAGTTTTACTAAATTATCTACAACTATACCAACCTTATCCTCATTTAACTCATTTGAAATATTTTCACCTGATTCAAAATTTTGAATCGCTCCTGTAAAAGATGCTGCTACTAGCATAAATAAACACAAAATTATCAATATACATGTTTTTCTCATATAACTACCTCCACTACTTAATAGATATTTACTACTTAAACTTAAATTTTTCCTTAAAAAATATAATATATGCAATAAAAAAACATTATAACCTCACATTAACAATTAATTATAACATAAAATATTTCTTTTTTGCAATATGACACCAATAAATTATTAGGTATTTATTCATAGGATAAATTCCAGGACATTTTTTACTTCTCTGGTATCTATCTTATAATTTATTATTATTTTATATTAAGATTATATAAAAAAAAAGCTAGGGATTTGAACCTAATATTTCCGATTTGATAAGAATTGACAGTCTTTTTCTATGACTTGAGTGTTTGTTCTTTCTACCCCCTTGATCTTATGCAATTCACTCGTTAGTTTGTTAAGCTGTTCAAGATTATTAACATTCACCTTTACAACAATATCATATTTACCAGTTACTATAGAGATTTTTTCTATAAATTTAATTTTCATCATCTCATCTAGTGCTTTGTTATATTCTCCAGGATACATATTCGTCATTATATATGCTTGAATTGGTCTAATTTGTTTTTTTTTATATGACTTTGTAGAATTTGTTTGTAATTTTTTTTGAGGCATCCTTCCCACTAAATATTGAATGAAATTACTCCTATATTTAGATATTATACTGGTGCATATGCAAATATAACTGCAAAGGTATTTGAACACTAATTTACCTGTAAAATATTTTTCAAAAATAAGGATTGAAACTTATTATAATATGAAAAAAAACATTAAGTTAATTCAAATAAAAAATATAATAGTTTTAATGTATTGAGAATCGTATAATAAATCAACAATTATCACTATTCTTTACTATGCACTTTTAACCACTCATAAATCTTTGGATAAACTTCCTCCCGTGAATGAATCCCTAAATTAAGATCAAGATGCCCATAATCGGTAGTATACCCAGCTTCTTTGGAAAACTCTAAGTAAGAAATGTCTGTACTACCTACGTGATTCTTAACATACAACATATCTGTTTTTGGCGCCATCTTATCCTGACCACCCGCAATGACTAGTAATGGAGTAGTAAATAGATTTAGATTCTCTGTATAGCTATATGGAGTAAACATTTTTTTAATCACAGGTATTCGCCCGAAGACATCATACATCCAAGGATACCGCGGATAACGACAAAAGGTATTATGTTTAAAGAACATCGAAAACTGAGAGAGAACCTTTGATGAAAGAACACCATTAAAACCTATATGCATATAGGTTTGTAACACAATAGGATCGATATTCTCATAATTTACTCCCAATCTTTTGAAATGACTTGCTATCTCACTTGATTTCTCAATGATTTCTGTAATGTGAATGGGGATAGATATTTTACGAGGAGTAATCCTAGTAATAAACTCAAGGAACATGCTGCTTTTTCTAAAATTAACTGGGGAACCTATCGTGACAACACCCTTAAGATTATTCTGGCCTTCTTTCGTCTGACCATATCCATAGGCAATCATACCCCCCATGCTCTTCCCCACCCAAAAAACCGGTAGAATCTCATATTTTTTTTCTTGGTACCATTGCTGAACACATTTGACGATTGCTGGTGCATCCTTGTCGATATAATCATCAACGCACCAACGGTATCTCTCGGGATTATCATTTAGATTAAACGAGGTTTTTCCACCTCCCCGAAGCTCTGGTACCCAGACGTCAAAAACTGAGCTGCCGTTTAATCGTTTTTGCGATAAAAAAGCTGCTAGGCTATACCTCTCCCAATCCATGGTCCCAGGTTCACCAAAATCACAACTATTCTTATTTGCAGCAAGACCATGACATAAAATAACCGGAAAATGGAAAACATTTTTACTTTCAGGAGGATAATGAAAAACTCGAAGATCCCATCCATCAGAGGTTCTCGCAGATTCAATCTCTTGGTGTATTAACTTTTTCCTCATAGTTTCCATAAAGTATATTGTTATAGAAAAACTATTGCTCTTATTCTAAATGCTGCTATTGTAACTAAATATTTTTTCCTTTCATACAAAATTTAAGGGGGGATATTATCTAAAAGTTATTTAATCATATTTCTTACTATTATTACTATTCAACACTTTTATTATATATAGTATATACATATAATTTAAACTTATATTAATCTCTTCTTCCCAAATATTTGAATATAGCTAGTATCTTTGTTTTTAAATCGGAGTTGCTACTGTAGTTTGATCAACATAAAAAGCAAAATAACGTTGTGTGTATTCATCACTTTGATATCCAATACTATAATGAGGTACAAAATTAGAAATTGTAGATATAACTATTATATTATCAGAAGTAATATCTGAATAAGTTTGACCACCATGATCAGAAGTACCATCAAATATACCTGTCAAAGTTTTAGATTCTCCGGGCATTAAAAAAATAACTTTATTTAGTGCATAATCAAGAAATCCAAAATGATAAGGATTTCCTGATTCATCAATCCAACGTGATTCAATTTCTGTTACATACGATCGAATTTTTCCTAAATAAAGAGAACTACCTTGATTTGTTATAGTAAGCGACAATGTAAGTTTAGCATTATCATCCCAGGTGACAGATGATTCCAAAGTTATTGGTTTTCTTGTATTCCTTTGCTCTGCTTCTTCAATAAGAGAACGATATGCAGATTCGGTTTGTGCAACATTGCTTTTCCCTCCCACCATGTTAATATATCCACCATCAATATATACTGTTGGGAAAGCCCGAATTTTATATATTCCAAAGCAATAATCAAGATTCCTTTGTTTTGCAATAGTATTCATATCGTCTACAAGGGCGACATAGTAAAAAGAATAATTACCACTTTTGTAAATATTATATAATGCTTTAGCAGCTACTGGACAGTTAGGGCACCAAGTCGCAGTACTTTCTTCTATAAAAATTGTATTAGTATAGGAAGAACTTTTTTGTTCGTAGTTCTTTATTTCATATAATTCTTTATTATCGAAGCTTGATATTACGTTAACAGATGAGATAATTGCTAGCATTAATATTAATCCTAAAGTAATATATTTCTTCATATTTTCTCCCTTAATATAAATAAAACAACCCATATTAATACTTAACGAATGTTAATTGATTATAATATATAATAACATCTTTTTTTATTCATTTTTTTAGATAATCTTATAATATATTGTTTTATACACTATTATTGAAACTAGAGGTGGATGTTCATGAGCGAAATTACAACTAACTTTGGAGAGAATGCAGGCAAGCTTTGGGCTATTTTAAATCAGAATGGATGCTTGAAAAAGGATGATATTTTAGAAGTTACTAAACTTAATGAAAAAGATTTTTTTTCAGCTATTGGATGGCTTGCCCGTGAAAATAAGGTTTCAAGACAAGATGATGAATGTTTCAAACTTGATAATACTAATATGGGTCATGAGATTGGTACTCATGCTGGAAGAGTTTGGAAGATATTAGATATTTGGGAAGATGCTGATTTCGACTCAATTAAGAAGCTATCCGACCTTGATGATACACAGGTCCATAGTGCTCTTGGTTGGCTTGCACGTGAGGATAAAATATTAATTGATGAAAAAAATAGGATTAAACTTAAATAATACTAATATATGGGGAGAAATACCTAAGAAGAAAAATATATTAATTTGAGGAAAGTGGAAGGAGAAATAATTTGAATCTATCCAATAAATATACATTACTATAAAGATTGATTTAGAAGAAGGTATACAAAATGAAAATAGCGATGATTGGTTGGGAATATCCACCGTTTAAAGCAGGTGGTCTTGCTACTCATTGCTATGGACTTACCCGTAGTCTTTCTGATAAAAATGTGAATGTTGATTTTTACATGCCTAAAACTAAACATTCCAGTAATAATGATAAATCTAACCTTAAAATTATTGAGGTTGGAGAAACAGAGATTTTCCCTTATGATAGACCTGATTCTAAAGAAATTGTAGGTAATTTTTACGAAGCTGTTTATTATTACAACAGTCTTGTTGTTTCAAAGATTGAGAAAAATATCAAGAAATATGGTAAATATGATGCAATTCACTGTCATGATTGGCTTACTATAAAAGCAGGTATCTCTCTTAAAGAGAAATGGGGTATACCTCTAGTTTTAACTATTCATTCTACTGAGTATGATCGTGCTGGTTGGCTTTATCCAAATCAGTGGTTTATTGATATCGAAAAAGATGGTATGCAAAAAGCTGATCGTGTTATTGCTGTTAGTAATTTTACCAAAAAGGTAATTATTGAAAAATATGGTATTAATCCTGGTAAAATAACTGTTGTGAATAATGCTGTGTATCCTATTGCCGAAGGTAGTAAAAAAGAAATTGTATTGTTTTTAGGTCGTCTTACTATACAGAAGGGTGCTGAGTTTTTCCTGCGTGCTGCTCAAAAAGTAAAAGATTTTGAGCCTGATGCAAAATTTGTTGTTGCAGGAACAGGAGATATGTTACCTCGGCTTATTAATCAAGCAATTGATCTTGGTATTTCTGATAGAACAATTTTTACAGGGAGACTTACTGATGAAGAAGTCAAACATATATACAGTATTTCTAGTGTTTATGTTATGCCTTCTGTTAGTGAACCATTTGGTATTACTGCTTTAGAGGCAATTTCTGCCGGTACTCCTACAATTGCTTCTAAGACTGCTGGTTTTTCAGAGGCTTTTAAAAATTGCCTTCGTGTTGATTTTTGGGATACTGATGAAATGGCAAATAAAATTGTATCCCTACTTAGATATGACCCCTTACATAAAACACTTGCAGAAGAAGGAAAACGAGAGATAGATTTATTTACTTGGGATAGTGTTGCAGATAAAACCATTGATGTTTATAGGGGAGTAACTTAGCGATGACATCTGTATGTATGTATTTTGAAGTACATCAACCAATGAGACTTAACAAGTTCTCAGTTTTTAATATAGGTAAAGATGATAATCGTTCTGAGTATTTTAATAGAAAATTAAATGAGCAGATTTTTACAAAAGTTGCAAAAAAATGTTATCTGCCCACTAACAATCTTTTACTTGAACTAATAAGAAAACATGATGGAAATTTTAACATTTCTTTTAGTTTAACTGGAACTTTTGTAGAATACTGTCAGAATTTTATGCCTGAGGTGCTTGATAGTTTTAAAAAACTGTTTAGGACTGGTTCAGTGGATATGTTGGAGGAGACATATTATCACTCACTTTCTAGTTTGTATGATGAAATGGATGAGTTTGAAGAACAGGTTAAAATGCATCGTCAAATGATAAAAAATATTTTTAATTATAAACCTCGAGTTTTTAGAAATACTGAAGCAATTTATGATAATCGTATTGCAAAAAAAGTTACAGATATGGGATATAAAGGTATACTTACTGAAGGAACCGAAAAAATACTTGGATGGCGTAGTCCAAACTATTTATATAAATCAACAAATGCAGACTTAAAAGTTTTACTTAGAAACTATAATCTTAGTGATGATGTAGGTTTTAGATTTTCTGCGCAAATGTGGAAAGGTTGGCCGCTTACTGCAGATAAATACGCTAATTGGATGTCTCAAGTACAAGGTGATATAATTAATTTATTTATGGATTATGAGACTTTTGGTGAGCATCAGTGGACAGAGACAGGCATATTTGATTTTCTTAGGCATCTTCCTGGTGAAGTATTAAAGCATGGTCATATGGATTTTGTAACAGCATCAACTGCGGTAGAGAAATATGATGCTGTAGGTGAAATTGATGTTCCTTGGGCTATTTCTTGGGCAGATGAGGATCGTGATGTATCTACTTGGCTTGGAAATGATATGCAACTTGCATGTTTTAATGAACTTAAAGATATAGGTCGTAAAATCAAAGAAAAAAAAGATTCGGAATTGCTTGCAACTTGGCGTAGACTTCAAACAAGTGATCATTTGTATTATTGTTCTACAAAAGGTCTTGCTGATGGTGATGTTCATGCATATTTTAGTCCTTATGATGGACCTTATGATGGATTTATTAATTATATGAATATATTACAAGATTTAAAACAAAAAGTATAAAATTTTTAAATTATATAAGTTTTTAAATAGGGATAATATTTAATATTATTTGAGGAGAGAGTATATTTGAAAATTGCTCATTTCACTTGGGAGTATCCACCAGTTATATTTGGTGGACTTGGTACCTTTGCAACAGAAATTACACAAAAACAAGCATCTTTAGGTCATAACGTTACAGTTTTTTCTTTAAATGAAAATAATGCTCTTACCACTTATGAAAAAATTAATGGTGTAGATGTATATAGACCTAAAACACTTGATTTAACGGAAACTTTTAGACTCTTTACAACTTATGAACTTAAATCCTGGGGACCAAACTTCAAGTTTTTTGCAGATGTCATAAGCTATAACACTATGTCTGCATCACAAATGGTAAACGTACTTGCTAGAACAGAAGGAAAAAATTTTGATATAATTGACGCACATGATTGGCTAGGAATAATGGGGGGTATAATTGCTAAAAAAGAACTTAAACTTCCACTTATGTTTCATGTTCATTCCACTGAAGTAGGACGTTCTGTAGGTCGTGGTAGTCATACTATAAAAGATATAGAATATGAAGGAGGACAGGTCGCAGATTGTGTAATTACTGTTTCTTTTGCTATGAAAGATGAACTAGAAAAACTAGGTTTTCCACCAGATAAAATACGTGTTTGCTGGAATGGTGTTAACCCTAAAAAATATGATCCTTCAAAAGTTTCACACGAAGAACGATGCCAACTCAGACGTAGCTACGGAATAAATGATAATGATAATATGATTTTTTTTGTAGGGCGTCTTGTAACTGTGAAAGGTGTAGATAAACTTGTTAAGGCAATGCCTAGTGTTTTAAATGATTTTCCAAATGCTAAACTAGTAATTCTTGGAATTGGTGACATGGAATGGAATTTAAAAGATACTGCAAGAAATCTTGGAATTCAAGATAAAGTAATTTTTAGAATAGAATTTATAAGTGAATCTGAGAGAATAAAACATTATGCGGCGTCAGATTGTGTAGTTCTGCCATCTATTTATGAACCATTTGGAATAGTCTGTACGGAATCAATGAGTATGGGAAAACCAACAGTTGTTGGTGCACGTGGAACAAATGGTTTTAGAGAACAGATACTTTCGAGTGGGGAAAAACAAAATGGTTATCATATTAATCCATATGATCCACAGGACATTGCGTGGGGTATAAAACAAGTTCTGCAGGATAAAAAAAGAGCAGAATTGATGGGACAAAATGCAAGAAAAAGAGTACTTGAAATGTTTAGTTGGGATAAAGTTACACAAAGAACATTGAATATTTATCAAGAATTCATAAAATAGGGAGATGAACTTTATGAAAGAATGGCTTGTTACAAATGGACTTGGAGGATACGCATCACTTACCTCTAAAAATACTAATACTAGTAAGTTTCACGGGCTTTTAATTACAAGTCTTAATCCTCCAACAGAAAGATGGGTTTTTGTATCAAATATAATTGATAAAATACAAATTAATGATGAAACACATTTACTTGAAAACTATAAAAAAAGTCATAGTTTTGATTATTTCCCTAATTTTACCTATAAGTTAGATGATCTTGAAATTAAAAAAACTATCCTAATGCAGCATGGTAAAAATACAACAATTATCAAATATGATGTTAAAAACAAAAAACCTATTACTATGGTTCATGGTCCCATAGTTCATTCAAGACATTTTTATTATCTTAATACTCATAGATACCTATCTTTTCAACAAAATATAGAAGATAGCACCCTTTTTATTAAACCAGAAAATATTGATAAGACTCTTAAGATAATTCTTAAGGATTGTGCTTATACCCAGAAAAACTATTGTGAAACAATGTATTACGAAAAAGATAGAAACCGTCGTGATTCATGGATAGATAATGCTGTGCATACAGGCTATTTTTATAAACTAATAAAAAAACCTACTGTTTATTATTTGATCTTAACAATTGAAGATGATATAAATATTGATCCATCTGATGTTTTTTCAAAAGAAAAACAAAGAAAGGAAAAAATAATTAAGGAATCTACTCTTTCTAAAAAATTTGAAAAACTAGTTCTTTCATCTGATAATTTTATTGTTAAAAAAGGAAATGGTAAATCAGTAATTGCAGGTTACCCTTGGTTTGCGGACTGGGGTAGAGATACTTTGATTTCGCTCCCTGGTTTAACTCTTGTACCACATCGTTTTGATGAGGCAAAACAGATACTTACTACATTTGCAAGTTTTAGTAAAAATGGTCTTATACCAAATCTTTTTGATGATAGAGATTCAAAACCTTCATATAATACGGTTGATGCATCTTTGTGGTTTATAGATCGCGTTTATCAATATATGAAATATACAAATGACATTGATTTTCTTAAAGATATTTGGGAAACAATGGAAAGCATTATTCAGAGCTATAAAAATGGAACAGATTACAATATTTTCATGGATAAAGATTATCTTATAAGCCATGACCCTGGTCTTACCTGGATGGATGTAAAAATAGGTGATTATCATCCTACGCCACGATGTAGAAAAGCAGTTGAAATACAGGCTTTGTGGTACAATGCTTTAATGATTATGGATAATTTAGCGCAAATTCTAGATAAAAAAAATTCTTATATTGATCTTGCAGATAAAGTTAAACAAAGTTTTAATAATCAATTTGATAAGCTTTATGATGTAATAGATACCAAAGATACATCTATTAGACCAAATATAATTTTTCTCTCAGCTCTTGATTTTAACATGATTGATAAAAATATACAAGAAAAAATACTTGATATATTTCAAGAAAAACTTTTAACAGTTTTTGGCCCGAGAACATTATCTAAAGATGATAATAGATATAAAGGTTTTTTATTTGGTCACTATAACAAAGATGAAGCATATCACAATGGTATAGTATGGCCATGGCTCATGGGTTCTTTTATAAAATCTTATGTTAAACTAAATAGCGATGAAAAAAGTCGAGAGTATGCTTTTAAAAAATTTATAAAACCAATGTTTGATATTTTTGGTAATAACTGGGATGGAAGCATATATGAGATATTTGATGCAGAACCAGTTTATGCTCCCCAGGGCTGTATTTCTCAAGCGTGGAGTGTTGCAGAAATACTCAGAGCATATGTTGAAGATATAGAAAATAAAAAACCTGATTTTGAAAAAAAATTTGTTTTAAATAAAATAAGCATTTAAAACATATTGCTGTATCATACGGTTTGTATTAAAAAACGATGCATTAATTGCTATACAACTACGCATAGTCCTAATCCAGTTATCCCTATCTTTGTAGAATTTTGGCATAATCCATGTTTCAAGTTTATTATATAAATCTCTTCTATCAGCATCGTCATCTGACTCTCTTTCATTTGATTTTCTTGAGCCTATTGACCAACCAGTGATATTTTCAATCCAGCCTTCAATCCACCAACCATCAAGAGTACTAAACTGTGGGACACCGTTATGTGCTGCTTTCATACCAGATGTGCCTGATGCCTCCATAGGACGTCTTGGTGTATTAAGCCATAAGTCTACACCAGATACCATCATTTTAGCAATTGACATTTCATAATTTTGAATATAAGCCATTTTTATTTTACCATTTATTTTTTTCATCGCATCAAAAATATTTCTGATGCTTTCTTTGCCACTGTAATCATTAGGATGTGCTTTACCTGAATATATTATCTGAATCGGTCCTACTTTATCAGCTATATCCATTAATCTATTATGATCGGAAATCAGTAAATCTGGTCTTTTATATGCAGTTTGCCTACGAGCAAAACCAATAGTAAAATCATTATAATTCATATCAACATTGTATCGTTTGTTAACAAAATTTATAAATTCCCGTTTTGCCTCTATATGTGCATTCCATATCTCAGTTTTGTCCATACCAGATGCAGCTCTTAGGCTATTTGGGTCGGAACGCCAACCTGGAATATATTTGTCAAAAATTCTTTGGAATGGTTGAGAGACCCAGGTTGCTGAATGAACACCATTGGTAATTGAGTCAATAGAATATCCTGGAAACATCATACGAGAAACTTCACCGTGTTTCTTTGCTACACCGTTAATATAATGGCTAAAAAATAAGGCAAGGCGGGTCATATTAAGTTTATTTTCAAAGCTAATATCATCAAGGATAAACTCAGGAAGAATTTTGCCGATCATAGATTTTGCTAAGTTTAAATCAAACTGGTCATGACCTGCAGCAACAGGTGTATGAGTAGTGAAAACGCATTGTTGACGAACTTTTTCGACATCATTACTTTGATCATAAAGTTCAAGAGTCCCTAGTGCTGCATGTCCTTCATTCATATGATACTTGTCAATAGTATAATATCCTAAGTCTCTTAGTATTCTTACACCACCGATACCTAGGATAATTTCTTGTGCAAGTCTATATTTATTATCGCCTCCATATAAGTATTTAGTTAGCTGTCTATCTTGATCAGCATTTCCTGCTACATTTGTATCCAAGAAAAATACAGGGACAATATACCCCCCGACACCGCGATATTGATATAGCCAAGGACGGACTTTAACATCTCTACCTTCAACTTCAACAGTTGTATTTGAAGGTAACTCTTGTAGGAAATTAGATATAGAAAATTGCATTGGTAGTTCAATCTGATTCCCGTTTTCATCTAGTTTCTGGTAGAAATAACCATTTTCAGATAGTAGAGTTATACCAACAACAGGAACATTCAAATCTGCACAAGATTTAATAGTATCACCTGAAAGAATTCCTAAACCACCACTGTATGAAGGAATATTTTCATCGATTCCTATCTCCATAGAAAAATATGCAATCTTAGGTTTACCACTAAGACTAACAATGTTTTTATGAATAGTACTGCCTTCTGTCATCTATTCTCCTGCCACCTTTTAAATAGGTAAATACACCTCAATCTTATAAAATATTTCCTTTTTAATAGGTGAATTTATAAATGTTTAAACTATACAAGTTTAATAACAAAAAATGGTTTTTTATTTGGTGGTGGGAAAATATTAGAAAAAATCTGCAGCGTCTGTAGCAGAAAATTTAGTCTTCATGAAAACACTTCTGGTTTAGTATTCAAAGATGAACTTTTTATATGCGAGGATTGTAGTGACAAACATGGGTCTGAAGAACTAAAACGTTTAACAAAAAATACTATGCTAGATCTATATAACGGTATGCCAATTGGTCTTTGGCTTATACACGAACAAAACAAAGATAAGACTATGATGACCGTGAAAAGACGATAAAGTTATGTAAACTCTTTTTATACTTTGATTTTATTTCGCAGAATATGATTATCCTAAAATTAGGCGGAAGTGTTATTACTGATAAAAATAAGGAATGTACTTTTAAAACAGAAACAATGGATAAACTAGCAGAAAACATAAAAAAAGCAAATAAACAAACAATTATAGTTCATGGTGCAGGATCATTTGGTCATATCCTTGCAAAAGAATATGAGTTAAACCAAGGTTACAAAAGACTAGAACAAATTAAAGGTTTTTCACTTGCACATGAAAAAGTGCAAGCATTAAACTCCCTTGTTTTACAATCATTACAAAAAAATGACATACATGCAGTGTCTATTTCACCTCATTCAAGTATTAAATTAAATAATCACAAAATACAAAAAATGAATTATAATATTTTTGAGGAATATCTAAAGAAAAATTTCACTCCAGTTACTTTTGGAGATGTAGTTTTAGATAAAACACTGGGTTTTTCGATATGTTCAGGAGATTTATTAATGGAAGCTTTATCAAAACATTTTAAACCTGAAAAAATAGTTTTTGTAATTGATGAAGATGGTATTTTTACAGCTAATCCTAAAATGGATAAAAAAGCAAAATTAATTCAGAAATCAACAGTAAAAGAACTTGAAACACTTACAATCTCGGCTGATCACCATGCTGATGTAACAGGGGGGATGGCTGGGAAAATTTTAACTATTAAAAAAATTGCAAAAAATGGTATAGAAACTATTTTAGTAAATGGTAATAAACCGAATAGATTATATGAGGTACTTGTTGGAGAAAAAACAATAAGTACCATAGTTTATGGAGAAAAATAAAATGAATAAAACTGAGAGTAGAAAAGATGAACATGTACAAGTAGCATTAGAAAAAAATGTATCGTCTGATCATAACTATTGGGATGATATTAAACTAGTTCATAATGCTCTACCTGAAATTGATAAAAAAAAAATCGATCTTTCTACAAAACTTTTTAATAAAAAACTTGGGGCGCCAGTAATTATTGCAAGTATGACAGGTGGTTATAGTAAAGCCAAAAAAATTAATGAAAACTTAGCAATTGCAGCAGAAAAATATCAGCTTGGTATGGGTGTAGGTTCACAGAGAGCAGCAATTGAAAAGGATGAATTAATACAGACTTATTCAGTCATAAAAAATTATGATATTCCGCTTCGTTTCGCAAACATTGGTGCATCACAATTAGTGATATGGGGTATTGAAAAAACATTAAAATACGCTCAACAAATGATAGATATGATAAATGCTGATGCATTCATAGTATGTCTTAATTTTTTACAAGAAGCAGTAATGCCTGAAGGTGAATCAAACGCAAAAGGTGTATACAATGCTATAAAAAAGCTGGCAGAGGATTTAGACACTCCAGTTGTTGTTAAAGAGTCAGGTGCAGGAATTTCTTATGATGTAGCAAAAAAACTATCTAAAACTAAAATATCTGCAATTGATGTAGGTGGTCTTAGTGGGACTAGTTTTTCAGCAATAGAACATTATCGTGCAAAAATAATAAAAGATAAATTACATGAACGCGGCGGTAAAACTTTTTGGAACTGGGGGATACCAACGCCAACATCAATACTAAATGTTGGTGATGCAACAAACTGGAAAATACCTATAATTGCTACAGGTGGAATTAGAAATGGGTTAGATGTTGCAAAATCCCTAGTATTAGGTGCTACTGCTGCAGGAATAGCAAGGACGCTACTTGGATCAGCTATTTCTGGAAAAACACAAACTCTTGATGAAGTTGATGCTATCATAAAAGAGTTAAGGGCAACAATGTATCTAATTGGTTTTAATAAGGTATCAAAGATGCCTGATGCTGATTGGACTATTGTAGGTGGACAACTATGGATTTAAAAATTGAGCTTAAGAAAAGAACAGATTTTTTTAATATACAACTAGAAAAATTCATGCGAGGTGGTTCTCCAGAAACGCTATATAATGCTATGAGACACTTACCTTTAGCAGGTGGAAAAAGATTAAGACCTGTATTATCAATGATATCCTGTGAAGCGGTAAATGGTGATGTAATAAAAGTAATACCTCTTTCAATTGCTTGTGAATTGGCACATAATTTTACTCTTGTTCATGATGATATAATGGATAAATCAAAGATGAGGCGAGGTTTACCTTCGGTTCATATAAAATATGGTGAGTCAACAGCAATAAATGCAGGGGATTTACTATTTGATAAAGCTTTTGAATCAATGCATAAAACAACAGGTGACGTAAATGTTTTTAAAAATGTTGAATATGGTCTTATAGATTGTATACGTGAAATTTCAGAAGGACAACAATTAGATATGGAATTCGAACAAAGAAAAATGGTTTCTGAAGAAGAATACCTTGAGATGATACGTAAAAAAACTGCTGTTTTTTTTCAATATGCCGCAGAAGCAGGTTCTATTCTTGGCGGTGCAAAAAGTGAACAATCACATGCATTAAGCCAATATGGTTTAAATTTAGGATTAGGTTTTCAGATCTGGGATGATTATTTAGATGTAAGTAGTAATTTAGAAACCCTTGGAAAGGATATTGGTAACGATATAAGAAATGGTAAAAAAACATTCATTGCTTGTCATTGTCTAAAAAATGCAAAAGGAGAAGATAAAAAGATACTTGATACAATATTTGGTAATCTTAATGCAACTGATGAGCAAGTGAAAAATGTTTATAATTTGTTTAGAAAAACTGGTTCTGCAGATTATGCAAAAGAAAAAGCAACAAATTTTGCAAATAATGCAAAAAAAGCGCTAAATGTTCTTCCTGAATCAGATGCAAAACAAATACTCGCAAGTCTTGCAGATTATGCAATAAATCGTAAGAAATAAAAGGAGATTTTTTTTAAAATGACTGAAAAAATCAGAGAAACTGCCAAAAAATATGCACTGCAGAATGCTATACAATTTAATGGTAAAGCAAATGATAAAGCAGTAATAGGTAAAGTTATTGCTGAGCTAAGAAAAGATGGTTTTTCTCCCCAAGAGATAATACCTATTGTAAACATAGTTATATATGAGGTTAATAAACTTTCAGAAGATAAACAAATATCTGAATTAAGAAAAGTTGCACCAGAGCTTTTAGTAAAAGAAAAAAAAGAACGAGATTTTTCTCTTCCACCGCTTCCAAATGCAGAAAAAGGAAAGATTGTTACCCGTTTTCCTCCAGAGCCTAATGGTTATTTGCATATTGGTCATGCAAAAGCAAGTATTGTAGATTATGAGTATGCACGAATGTATAATGGAAAATTCATTCTTCGTTTTGATGATACTAATCCTGATAATGCAGATATTAAATTTTATGATGCGCAAAAAGAAGATTTACAGTGGCTTGGTATACATTGGGATGAAGAATACAATACGTCCAGTAATCTTAATAAACATTACAAACTAGCAGAAAAGTTGATTAAACAAGGTGATGCATATGTTTGTATTTGTTCTTCTGATATGATAAAAGAATGTCGTTATAACAGTCGAGGATGTGAATGTCGTGAATGTAATTGTGGTGATAATCTAGATAAATGGAAACAGATGCTTAAGGGCGGTTTGGATAACGCAATCCTTCGCATGAAAGGTGATATGTGTTGTGATAATACCGCAATGCGTGATCCAACACTTTTTAGAATAATTGAAACAACTCATCCAATACAAGGTGATAAATATCGAGTATGGCCAACATATGATTTTGCGGGAGCAGTAGAGGACAGTATCAGTGGTGTTACTCATCCTTTTAGAACTAAAGAATATGAACTTAGGGATGAATGTTATTTTAAATTACTTGATCTTTTAGGTTTACGCAAACCTCACCTTATGGAGTTTGCTCGTTTGAATATTGAGGGTATGCCTGTTTCAAAACGTAAAATAAAACCGTTAATTGATAACGGAACAGTTCCTGGTTATGATGATATACGCCTTCCAACACTCCGTGGTCTTAAAAAACGTGGAATCTTACCTGCAGCAATTAAACAGTTTGTTTTGTCACAAGGTATTTCTAAAGTGGAGTCAACTGCTACCTTTAGCCTGGTTGAATCTGCTAATAGAAAAATTTTAGATCCAATTGCTAAAAGATATTTTTTTGTTCCTGCCCCTACGAAATTAGTTGTTAAAAATGCTCCTGTAAAACAAAAAGAGATAAATTTTCATCCTTCTGATAAAAACCTTGGTAGTAGACTAGTAAAAACACATGATTTGTTTTATATTTCAAGATCCGATGTTGAAAAAATAAAAATTGGTGATATTTTCAGACTTAAAGATTTGTATAATGTTAAGGTGAATAAAAAAAATGATGAAGTTCATGGCGAATATGCTGGTGAGAATTTAATATCTGATAGTCTTAAGGTTCAGTGGACTACTGATAGTTTTGTTGAGATGAATGTTTTGGTTCCATATCAGTTGTTTAATAAAGAAATTTATAATGCTGATAGCCTTGAAACAGTCAAGGGCTATGCTGAAGAATCACTAAGAAATATTTCTGATGGTGAAATCGTTCAATTTGAACGTTTTGGTTTTGTAAGGCTTGAGAAAAAAGATAATAATATAATAGGTTACAGAGCTCATAAATAAAAATTATGTCTTTCTTTTTTTAGAAAAAGAGTAGGTAAAGCTTTTTAAATAAAGAAAATATTAATAAATTGCACTCAACAATGAAAAAGGATGGGATGATACATGCCTTATATTAAAAAAATAATAATAAGTTTAACAATGTTTTTTGTATTTATAACACTATCAACAGAAAACGTATTAGCAGAAGATTTTGTACCAAGTTTTGATAATATCGGTGTATCTATTGCTATTGTTATTGCAGCAATAGCAGTAATAATTTCATTTTTTATGTTTGGTGGAATAAAATATGTAACACCTGAAAACGTTCTTAACACAGATGTTAGAAAAAATCTATACGAATATATAGAAGAATATCCTGGATCACACCTTAGAGAAATAGCAAGAGAACTAGATTTAAAACCAAGTAATGCAGCATGGCATCTAAGAAAACTAGAACAGACAAACATTGTAAGAAGTCGAGATATCGGTGGTAAAAAAGTATATTATCTTGTTGAAGGTGGAGCCGAGGCAAGAAAAGAAGCGATAGCTGAAGCAATACTTAGGAACCAAAACGCAAAAGAAATCATGCAATATCTTGTAGATCACCCGGGCAAACATTTACTTGAAATATCGCATGCACTAGATCTTAATCATCACACAGTTAAATGGCATATAAAAAAAATGTATCTAGCTGAATTAATAGATGGTGATACTAGTAACTCAGCATACCCTGTTTATTATCCAACTGATCTTGGTACGGAAGTATCAAAAAACTTTTCAGATCACCTTAAAAAACCTGGACGAGCATCATAAAATTTATCTTAAAAATATTTAGATTTAAAGTAATCCTACATCTTTTACTTCTGCAGATTCAACATTTTCTATTTTTGAAATTTCTTCAGCAATTGGGTCAAGTCCACCTACGCCAGATCTATCAGGAATTACAACTGTTAAATTAATTCCTCTTAAACCAAATGCAATATTTTTAATTTCAATATTACCAACTTTTGCTGGTGGTTTTACAATTGCTATTATCTTTTCTACCATTTTTGCTAATTGATCATCCTCTAAAATCTCAGTAGGCATAATCTGAATAAGACCTACAACGTCACCCATAGTATTTTTCCCCCTTTTATTATGGTCCTATAAGTCCACATTTTACACAAGTGTATTTTACACTTTGTTCTCTACAGTTTCTGCATCGCCCAATTATTTCTTCGCAGTTTGGACATTTAAAAGTTGTTGAACCGCGCTCAATTAAACCTTTGCCGCAAGATATGCATTTTTCTGCTTTTTTCATAGGATTGCCTGAATACCATATCTATTTTTAAATGTGACGTCTAAAAAATTTATTTACAGTTAGGTTTTTCTTCATGTATTTTTATCATATCCATAGAAAATGATGCAACTGATTTAAAAATTCTGTATTGGAAAATTGCACCGACAATAATATTCATATGATATGTTATAAATCTATAAAGTATAATGAATACACCTATTAAAGAATAAGACAAAGGATCAGTTAAAAGAACACCATATAAAACAAATATACACCCCTCAGCAACACCAGAGCTTCCAGGAGTTGTAGGCATCATAATAATCACAATTAATAAAACCTGAGCAGCATATGATTCAACAAAAAAAGGTGGTAAGCCGAGACCTAATAACAACATTGATGCTATCATAAAACCAGTCGACCAGAATATAACCGTGATAAAACTAGCCCAAAGCAAGGATTTTTTATGATCACTAAAACATAACATACTATTATGAAAATTATCTACTTCACGACAAATCCTGTTGATAACCTTAAGTTCACCTTCTTTTTTCTTTGAAAACCTACTTAGTTTTTTGCATATAAAAATTAAAAAAGATTTTGTTTTCTCAGGTCTAAAAACTGCGTATAAAAACAAAATTATCAAAAAAATAAAAACAATGATGCCGATTGTGAGCCCTAGATTTATGTAACTTAAACCGGGTTTATCTTTGAAAATGAAAAAAGCAAATGGTATCAAAATTAAGAGGAAAACTGCGTCAAGTAATCGTTCACCGAATACTGCTGCAATAGAACCACCAACGCTCATACCATCCTTATTTAAAAGGTAGATTCTTAGAGGTTCGCCACCAGCCATAGATGGAGTGATACCAGCAAGAAATTGATTTGCAATAACTATTTTAGTAGATTCCCATAACCCAACATTAACGTTTTTATCAATTGTGTTAGCAAGAATTTTAAGCCTAGCACCCCATAAAATCCAATAAAAAATATTTAACAGTACAGCTAACGCAAAAAACTCGTATTTTATCTTAGTATTCATTAATTGGTTTAGTGTTTTTGCATCAACCGTAAAAAACAAAACAAGAATAATAATTACGATACTTATAGTAATACTGATTATTATTGAAAGTTTCATTGTTTTCTTTTTTTTATTATCTTCAGCCACATCGATGGTTATTCAAAGGAGTATATATTTCATTTATGGTTCTTTTAGAATTAAATAAACAAAAAACTTATGAGTGATAAATTGTTCTCCAGAAAAAACATTAGTGAAAATCTATGAAAAGACTTCCAATTTCAAAATACATTAAAACATTTAATTATGCTATGTCAAACAAGTTAGCTGGAGAATGTATCTACCCTTTTTATGCATCCTTTAAAGTTACACATAAATGTAGTCTAAAGTGTGAATTCTGCAACGTATGGTTGGAGAAAACACCTGATCTTAAAACAGAGGATGTTTTTAAAGTAATAGATAATATTGCAAACTCAAGTATAATCGTCCTTAGTATAGAGGGTGGTGATCCACTACTTAGAAAAGACCTTGGAGATATTTTACAATATGCTTATAAAAAACCATTAACATTGTTTTTTACCACAAATGGTCATCTACTTGATAAAAGACCTATAAAAGAATATGGTAAATACATTGATTATCTACACATAAGTATAGATGAAGGACATGGTAACTTAGATTTTTTAAATCGTTTGGAAGAATTTCAGAGTTTTGGTCCTGAGATATGCATCCAGATAGTTGTAACAAGAGAAACAATACCGATGCTTGAAGATAAAGTAAAAAGAATCTATGAAGTAAATGCTAGAACTGTTGTTATGCCAGCATGTCATCTAGATGGAACAGATAATTATTATCCGGATCCCATCGAATTTAAAAAAGAAATCATCCGTCTTAAAAAGAAATACAAAAATACAATTATAACTCCAAAGGGATTCCTAGATAATATTAATCAACCACATGGTTGTTCAACCTCATCGGTTATCATAGACTCAGATGGTGGTCTTTTTTACCCATGTAGAACAGTTGGTCAAAGGTTATACAATTTTACTGAAGGTTCATTTATAGACTTTCTCAAAACAGATAAAGCAAAAGAAGCAAGAAAAAAGATGAAAAACTGTGAACGAAACTGCGGTTGGTACCAGTATTTTGCAACAGATGTTTATGCTTCACCTGTATCAATGATTTCTTCGTTAAGTCCGTATATTTTCAAATAAAATATATTTATCAACTAGAAAATAAATTACTAAAAAATATTTTGTGATCCGTATGAAGATATTATTAGCAACAGAATCTTACTATCCAAATATCGATGGTGGAGCAATAGCTCAATATAATCTTGTGCAAAGTTTAAAAAAACGAGGTCATGATGTTAGCGTAATAGCACCTGGGCATTCTTTTAGAAAAAAAATTGAAAATAATAATGGAACAACAATATATAGAATGAGAGCTGTTAAACTCCCTCATTATATGAATAGTAGATATTTTTTTTCTCCTTTACCTCTTTTTGAAGTTAGAAAAATCATCAAAAAAATAAAACCAGATATTGTTAATATTTGTTCGCCGTATCCTATCTCCATTAGTGCAATGTTATGGGCAAGAAAAAATGACATACCCGTTATTGGTGCTATCCATGTTTTACCACAAAATATGTTAACACCGTTTTTTAATTTTAAAATCTATGAAACCATCAAAGAATATACATGGAGATATCTAGTATATTTTTTTAACCTTGTAGATTGGGCGACAATACCGACAAAAACGGGAGCAGATATGTTTATTAAAAGAGGTTTAAAAACAAATATAACACCTATATCAAATGGATTGGAAACAGAGATTTTCAAGCCTGATAACGATGGTGAATATCTTAGGAAAAGATATGGTTTACCTGATAAAAACATTATTTTGTTTACCGGTAGAATTAACGAGGAAAAAAACCTTGATGTTTTAATAAATGCAATTCCATATGTTCTTGAAAAAATTGATGCTCATTTTCTACTAGTTGGATCAGGTGGAGAATATAAAAATAAGCTTATAACTCTTTCAAAGGAACTGCATATAGCAGATCATACAACTTTTACTGATTTTCTTGATTGGAAGGATTATCCTAATATTTATGATATTGCTGATGTTTTTGCAATACCATCTGAATCAGAGTTACAAAGCATTGTAACAATGGAGGCTTTAGCATCTGGTCTACCTGTTGTAGTAGTTAACAACGGTGCACTCCCCGAACTTGCTAGTTTGAATAATGGTTTTGTTTTTGAACCAAAAAACAGTAAACAAATGGCAGAATATATTGTTAAAATTCTTTCTAATGAAAAACTCAAAAATACTATGGGTGCTAATAGTTTAAAATTAATTAAACAACATACTATGGATTCAGTGACTTATGAGTTTGAAAAAACATTTGAAAAAGTTATAAGTATGTATAATAAATGATTGAAAAAATAAATTTGTAAAGTTATTTTAATTACCTATTTTTTAATTTATTGATTCTAGATACGTCCAGTTAACACTATATATTTCTGCCCAATGTATAGGTTCTTCTGTAATTGGATCTTTTTGAATGGTTTCATTTTTATATAATAGCATAAAAGGTTGTTTTGAAAATTTATCATAAGCTGCTGTCCATGTGTTATTTGTCATATAACTTATTTTCCCATATCCAACATGTACAACATCGTTTTTCATGATGTCATCTATTATTATATGTGTGATTTTGTTATGGTTTTTACCTATTCCCATTAATTCATCTATGTAGTCTGTTAGATTTTCAGAAGACCAAATTTTTATTGTTTCGTCCTTGGTTGTGTTATATCCTTCTGATTCTGCTATTCTTGCTAGACGATGATCTGAAGAGATTAAACTAGTGTTTTTATCCAGGTTTTCAACTATCCATGTGATAACCGCTAGATCTTCATTTGTTATACCTTCTTCTGATGCTTTTAATTCTTTAAACGAAGGGTAGACCGATCCTGCGAGTGACACAACAAGAACTAGTATTACAACAAAATGAATGAATCTATGTTTATGTGAAATTTTTATTTTTCTTATATGATGTTTAACAAACAAATCTGTTTTATCGCCTAGTTTTGAAAGTAACTTATCGTGATATGCATCTGAAAAAATAGCTCCAATACCATAAACAACTATTATAGCTACTGGGTACATAAGATATTCAAAATGTCTATCTGGTAATATAACTCCGCTATTTGTTATAAGACCATATAGAAAAGAGAGTAGAATGGCGATAATCCAACCGCGTATAAAAAAACCATTTCTTATATATGCAGTGTATCTGAAGCCAACTGCACAAAATGCAAAAACAACTAGTAACGGTATTGATAATATCATTGATTTTAGTGTAAAAGGAAAATTTGTCCAAGGAAGTTTTATAAATAAAAAAATTGTCATAGATGTCAAGAAAATTATCATAATTATTGAAAAGAGTATAAATCGTGATTTTAGTGATGGTTCTTCTTTTTTAATAAAAGGATTTAGTTTCAAGCTTAATAAAATAAATAATTTTATAACACGGTTTTTAATAGTTAATATTGTTTTTTTGATAAATATATTAAATCGTCTTATTAAAACAGCTATACTAAATGAACAGAAAAATAAAACATAGAATAAAATAATGACTAAAATCGGTTCTATTTTAAAACCTGCTATTGAAAACCCTGAGATCAAGAAATTCTCATAAACAGGTGTTGCAATAAAAGCCCAGTAAGAAAAAATTAAAACACTTGTTAAAACTATATAAAAAAAATCTTTTTTTATTGACAAAGTCCATTTTTTAATACTTGGATCCTCGATAATCACGTTTTCGAAAAATACGATAAATATCAAGGAAATAATGTAGAAATATGTTGTTAGATGATGTGACATTATAAGTAGTATAGTTGATATGATAAGAGGGATAGCATACATCCGGTTTTGTCTAAATTTTATAAACAAATACATTGAAAACATCATGAAAAAATGTCCCATTGTAAGCGGTGATGCGTGACTTAGTTGGTAAACATGGAATGGTAAAATCGCTAGGAATAATGTTGATATCATAGCGATTTTTTTATCTTTTATAAGTTCATAGACCAAAAAATAAAAAATTAAAATAGTAAGACCACCAAAAATAGGTGCGATTTTAGACATAAGCACTAGTATGTCAATACTTGTAATCCAATGAGCAAAACCAGTTATAGCATATAGTACCGGGAAGTATTGATATGAATTACCCCAGCCGTAATAGGGGTTGTAAAGTTCTCCGCTTTCAACAAATGATTTAGTTAAACCTAAATAAATTCCAAAATCGCATCCCCATGCTGCATTTGTCCATGCTGGTATTGATCTAATTATAATAGCAGCAATAGTGATTATTATTACCCAGAAAACCCAGTTTCTAATTAGTTCTCTAAGTTTTATAATAATACTAGCCTCCATTTTTTTTTCATGCTAATGGAGTATTTGTATATATTGTTTACTTTAAAAAAACATTTTCATCTAAAAGGGCTTTTGTTAACAGACGTAACAATATTCATTATGTTTTCAACTGATTCATCAACATCACATTTTCTAGTGATACCAGTTCTTTTTTTTGCCATTTCAACATCAAAAGGTAAATCTATTTTATTTTGATTTACACAGTAAAAACTTTCTTTTTTATTGTGATACTCTGCTAGATATTCTTGTTCGATTTGTCCAGGTGTTGGTATCATAAGTGCTTTGGTGCCAATAACTGCAAGATCAAGTATTGTTGAATATCCACTTCGGGATACTACTAACTTTGTTCTGTTTAGAAACTCTTCACGCTTATCGCTAGTTAGAAATGAATATGTTTCAACACCATCTTTTTTAAATTTATCTAGGTTTTCTGTTTTACCTAATGTTACAATAACTTTTCCTTTTAAATCACCAATTTGTGTTAAAAGTTTTTCTTCAAGCATTGTGCGTTGAGGTTCAGGTCCAGAAATTGAAATTAAATAATCAATATT
>Ga0209254_10000862_pt1 | contig 26519 bp, 30 predicted proteins | sample FrelakmetDIP11DI_FD_187148 | JGI IMG/M metagenome (GOLD analysis project Ga0209254, IMG submission 187148) | Freshwater lake sediment microbial communities from the University of Notre Dame, USA, for methane emissions studies - DIP11 DI (SPAdes)... | ecosystem: Environmental > Aquatic >...
AAGCAGCAGGCTGATCCCCGTCAGGGCAATACCGATGACCGGCCCCAGCAGGATGCCTATCAGCGGCGTCCCGCACGGATGGGAGCAGGTCCCGGTGAAGGCCGGGATGGGCAGCAGCGAGACGAAAAACACCAGGGCGGTTCCCATTCCTAGCAGCGGCCGGTTCTCGGGGGCCTTCTTGACGAAGGCCTTCATCCTGGAAACGCCCCAGGCGACCAGCGACGCCCCCGCGGCGGTGTACAGGGCCGCGGCTTTGCCTACGATGATTCCCTCGGTGATGTGCATGCGCTTTATCCGCCGATGTTCCCCGAACGTCTCCGTCGCTGCGAACCAACGATGATCTTGCCTGTTTCCGGAAAAATACTGTTGAAAAGCTCCGCTTCAGGCCTATAATGGGTCAAGGTCGATGGTTCTTTCCCGGAGGCGGAAACCATCTCTGCATAGAAGAGCGGGGCCGCCGAGGCATCGACGCCCCGTCATCGCTTACGCAGCCTTTCCCAAAAGGCCCAACCGAAAAGGAGGTCGCCATGTCTGCCGAGCTTATGTCCTATTTCAATAAGCAGCCCCGCCTGGGCACTCTCAGCACCGCCAGCAAAGACGGCAAAGTGAACGTAGCGTATATCGGCTCCACTCGCATGGTGGACGATAAGACGGTCGTCGTGGGTCTCGGCCACAACCGTACCCTTGCCAATCTGAAGGAAAACCCCCACGCGGTGTTCGTCGTGATGGAGCCCGGGGAGACCCCGGCCCAGTGGAAAGGCGTCCGGGTCTACCTGAAGCTGACGGACTGCCAAGAGTCGGGCAGAAAGCTGGATGAAATCCGCGCCGAGATCGCGAAAAAAGTGGGCACCATGACCGCCAACAAGATGATTCACGCCTACGTTGCGTTCGAGATCACCGAGCTGCGCCCGATTGCGGACTTTGGCCAAAGCTGGCGGAAATCCATCGGCGCCGAATGAACCGCTAGCGCGTTTCCAGGAACTCCGCGGCGGATCTGGCCGCGCGGGCGCCATCGGCGCAGGCCGTGACGACCTGCCACATGTCCGTGTCGCGCACATCCCCGGCGGCGAACAGCCCGGGAAACGAGGTCATCAGGCGAGCATCGGTCTTGAGGTAGCCCTCGGCGGTCCTGTCCACCGACAGGTCGAACAGGGCGGTGTTCGGCGTCCAACCGATGGCCAGGAACACCCCGTCCACCCGCACGGCGTGTTGCTCGCCGCCGGTGGCCTTCAGCACCAGGGCCTCCACCACGTCCGACCCTTCGAACCCGGCGACCTCGTGCCCGACCATCACGCGGATATTCGGCTGGGCCGCGATCAGTCTCTGGTGAGCCGCGTCCATTTTCAGCCGGCTGCTGCGGCAGACGAGCAGGACCTGGTCGGCGATCCGGGACAGCGACACCGCGTGCTGAGCCGCGGCGTTGTCGCTGCCGACAACGGCCAGCGCCGCCCGCTGGCCGCGGTAGAGCGGCCCGTCGCAGATCGAGCAGAAATGGATTCCCTTCATGGATGCCCGCGGCACGGGCAGCCGCTTGGGGACCCGGCCGGTGGCCGCGATGGCGGCGGAGGCGCGGTAGCCCTGGCCATTCGCGTCCACTCCGTGAAAACGGCTCTCGGCGTGGGTCAGGCGCTCCAGGCGCGCCATGGGGAACTCGGCCCCTTCCTGCGCCGCCTGCTGAAAGGCCATGGCGCCGAATTGGGTGCCGGGCACCCCGCCCGGAAAGCCCGGGAAATTCATCAGGCTTTCGATCATGTAGAGGTTGCCACCGGGAATGTCCCCCAGCACTACGCTTCTCAATCCAAGGCGCTGGGCGAAGATGGCGGCCGTGATCCCCGCCGGCCCCATTCCCGCGATCATCACGTCATACGGAGTTTCCGCCATGGACGAAGCTCCTGCTCAGGTAAGGTAAAAACGCCCGGCGAACCGGTTGGCGTCATCAGGAGGCCGCAAAGGGTTGATAGACGCCCCGACTGGACCAGTTGCCGCTGCGGGCCGCCGTACCGATACCCGCCATGGAGTCCGGGGGACCGATGAAGACCACGATGTTTTTGTGCTTGATGCGCTCCCGCGGGATGGGGGTTTCCTCGATGGTCCAGTCGCCCATCACGTAGTTGAAGATGTACATGGCCCCCTTCTCTTCCACGAACCCTTTGGCCCGCACCACCGAGCGCGGCAGGCTGCCGGCCAGCGCGCGGACCTCTCCCAGCTCCCGGCCGTTCCATTCATAGGCGGTGGAGACCAGAATGTCCGGCGGGGTGATTTCGAGATCGGGGCTGTCCAGCAGACGGTCGATGTAGGCGTCCAGCTCCGCCTCGGTCAGCTCGGGATTCTCCGCGAGCTCGCCGGGAGCCTCCTCGGCTTCCGCCGGGCCGTCGGCCAGGAAATCGAAGAAGGTCTCCAGCGGCAGGTTGGCGTAGGCGGTTTCGTAGAAGGTCGGCTCGGGGTGGAATCCCCGGATCACCTCCATGACCTGCTCGATCGTATGGCGCGGGGCGGCGTCGACCTTGTTGATGATGAACACGCTGGAGGAGGCGATCTGCTTCTCGATCGAGGCGTAGGTGTCGTAGGCGCCGAGAAAATGGGCCGCATCGACGATGCAGAACTGCTCCCTGAAGTCGAAGCGGTTGTTGAAGATCGGCAGCTTCAGGTCTTTCTTAAGATCGGAAGGGTTCGCCACCCCGGTGGATTCGATCAGCAGCACATCCGGTTTGACCTTGGTGGTGAGTTCGTAGAGGCCCTTGATGAAGTCGGTCTTGACGCAGACGCAGAAGATGGAGCCCTTGCTGATTTCCAGCATGTCGATGTCATCGCCCTCGACCAGGGTCCCGTCGACGCCCACCTCTCCGAACTCGTTTACGAGCAGGGTGAGCTTGCGCGTCCTCGGGAAGCGGCGGAGGATGCGGTTCAGGAAGGTGGTCTTGCCGCTGCCCAAGAACCCGGTGATAAGGTAGACCTGGGTAAGCTCGGACATGGGTCACCGCCTCTCCAGGATTTTCTGCTGAATGTCTTCCGCTGTCAGCACCTTGCCGACCGCGATCACCTCCCCGTCGATCACCAGGCCCGGCGTCATGAAAACCCCCAGCCGGGAAAAGTACTGGATGTCGCCGTTTTTCTCGACGCCGATGCCGGCGTTCGGCCCGAAGTTGGCTGCGGCGCTGAGCGCGTTGGCGTACAACTGGTCGCAGCGCTTGCAGCCCGTGCCGAGGATTTCGATTTTCATGGTCACCCTCCGAGTTACGGCCGCCGGTCGAATCCAAACCGCCGGCGGTCATTCATACAGCGGAAGCGCGCGTCGATTTCCATCCAGCAGGAGAACATTCCGACAGAACTGGCAAAGGCCGAGACCCTCTTCCGCGGCGGCCAGGTTCTCCCAGAGCTCGGCGTAGCGGAGGAGGGCATCCTGGGAAAGGGTGCCGTTCAGCCGTTGGGGAGCCTCGAGGCCGTGGATGCGGTCCGACTTGCCGCAGTAAGGACAAAGCAGGCCGAAAAGGGCCATGTCCGTTCGCGGCAGGCTGTTTTCCAGAATGATCTGCTGCAAAAGCTCTATGGCGTGATTGCGATCCATGCCGCGAACCCTTGGGGAGCAGCAGGTTGCCCGGGACTCCGTCTCCGGAGTCCCGGGACCTGGGTTGAATGGCGGGCTTATTTAACCTTGGAATCCACGCGGGTGGACTGGCCCGCTCCGGCCTTGGCGAGGTTTTCCTGGATCTTGTCGAACTCGAACCCCTTCTCGCGCAGCGCGATAATGCGTTGTTTAATCGCCGGGCTCGGGGCGCGCTTGGCCATCTCGTCGATCAGCTCCTCGTACTGCGGGATGATGCTTTCGAACACCAGATCTCTCTCGATGCAGATCGTCGGCAGCACCTTCCCCTTGAGCTCCAGGAACTTGCCGATGCCGTCCTTGTTCTTGATCGACCATTCCTTGTAGACGATCATATCCTGAACGTCCTTGGGCAGGGCGGCGATCGACTCCATCATGTAGCCGCAGGCCGCGCATTGCACGCTGTCAAGCGTCAAAACGTCGATGTTGATTTTCTGCTCTGCCATGATCCGAATCCTCCTTTCGTTTGGGTTACCAAGATTCGGGATACTTGGCATAGTATTGATCGTACCAGTCCCTGACCTCGATTGCCTGATCCATATGTTCCACCGGAACATCGTAGGGCATGTCTCACCCAGGCGCGAAGGTGAACCCGTGCTGGCCTCCGGCCGCCAGGCTCACGATCGCGTCCTCCCGCGGGGACAAGAGACCGAGGCTCAACGCCAGGGTCAGCTTCAGGTTGCCGCCGAAGCCCACGTTGTACTTGCGGGCCAGGTCGCGCACGAAATTCAAGTTAAGCTGCTCGTCGATCGCGAATCCGTGCGTCCCGATCTCGCAGACGTCCTTCATGACCTTGGTGCAGTCGCCGCAGATGAAGAACGATGAGGTCTTGCCGGCATCGTGGATGACTTTGATGGCCTGCTGGCAGTTGGGGGTCACGAATTCCTTGAACGTGGCCGATTTGATCTGGGACGCCACCGGGTCCACGATCGCGATGATGTCGCAGCCCATCTCGGCGTAGAAGCCGGCGGCAACCGCCCCGACTTCGCCCGCGAACTTGATGACTGCGTGGGCGAAATCGCGGTTCTTGTAGACATCGGTGAAAATGCGCACGCCGGCGAGGTGCGAGGCCAGCGTCAGCGGCCCGCAGAAAAGCCCCATCATGACGCAGTCGAGCTCGTCGAGCTGGGGCTTGGCGATCTTGGCGGCCTCGTAAATCGTCGGCCACCGGCCGGATTGCTTGGTGGGCATCTTGAGGCCGGCGTCCGCCGGTGATTTGTTGGAACAGGGGTGATTGGTCACGGACGGAACGTTGTCCGGCCACCACTTGAGATCGCATCCGACCGAATTGGCTTCCACCGACAGGTCGAACAAGAGGGGAATGCCGTCGGCCTTGTAGCGTTTGGCCGCGTTCACCACACCCTTTGCCAGCAGCGAGGAATCTTTGAGCATTTTGTCGGCCGGCTCATTGATCAGAAATGCGCAATGCACGCCGGCGTAGGGCACCCACGGCGGTTTGGCCGTTTTCTTCCCTCGGTAGGCGTCGATCAGCATTTGCTTCGCCATGAATAGTCTCCTTAAGATGAGGGTTAACGTCTATCCGCTTCAACTTCACTGCAACGCTTGACCGGCCCCACCCCCTTTCCGATTCTTCCTGTAGGAATTGCGTTCGCAGGATCTCTTCCGGTCTTAAACTGCTGCACACGAACGCATCAGGAGAACAAATTGCTTTGAACGGCAGGGATCAACTCCCATTTTAAACAACCGCGCATCAGCTCATTCCAGGAGAATAACGCCATAGTAGTTGAACGTATCGGCCTTGTTGACCGCCACGTGGGAATTGAGCCCCAGTTTTTGCAGGGTTCCGATCACATCGATCGATAAGGATTCCACCGAGGGCCGCTTTTCTTGAGGAAACCGGCAGTCCTGTGGGTACGTGCATTTCTTGCAGAGCGCGCAACACTCCCCGACCAGGCTGAAGGCCTTGTAGAAGCCTTCTAAAAACAGCCGGCGCTCCATGACGATGGTTCCTTTCCAGCAGCGGACCTGGACGGTCCGCTTTTTGGCGTTGTTGACGCTGAAATTCGAGTGTGATTTCGAACCCACCAGCAGCAGCGCCGTGGAATACTCGGAGAGGATGCGCCGGGTCCTCTCCGGGTCGGGCGTCGCCGGCGGGCAGCACCAGCTGGTATTGTAGCGCGCACACCCGTACCGGCATTTCAGATTCACCCATTCGGCGACGACGATCTTGTCGGTGCCGATCGGGAAAACGTCCGTGATATCGTGTTTGCGACCCTCGACCAAAAGCTCTTGGAGAAGGGGCTTGGGAATCCCTGTGTTATTTTTGAAAGGCACGACCATCGGTTGCGACATCAGTCCGATTCCCCCTGCGCACAGGTGATGTGAAACTGGACATCGCGCGGCAGCGCCATTTCCAGCGCGACTTCCGCGGCTTTGATGATCGCAGAAGGAATCGTGCAGGACGCATGGCAGCCGGACTGTTCCGCGGAGGTATACACGGGGTTGCGCGTCAGGGGGGTGAAGAGATCCTTGAGGGACAGCGTGGTCACGCACCCCGACAGCTTCTGTATCTGCCTACACTGCGACCCCGAAACCGTCACCGCAACCGCGCGGCGGTCCATCCTTTGCGCCTGGATGGTGCACGCAAACCCGCAGATGCCCGGCTGGACGGTCACACAGACGACGCACGGCTGCTTGGCGGTCTTTGCTTCCGCAGCGACGATCTCGGGGTCGGAGTCTTTGGCCATCCGCAACTCACTTCTGGTTCAGGATCTCGTCGGCGACGACGCCCTTGAGATGCGGGAATTCATCCTTCATGTGCGGCACCTGCATGGACTCCATGAACTCCTGCTGGAAATTCGGCTCCACCGTGAGCTCAACATACTCCACGTTGCGCGAGCACCAGTTGGCCTCGGCCCGTTTGCGAATGTTCAAAAGCGCCGCCCGGCAGCCGTCGCCGGCGGCATTGCCGACGCTTAGAATCTTCTCGATTTCGCAGTCCGGGAAAAGCCCCATAACCAGGGCCTTGGTGCGGTCCACGTGCGTGCCGAACGCGCCGGCGATCTTGACCCGTTCGACCTTCTCCAACCCCATGCGGCGCATCATCAGCTTGCAGCCGGCATAGAGCGCCCCCTTCGCCAGCTGGATCTGGCGAATGTCCTTCTGGGTCACCACGATGTCCTTGTTGATGCTCGACTCCTCGGCCCACGCCAGGACGAACTCCGGCTGGCGGTTGTCCGGGTTGATGCGGAAGCGCTTGTGTCCTTCCATGACTTTGCGGTTGAACACCCCGCTGCGCATGATGATGCCCGCCCGGAAGAGCTCGGCCAGCAGGTCCAGGATCCCGGAGCCGCAGATCCCCTTGGCCTGCATCTCTTTGGGTTCGGAATACTTGCGCCAGGCATCCCGGCCGATGACTTTGTAATTGACGTCCTTGGTCGCGGGGTCGATATCGATGCGCTCGATGGCCCCCGGGGCGGCCCGCATGCCGAAGGTGATCTGGGCGCCCTCCAGTGCCGGTCCGGTGGCGCAGGAGGAGGAGATCATCTTGTGGCGGTTGCCCAGAACGAGCTCGCCGTTGGTCCCGATGTCGATGATGAGCTGGTTTTCCTCGTACTTGTAAGGCTCCTCGGCAATGAGCACGCCGACGTTGTCCGCCCCCACGAACCCGGCCTCGATCGGCAGCACGAACAGGTAGGAGGAGGCGTTGATCTTGATGCCCAGGTCGCGCGCCTTGATGTCCAGGCTGTGGTGCAGGACGGGCGGGAAAGGCGCCATCCCCACGAACTCGGGGTTGAGGTTGAGGAAGATGTGGTGCATGGCGGTGTTGAAACCGATCGTGACGTCCTCGATGTCATCCCGCGTGAGGCGCAGGTAGGTCTTGCCCTCTTCGGGGACCTCCACGAATTCGTCGGGGCCTTCTTCGCCCTTTTTCTTTTTCTTCTTTTTCTTCGGCGGGAAGGTATTCTGAATGGCCTGCTCGATGAGCTCGTTCACCCCCTCGATGATGTCGTTGCTCATGCGCTGCAGCCCGTCCGGGGACGTCATGTGATAGGTGATGCGGGCCATGACGTCCTCGCCGTATTTGCACTGCGGGTTCATCATCGACACGGTGTCGAACACCTTGCTGGTGGTCAGATCGCAGAAATACGCCGCCACCGTGGTGGTTCCAACGTCGATGGCCACCCCGTAGGTATGCTCCACTTTACCGGGCCGGACGCGAATGATCTCCTTCTCGTTCCAGACACTGACCGTAACGGCCCACTTGCCGTCCCGCAGCGCCGTCGGCAGGGTCCGCAGCGTAAAGATGTCGGCGGTCAGGTTCGACAGCCCGTGATCCCGCTCCAACCCCTTGCAGACCCGCTCGAAGTCTCCCAGGGGATCGTGAAAGGTGGGGGGATCCACCTGGACATAATAAAGACGCACGGCCGGGTTGTGCTCGATGTGGATGTCGCGGGCGGCCTTGCTGACGACCTGCTTGCCGGCGCGGGACTCCTCGGGCACGAACACCAGGAGGTCGCCCAGGACCTTGGTGACGCAGCCCAGACGAAAGCCCTTGGCCTTGCGCTCGGCATTGATGAACTTGTCTTCCTCTTCCTGCCAGGGCGTCACGTGCGACATGCTGGAGGTGACGTTGAATTTCTCGAAATGGCCATCCTCGATGCGCACGACGCACTTGCCGCAAACCTTTTTTTCGCCGCAGAGGGCTTCGATGTCGACGCCCAGCAGCCGGGAGGCCTCGATGACCGTGACGTTCTTGGGAACCTCGCCCCGGCGCCCGGACGGTTGAAAAATCACCATCGCCGTATTTTCACTCATCCCTTTCACTCCTTCCTGAAGTAAAGTAACGGCGCACCCTTCCTGCTTCCTCTGGGCGGCCACTGCCAAAGCCGAAGATCGCAATGCGAGAGTCGGACAGGGGACCGGCTCGACGTCCCGACGGCAGTTCCGTGTCGTCGGTCGATGCCGCCCCCTGCCCGGAGGGTTGCGTTAGACTTTCCCCTGCATCTGCCGCAGCCGGCCGATCATCTTGATGCCCTCGGAAACCGCGTTTCCGGCGGACTCGGCGTAGCCGTCGGCGCCGAACAGGTTGGCCACATCCTTGGTGACCGGGGCCCCGCCCAGCATGATGGCCACGTTCGGGTTCTTCTCCTTGATCATCTTGATGACCTTCTTCATGCCGAGCATGGTGGTGGTCATCATGGCCGACATGGCGACCACTTCCGAGTCCGTGCGCATTTGCTCTTCAACGAATTTTTCCAGCGGCACGTCGCGGCCGAGGTCGTAAACCTCCCAGCCGGCCACGTCGAACATCATCTTGACCAGGTTCTTGCCGATATCGTGCACGTCGCCCTGGATGCTGCCGATGACCACCTGGGCGTTGAGGCCGTCTTTTTTCTTGGGGACGAGGGGCCTGAGGATGTCCAGCCCGGCGTAAAGGGCATCGGCGCACATCAGAACCTCGGGCACGAAATACTCGTTGCGGTCGTACAGGTCGCCGACGACTTCCATGCCGGCCGCCAGCCCGTTCATGATCGAGTCCAGGGCATCGAACTTGTTGTCGACCACCTCCTGCGCCGCTTGTCTGACCACGTCTTCCTGATATTCGACCACACCGTTCTTTAGTCTTTCATGAAGCTCTTCTCTCGTTGCCATACTCGCAGACTCCTTCCCGTAGGTGTTTTCCTGACCGCTGGTCAGGTGATTCATCCACTGATTACAGTCGCCCGACTGCCGGACTCGCCTTTTTCCCATAGGTGCGCGTGGTTTCCACCATCGCCTTCATGTTCGCCTCTTTGATATCCGGCCACAGGTCGCAGCCCGGCCAGACCGCGTCGACCCCGCCGTCGATGTTGGTCTTGATACCCTGGACGGCCTGCTCCACCGTGGTCTCCTCCTTGCACGGCAGCGCGAACACGTCGAAATTGCCGAAAATCAGTGTGTTCTGCCCCAGCTTCTGGCGCGACTCGGCCAGGCAGTTCTTGACATCGACGCTGATGGCATCCGCGCCGCAGTCGTTCATCATCTCGATGATCAGGTTGGTGGCCCCGCAGATATGCAGAATCTTCGGGGACTTCCAGGCGGCGAGGATCCTGCGCATCCGCGGTTGGATGACGTCCTTCCAGGTCCGGGGGCTGAGCAGGTCGGAGCCGGTGCCCATCTCGCGCAGGGTGATGTAGTCCGCGCCGGCGGCCTGCATCTTCTGCCCGATGGCGATGCACATGTCCGAAAGCTTGTCCAGCGTGGCTTCCACCTTGGCCTTCTGCTTGAATACGCCCTTGAGCAGGATGTCGAGCTCCAGGATCTGGCCGGCCTGGGTGAAAGGCCCCAGCTGCCAGCACCCGACCGGGTACTCGGGGGCTTCCTTCTTCACGATCTTGATGGCCTCGTAAATGATCGATATCGGCCAGCGGTCCGCGATGTCGCTCGGAATGTTCACCTCATCCATGGTCTTCCACATCTTCTCGGGGATGGTCGGATAGAGGGTGTCCTCCGAGTCCTCGTAGAGGCTGATCTGGTTGCCGATGGCCTGGGATTCGCAGCACATGTCGAAAGGCACCACGACCGAATCGAATCCGAACATCTTGCTGGACAGGATGGCCGCGCGGGCGAGCTTCACCGGGTCCCGGTGGACTTGCGGAAACTTGTAGCCCAGTTCCTTGATGGCCGGCCTGAGCACCATGCCCATTCCGCTGAAAAACGGCATGGTGTCCAACGGCTGACGGCGGAATAGCTTTTCGACTCTCTCTTTGGGGCTAAGTTCTGGCATGTAGATACTCCTTTCTTCTAACGAATTGGATTCACGTTGAATGCGTTTAACCTGCAAGCGATTTCAGCTGCTCCACAAATTCCGGAAAAAGCTTGTAAAGCGGATGGGTCGGACAGGCGGGCAGCTTCTTGGTCTCGGCAAAAACCGCGGTGGCAAGGAAAGCCTCGGCTTCGGCCACGGCCGGGATGATGCGGCTGGCGCCGGCCATGGGCCCGGAGAAGATCAGGTCGTGATAATTGAAGGCCGAGAGCGCCTCGAGGGCGGCATCCGTGGAAGACCAGCCCTTGAAGCCCCACATCTCGTTGAAGCGCTTGCGGTCCATGTAGGACCCGTTGCTGGGGGCGCTTCCGGTAGGAAAGCCCCATTTTTCCTTGATCATCCGGTTGGCCACCCCGCAGAAGGCTGTCGCCGGGCCGTTCATGACCGAGGTGTCCACGAAAATGCTTTCGAATTTGGCGCCGACCTTCTCGATGGCGTCCAGCAGCTTCTGGGTGCCCTTGATGCGGCCGGAGGGCATCTGGTCCTCCTGGTCGAACGCCACCAGCAGCACATGCTTGACGCCGATCTGCGCGATTTCGCGGATTTCGGTTTCGATGTCCGCCTCCCAGACGGTCAGGCTGTTATAAAACATGCGGTCGAGCAGCCCTTTCTCGGCGCAGTAGGCGGCCCCCGCCAGCTTGGGCTTCATGGTCCAGGCGTCCACGCAAAAGGGCATCGTGCTCACCGTGGAGACGAAGTCGATGAAGCGCTTGAATTCCTCGGCGGTGTTGGCCACGACATCGGCCATGCCCGGCACTCCGGTTTCCTCGGAGAGCTTTTCCTGGGTCTTCAGCAGCTCTGCGGCGCGCTCTTCGTTGAATCCCTCCTTGCGCTTGCCGTCGAACACCTTGTCCCCTTTTTGAAAAATCGAGCTTACGCACACGCAGGGGTAATCTCCGGGCTGTCCTCCGAACTTGACCCCGCCGACCTCGCACACCTTTTGCTCTTTTGCGAATCGAAACATGCGTTCCTCCTTCCCTGAGGGTAGCCATTGCCGCCACCAATCGCTTGCGGATGACTAAATTAAATAAATCCGATTCAGCAGATAGGCTTGTACCCATAGCCAAAAAGCGGCGCGCTGAAAATCGTCCAAAGGATGATTTTTTTTCTGTCTCGGGATGATTTTTGGCTTAAGGCGGAAAATCGTGGCCGTTTAGGGCCCTATCCGGATCCTGGCGGATCGTTTCATTTAAGCTCTGGATCGACCAGGCCCAGCTGAATCGCGAGATGGACCAGCTTTACCGGCCGGTCGAGGTCCAGTTTTTCCATGATCTTGGAGCGGTGGGATTTGATGGTGCTGATGCTGACACACAGCATGTCCGCGATCTGGCGGGTGGGGTGGCCTTCGGCGATCAGCTGAAAGACCTCCCGCTCCCGGTTTGAAAGCTGCTTGTACCGCTCCTCGGCGGAAGTCGCCTTGCGGGGGGTGCGGTAGGTTTCCACCAGCACCTTGGAAATGGACGGGCTGAGGAAGGTTTCGTCGTTCATGGCGGCGTGGACGGCGCTGACGATGTCGCGGCCGCTGACGTCCTTGAGCAGGTAGCCCGAAACTCCCGTTTCCATGAGATCATGGATGTAGTGTTCGTGGGAATACATGGAAAGGATGATGATCTTGGTGCGGGGCAGCTTCTGCTTGATGCGCTTGGCCGCCTCGATCCCGTTCATGATCGGCATGGCGATATCCAGGATGACGACATCCGGTTTGAGCTCGAGCGCTTTGTCTACCGCCACCCGGCCGTTGGGGGCCTCCGCCACCACCTCCATGTCCGGCTGGTCATTTAGCAGGCTGGCAAGCCCCTGACGGACGATCGTGTGATCATCGGATATCAGGATTTGAATGGGATTTCTCATGGGCGTCGGCTTCGATATAAGGGATCTCGATGCGGATGCGGGTGCCCTCTCCGGGCTTGCTGCGCAGCTGGAAACTGCCCCCCAAGAGATGGGCACGCTCGCGCATGCCCAGCAGGCCGAGGCTGCGCTTGTCCTGGTCGATGACGGCGGGGGCGAACCCGCAGCCGTCGTCTTCCGCCAGAAAGATGATGCGCGGGTAGCTCTTGATGATGGACAGCCGGAAATTGGCGGCATCGGCATATTTCAAGGTGTTGGTGAGCGCCTCCTGGCTGAAACGGTAGAAGACGGTTTCGATGTCCACCGCCAGCCGCTGGTCGAAGCCCACCATGTGGAAGTCGATGAGGAGTCCGGAGTTTTTGCGGATCTCCTTAAAATACAGGTTCAGGGCCGGTTCCAGGCCGAGGTCGATCAGCAGGGTCGGGTGCAGGTGGTAGGACAGCCGCCGGATTTCGTCCGACGTCCGCTGAATCATGGAATGGATATCGCCGATCTGCGCCTTGACCCGGTGGTTCGACCGGCCGACCTGCTCCTCGAGCCGCTCCAGGGCGAGTTTCACCGCTGTCAGGGATTGGCCGGCCTCGTCGTGGAGCTCGCGGGCGATGCGCCGCCGCTCTTCTTCCTGGCTCGCGAAGAGTTTTTCGGTCAGCCGCTTGAGATCCTGGCGGTGCCGCCGGATGGTTTCCATCAACTGCGCGCTTTCAATCGCGCTGCCCAGAAAATTCCCCAGGGAACCCATGAGGTTGGTTTCCTGCTGTTTGAGCTCCCGCCGGCGGGGCATGTCCAGCGCGAAGAAACCGACCCCTTTGCCTTGGGATGTGATCAGGAAGCAGGTCAGCCAGGCAGTAGAGCGGCCGTTGACTCCCCGGTACCGCACGCGGAAGGCCGGGAAGGTCGGCTCGGGCTTTAGCAGAACGTCGCCTTCGAGCAGGCACTTCCTGAGGAGCTGATCTTTGAACACCATCCGGCCGGAGTCGGCGGCGTCTTGTTCCGGGAGCCCGCGGCGGGCCTCCACGCGCGGCAGCTTTTCGACGCGGTCGATCAGGATGATCGCACCGCGCTTCAGCCCCAGGAGACCGAGCACATCGTTGAGGGTGTCCGGCAGCACATGGCTCAATCCCAGGTTGTGACTCAGCGCCATGGCGATGCGGTTGAGCAGCGACAGCTCCCGGTTGCGCTGATGGGTTTCCTCCTCGGCCCGCTTGCGATGCGTGATGTCCTTGATGATCCCCTCCAGCTCGATATCGCCGGTCTCGGGGTTTTCGTAGCGCCGGCTGGAGATGAGCGTACGGATGGAGGAACCGTTGCGCCGCAGGAAATCCACCTCGAAATCCCTGACATAGCCTTCCTGGCTGATGTGCTTCAGGAACCGTTCCCGGTCCTTGGTGCTGCGGTAGAACCGCTCGGTGGAGCCGATTTTCAGCAGTTGCGCTTTGTCCAGGTAGCCCAGCATCTCCACCCCGGCCTGATTGACGTCCAGCAGCCGGCCCTGCAGGTTGGAGGTATAAATCATGTCGTTGCTGCCTTCGAAGATGCGGCGGTATTTCTTCTCGCGGCGCACGATCTCTTCCTGGAGCCGGCGCAGCTCAGTGACGTCCTTGAAGATCTCCAGACCTCCGGTAATGCGGCCGGAGGCGTCCCGAAAGGGCGAGGTGGAGCAGATGATCGGCACTTTCCGGCCGTCGATATCGGTGATGACGTATTCGCGGTTGTGGACGTCGCGGTCCTCGGCCACCGCGCGCTTCAAGGCGCAGTCGCACACGCACAGCGGATTCTTGAACACGTCTTTGCAGTACATCCCCACCGCATCCCGGGCCAGGAATCCGGTGATCTTCTCGGCCGCCGGGTTGAAGTAGGTGATGCGCAGATCCGGGTCGGTAGTGAAGAGTCCGTCGGGGATCCGGTTCAGGATCTCGATGAAACTCTCCTCCTTCTGGTAAAGATGCTCCAGGGCCTTGGTGTTGTACCGGCGCATCTGATCCGCGATAAATCGGTTCCAACCTGTGGGATGCACCCGTGCCAGCGTCCGAAAATAAGCGCAGGAGAGACAGGATGAGAGCTTTAAAAAAAAGTCTTCCTCGAGCTGGTTCGAGCAATGTGTCCTGGGCACAAGCCAGCATTCGCTTGGCGGCTTGCCGTAGGCCGGGCAGAGCACCTTGGCGCAGGCAAGCGCCTTCCAGCAAGGCTCGTTCAGCGCGTTGCAATCCTCAATCGTCTTGGCGGGGACGATGTGATTTTGCAGCAACGAACTCACAGAAAGGGTCTCCCTTGGCCCGGCACATGGGCTCTTCGGCCGCGAAGGTGGAATATCCGTCGGGGTAGTCACCGCCGTAGGACAAGTCCATAAACGCCGCCGCAACCCCGCGCAGCATGTAACATTTTTCGGATTTGGCCCGACCGTATCTGTCCAAGAAGCCTCTGGCCTCGTAGGAGCCGCCCACCCGGATGCGCAGTTTTTCGCCGGGAATGATTTCGGCGACCTCCAGATCGCCCCAGCCGAAAGCCACCGCTACGGCGGCAAACCCGCGGATTTCATCTTCCTTGCTTTCGATCATGGGGGCGACGACGTGTTCCCATTCCGTGGAGTTGCGAATCCCTTCGAACGTCGCATACCCGCATTCGTGCGCCGCGCCGATCAGCAGCTTCTTGGCCTCTTCCTGGCGCCGGGGCCCCATCCGTTTTTCAAAGTCGAAGCTGAGCTGGTTGTAATACTGGGTGGAGAAAAGCGATAGATACACACCGAACAGCGGAATGATCCCTTTCGACTCGCGGATCCGGCTGCCCTCCATGACCGCATGGATGATTTTGCTGCCGTCGATGGCCATTTATCTGGCTTTCACCTGGAAAATGCACTCGGGGTCGCGTTTCATTTTGCAGCCGGTTTCTTCGACGGTGTAATGGCCCAGCGGCTGGCGGTAGATGGCCTCCAGTGCCCCGGCGATCCATCCGCGCACAAAGTGGCACCCGGCGGTTTTCCGCCGCCCGTGCTTGGCCAGCCAGCCGGTCACATGGTGGTTGGAGGGGCTCACGATGAGACCCCCGCCGGCCCGGATCGACTGGAAATGCAGTATGCCTAAACCGCAGTTCTGAAACATGACCGACGCCATTTCCAGCTTGGACTTAAGGGTCGTCACCCGGGGATACTGTTTGAGCAGCGACCGGAAACCGGAATAGCTGGCCACTTCGGCGGCCTTAACCAGCAGGCGGACCCCCTCCGCCCCCAGATTGTCTTCCAGCGTTTTCTGGAGATTGATGTTGTAATGGTGGCAGTGCATGGCGATGGACTCGCCCACCAGCATCACCTGGTGGCCCTTGCGGCCCAGCTCGTCTGTCCATTTCAGTTCATTCATGACCGCCAGCCGTTTTAGAGGAGTCTCACCAAGATAGTATGGCCGCACATGGCGGTCAATGGGCAGCTGGAGGCAGGCAGGGGCCGGAAGGAAGATCAGGCGCGCAGATCGGCAAACAGGCGCTCCGGTCGGACCTGATTCAGCAGCGCCTCCAGCCGCCCCATCGGCTGCTGCCGCGCGAGATCCTTGATGACCGCGAACTTGCCGAGCACCGCCTTGCGGTCTCCCAGCAGCATTCCGGCCAGCAGGAAGCTGAAATCGGAGTGGTAGTGCGTTTCGAATTGGTCGCTGAGCGGAGCGAACCCGCGGTCCAGCTCGTAGATCCCGGCCAGGACATCCATGAGCCCTGCATCGGCCGCCACCCCGGGCGGGCGCTGGCTCACATGCGCGCAGTAATCCATTTCGGCCTGGATGTTTTCCGCCGGCAGATCCACGCCGAAGCGTTTCCACTGGCGGGCGAGCAGTTCCCGGCTCGCACGGTTGTCCGCGGTTCTGCGTCGGCCCGTCTCCATGCTCCACAGGCCGTAGGCCCGGCAGGCAAACGGCCGCTGGGGATACACGCTGCAGCGGCCCGCATCCAGAAACGGACACCCACCGGTGTGCAGCGGACAGGTGGCATAGAACTCGATGAACCGGCGGATGGTGTCCGCCCTCCGGGCCGGCGGCAGGCGCCGCAGCACCTCGACCCACTGCAGGGCCTCGGCGAAGGTCATCTCGGGGAGAAACCGGCAGCAGACCCCGGGCTGGCCGCAGGCGCATTCGGTTTCAGCCAGAAGGCCGTAGCGCGTCTGAAGCAGACCCCACGCCGGCGCCGCGGTTTCCAGGGCCCGCCGCAGATCGTCTGGATGGATCATCGAATCCATGGGGATTTATCCGGGGGCACCGTTCAACAGCACTTATAGAGCCGCAGCAGGCGCTCATCCATGACGAAATAAAACTTCATGAAGGAGGAGCCGTCCCAGCGCGTCCGCACCCCGTGCAGGGTGTTGGCCAGTTCGATGGTGCTCCTCAGATGGGTGACCATGATGAGCTGCCGGCGCGAGGCCACATCCTTCAAAAACGCCTGCATGGACTTGTGGTTGATGTAGTCCAGGGAGGGCTCCACCTCGTCCAGGAGGTAAAAGGGCGCCCGAAGGTCCTCGAAAAGAGCGAGCTTGAGCGCCAGGCTGGTGATCGATTTCTCCCCCCCGGAGAGCTGGTGCACACGCCGCCTGCGGTTGCCCGGCAGATCGATCTCGATTTCGAAGCCGGGCATGCCGTTGTGTTCGGGCAGCTGCACTTTGACCTCGGCGAGCGGCATGAGGTAGCTGAAATACCTCTGAAAAAGGGCGTCGACCGGACCGCAGAGCCTCGCTGCCAGCTCCCCGTCTCCGGCGCTGCCCAGGAACCTGCCGATGGCCTGCAGGCGTCCCGGCGGGTCGAGCTGCAGGAGATCGTTGATCTGCTCCTGGCGGATGATGGTCTTGAGCGCGTCCGCGAGGTCCAGCTCCGCCAGTCTGCGGCGGAACGCCTCGATCCCCATCATCTCGTCTTGAACATAAAAGCGGTTCTCGCCGTTGCGGTCCATCTCGCGGACGATCCGCAGGACCACCGCTCCCTGCCGCTCGCTTTCCTTGAAATTCAATTCGACTCGAATCCGGGGGCACGGCGGGTGATCCTTGCTCCCCGCGAAGAAAAGCTCCTCGCGGTGGTAGCAGCGCACCCGCGCCAGGTCGTCCTCCCCCAGCGCCCAGACGATGGCATCCAGGATGTTGGACTTGCCCACACCGTTGTTGCCGATGATCACTCCGATCCCGGACTGGAAGCTCATGTCGGTCTGCTGCGAAAACGATTTGAACCCCTCGATCGCCACATCTTCAAGGTGCATCATAACGAGACAGAGCCTTTCTCCGAACGGCTTCTTATGAAAAGATGGAATGTCCTGCGCGCGGGTCCCGGATTATGCGGCCTTGCAGATCCCGCCGTTTCCATGTTTGATGAACTCGCAAAAAGTCATCCGCGTCGATGACTTCGTAAAGAGGCCAAAATCAAGGCGCGCGAATCGCGTGTCGCGAGGCGTACTTGCAGTACGCCGCAGCGGCAACGCGATGAAGCGCAACGCAGAGATTGGACTATTTACGAAGTCATCATGTTTCAGCCCTTCCGGGATCAAACAGCCTTCGCCATCCACTATGCCCCGGCGGTCTCAAGACGAACCTGCGTCGCCGCCGTTCTTCGCCGCGAACCGCTTGCGAATGGCTTCGATCAGTTCTTCCTGAGGCGGGATGATCGCCTCGTATACCAGCTCCCCGTCCAATGCCACGCTGGGCAGCGAGCGCGCCCTCAGCTCCCGGAAGCGCTGGACGCCCGGCCGCGTGCGCATGTCCCACTCGTGCACGTCGATCAGCTTCTGAATGTCCTGCGGTAAGACCCTTACCGACTCCGCCATGTAGACGCAGGCGATTCACTGGTTGAAGTCGGTCAGCAGCACGTCCACCAATACGGGCGTTGTCATGCGCTTCCTCACAGCTCCAAAGGTTCTTTGATGGCCTGGAACACGGGGCCGTCGGTCCCGGCTTCCAGGAGACCCCACGCCGGTTGTTCTCCGTCCCATGCCGGCCCCACGCCGATGAACTCCTTGCCGCCCACACGCCAGTGCCCCCAGGAGCGGGGCTTGCTGAAAATGATGATGTCGGCCTGGAAAAATGGGACCATGGCCTCAAGGGCCGGGAATACCGCCTCGTCCTGCATGAAGCGCGTCAGCCCGCAGACCATGTTGATTTCCAGCGCGAAGGGGTCGTAATCGGAATAGCCGGGGAGCTGCTGGAGGTAGTCGCCGTGAAACCCCACCGCCTTGAATCTCCCCAGATCGAAGCGCAGCGCATGGGGCAGGCCGATCAGCCGGTTCTGATCCTTGAGCTTCAGGCCCGGCAAAGCCGATTGATCCGACGCCTGGGTCAGGTGCCAGTCGTCTTCTCCCAGGATGGCCGCCAGCTCCCCCCGACGCAGTGCTTTCCACAGGGATTTGCAGCCGGACGCATTGCTGACGAGATTTCCCAGGCAGTAGATCGCTTCCACACCGCGCGCGCGCGCCTGCTCGATCACCATAGGAATCACATCGGCGGGGCCGGCCAGGTCGCCGATCAGCGCGATCCGGGACCGGGAAAGGGGATCCACGTGAACGCGGAAGGACTCGGCGGTCGCCAGCCGGCCTTCGTGGGCTTCTCGGATCGCCCGCGCCAGCTGATCCGGGCACGAGGTGCCGTCCCTGCAAGCGATGCCTTTCAGTTCCTCGGCGACCTCCCTAGCGGCCCGTCCTTCCAGCAGGCGCGCCAGGAGCTGGGCGTTGCCCGGGCAGCCGCCGCCGACGAACCGGATGCCCGAAAGGTGGCCGTCGACGACCTGGAAATGAATTTCCGACGCGCACACGCCGGTGGTGCGGTAGATGTATCGCGACGGCTGGGAGTTGGCTTTCAAGTGAGCTTCCGCGCCTAGTGCGTGTGAAGGCAATCAGAAAAAGACTTCTGTGTAGACATGTGAGCCGGGAAAGTACTCGTCCGCAAGCAGCGTCACGTCACGGACCATCTCCTGGCGGCCGCACAAGTAAAAATCGTAAGGACGACGAGCCAGATGATTCCTGACATATCGGGTGGCTTTTCCGGCATAAGCGCCGAGCGCCAGCCCATCCTGTGCAACCTCCCCTGATAGACATGGCAAGTAAGTCACCGCAATATCATTGAAAATCTCCTTATAGTAGAGCTCATCCGCCGTTCGGACTCCGTGCAGCAGGGTGAACCCGCTGACGCCCGCGCGCGCCATGGCCACGAACGGGGCGATCCCGGTCCCGGTGGCGACGAATACGGCTGGCCGCAGGGAAGGCCTGAAAACGAAATAACCGTGAGGACCGGTGAACTGAAACCGGGTTCCCGGCATCGCCTCGGCCAGAACGGGAGTAAACATGCCTCCCGGGATGTATCGGACACAGATGGCGAGGGTCTGATCGTCGACGGCGGATATCAGCGAATAATGCCTCTCGTGGCCTTCATGGATCATCCGAAGGCTCTGTCCGGCGTTGAATTCGAAGCCGGGCGGCCGGCTCAGTTCGATTTCAAAGGCCTTTTTGGTAAGCCATCTGCGATGCAGCAGCTCACCGGTCTGCATCGGACACCGGGATTCATCTGTTCCGGGCGGCGGATCCGAGTGGCACGTCATCGGCTGCTTCTCCTTCTGCCGGCGCGGGTGCTCGGGAAGACAGGGAAAACGAAGGCGCGATCCTGCTATTGCTGCGCCCGTGCCGAGAAAAGCGCGATCCGCTCGAATTTCTTCATCAGATCCCGCGTCGGCAGCGGCTGCTTTCCCTGCGCCAGCAGATAATCCTCGAGCTGCTTGGCCTGGGACTGCACCCGGGCCAGGATGGCGATGCGGTCCTCTTCGGTGAGATCGGACTTCTGGGCGAAATGCAGGTTCATGGCAGCGTACCACGCATTGATGATGATGGCGGCGTAAAGCGATGTCGCCCACGGAGGCTTTTCGTCAAATTCTGTCATCGTGCCCACTTTCCCGGCCGCGGCGCTTGCGGTTTGCCCACAGGTTCCATGTTTCGACGGCGAACGGTTCTGGCAGGATGACTACCCCTGTTGGGGACAGGAGGTCAAGACATTTTAGACTGACGGCGGCAGGTCCGCAGGTTGTTGAGGCTTTAGAAATGCCTGATCGGCAGGGGCACCCGGCGCTGGAGCAGCATGCAGACCACCTCCGGGTGCCGGGCGAAGAGCCGCTGCCGGTGCTTGCGCCGCGGTCCGTTTCTGGTTACAATTAGCCTCCGGGTTGATAAAACTGTTCCAGCTGAAGAGGAGGTCGGCATGTCGATAGAAAAATATTTCGCAATCATTACCTGCATTAAAGAGGCTAAATCCATCGCTTCCGCCTTGTCGCTGCCTCCCGATTCTATACCGGACACCCAGAAGCTGCAGCTGTTGGGTCTGCTTGACAGGGCCCAGCAACTGATCGTATCGCTGCGTGCGGATTACATCGACTCGACCTACTTCAAGCCCCTGAGCGATGAGATGAATCTGGCGTCGGCCGGCCGTGCCGAGCCGGCGGAGGGCAATGCCAACGCTCCGGCCTCCCAGACCGGGGCCATGGTCTATCCTCTGGAAGAACGACGCCGTGCGCGCGAGGATCGCCGGAAAGTTCAGATGGTCATAAACCACGACCGGCGCCGCGGTGCCTCCGATCGGCGCAGCTGAACACGGGCACTGGGTGCGTCGCAGCGGAATGCGCGTGCCCAGCCTCGCCCAAGACGCGGAGATTCGCCCTGGGATCCCTGCCGATATTCCCGGGGCATCTCTGCCCTTCTCTTGACCTGCCGGCCCGCCGTTCATCAAAATTCGCTTTCCATCCCGATCCGTTCTCTGTTAGAGTCAGCCTCCAGAAACGCGATCCCGCGGCGCAAGCGCCGCGGATGGGCGGAGGAAGACCATGCTGCTCGCCATGAACATCAACAACACCAACACCTCCTTCGGCCTGCATGCGGACGGCAAGTGGATCGCTCACTGGCGGGTGGCGACCGATCGCGCCAAGCAGCCGGACGAGTACGCCATGCTGCTGCACAGCCTCTTCAGGTACGGCGCGCTCGACTGGTCGCAGATCACGGGAGTCGCCCTGTCCAGCGTCGTACCTCCGATCACCACCGTTTTCGTGGACCTGAGCCGTCGCTACCTCGGGCACGAACCGCTCATCGTCACCCACCAGATTAAAACCGGGGTCAACATTCTGCTCGACTATCCGGCCGAGGCGGGGGCCGACCGCATCCTGAACGCGCTCGGCGCGCGCACTCGGCATGGATGCCCGTGCATCGTCGTCGACTTCGGCACGGCCACCACCTTCGATGCCATCTCACGGGAAGGCGACTATCTCGGCGGAGCGATCGCCCCCGGCCTCGGCATCGCCGCGGAGGCGCTTTTCAGCAAAACCGCCAAGCTGCCGAGGATCGAACTGACGACCCCGCCGGCGGCCATCGGCCGCAACACGGTGCATGCGATGCAGTCCGGCCTCTTATTCGGTTATGTGGGGTTGATCGAGGGCCTGGTGGCCCGCCTGCGGGCGGAATTGGGCGGCCAGGCCAAGGTGATCGCCACGGGGGGCATGGCCCACATCCTGGCGGAGCAGACGCCGGTCATCGAAGCGGTCGACCCCATGCTCACCCTTGAAGGCTTGCGCTTGATCTATCACCTCAACCGCGAGGGCTGACCATGGACAACCGGGTTGCGCTGCTTGAAGGCAAACACGTCGTTCTGGGCGTCACCGGCGGCATCGCCGCCTTCAAATCCGCCGATCTGGCCAGCCGGCTGGTCCAGTCCGGGGCGCTGGTGGATGTGGTCATGACCGCGGCGGCCACCGAATTCGTGCGGCCGCTCACGTTTCAGGCGCTCACCCACCGTCCGGTGGCGCTGGAGATGTTCGCCCTCCTGCAGGAAACCGACATCGGCCATGTCTCCTTGGGCAAACGGGCGGACCTCATGATCATCGCTCCGGCCACGGCCAATACCATTGCCAAACTGGCCCACGGCCTTGCGGACAACCTGCTCACCACGACGGCGCTGGCCTGCCGCTCGCCCCTGCTGCTGGCCCCGGCGATGGAGTCCTGGATGTGGGACAACCCCGTGACGCTCGCCAACATGGACGTCCTGGGACAGCGCGGGTTTTACGTGGTGGGGCCCGAATCCGGGCACCTGGCATCCGGCAGCCGGGGGGTCGGACGCATGTCCGAGCCCGCGGCCATCCTGGAGGCCGCCCGCTGGGTCCTCGGCCGCCGGGGCGGCTTGGCGGGATCGACGGTGATCGTGACCGCCGGCGGGACCCGCGAGGCCATCGACCCGGTGCGCTTCGTCGGCAACCGCAGCAGCGGCAAGATGGGCGTCGCCCTGGCCGCGGCGGCCCGGGACCGCGGGGCTGAGGTCACCTTGATCCACGGTCCCATAACGTTGGAAGTTCCTTACGGAGTGAAGGCCGTTGCGGTCCAGAGCTGCGCGGAAATGGAACGCGCCGTCCTGGATGCCATCGACGGGGCGGATGCTCTCGTCATGGCCGCCGCCGTGGCCGACTACCGGCCGGAGACAGCCGCCCCTCAGAAAATCAAGAAGCACGATGCCGGCCTGGCCCTCCATCTGGTCCGCACGCCGGACATTCTCTCGGCGGTGGCCGCCCAACGCGGCGGCGGATGCCGGCTCAGGGCGGTGGTCGGGTTCGCGGCCGAAACCCGTGACGTGCTGGAAAACGCCCGGGAAAAGCTCGCCCGCAAGAAGCTGGACCTGATCGTCGCCAACGATGTCGCGGCCGCGGGCAGCGGCTTCGAGGTGGACACCAACCGTGTGACGCTGCTGGATGCATCCGGCGGAGTGCAGACGCTGCCGCTCATGTCCAAGGCGGCGGTTGCCGAGCAGATCGTCGACCGGCTGGTCGCGATGCTCGGACGCCAGCCTGCCGTTGACGCGCCCCGATAGAGTTGTTAGATTATCAGCCGATAACAAATCGTCGACGCTCCGGGCATCGAAACGAGCCCCGAGCCGGTCGGCCCGTAGCGGAAGCGGCGGGTTGCGGCGCGGGCAGGCTGATCGGGACCGGGGCAAAACCCCAACGAAAGCGATGGAAAAACGGATGATTCGGAAGAGCTGGTTGTCTTTTGCCGGGCTGCTCATCGCGGCCCTGGCGATCATTTATGTGGCGGCTGAAACCGCTGAAGCCGCCCGGCTGGGCGGTGGCAAGTCATTCGGCAGCCGGCCGAGCTATCAACGCAGTGCGCCGGCCCCGTCGCCGAGCCCGACATCGCCGCAGATGAGCCCTGGCCCGGCTGCTTCGCAGGTGCCCGGGGCTGCGACCGGAATGGGTCGCTGGGGAGGCATGCTCGGCGGCATGCTGATGGGCGGCCTGATCGGCTCGCTGCTGTTCGGCGGCGGCCTGAACGGTGCCGGTGGAATCGGCCTTCTGGACATTCTGCTGGTCGGCGGCGGGCTATTTCTGTTGATGCGCGTCCTGCGCGCCCGGCGCATGGCTGCCGAAACTCCATCCGCCGGGGGCTCCATGGCCTTTGACCGCGGCCCTTCCCAAGGCTGGGGCAGTTCGGGTTATGACCCGGCGGCCGACCCGCGCGCGGAAGGGGCGGCCGCACCCGCCATTCCCCCGGGCTTCGACTCGGACGAATTCCTGAAGGGGGCGAAGGCGCTCTACACCCGGCTGCAGGCGTCCTGGGACAAACGCGACCTGGAAGACATCCGCGCGTTCACCGCACCGGCCGTATTAGAGGAGATCCAGCGGCAGGCCCAGGAGGACCCCACGCCCGGCAAGACCGAGCTGCTGCTGATCACCCCCAGGATTCTCGAAGTCCGGGAAATCGACGGCCAGACCGTGGCCTCGGTGCTCTACGACGTGATGATGCGCGAAACCCGTACGGAGATGGGCCGGCAGGTGCGCGAGATATGGCATTTTAGCCGTGAGGCGGGCAATCCCAAGGCTTTCTGGGTCCTGGAGGGCATCCAGCAGGTGGAAGCATAGATCGCTTCGGCCGGAGGCCGGCCGCTTCCGGCGCTGCATCCGATTTGTGACCAGGCAAAAAAACGCGGTTCAAGGCGAACCGCGTTTTTTATTTTACGCGAGACGCCGCTGCAGGAAGTCGCGTATCGCCTCCGCGCATTCCCCGGGCGTTTCCATCGTCGGGAAATGGCCGGTGCCGGTGATCGTGACCACTTCGACGTCGGGTGCGATTCGCCGCAGACGATCGGCGGCCTCGGCCAGAAAAACATCCGACCGCTCTCCGCGGATGGCCAAAACGGGACAGCGGACCCGCCGGACATCGCTCCATACCTTCAAAGGGATGGATTCGAAGATCCGGGCTTCGAGCTCCGGGTCGCAGGTCAGCACGGCCGAGTCCGAATCCTTTTCAAGCAGCCCGCACTCCAGGTAGGCCTCGACGAACTCCGGCGCCCAGGCCTTGAATATCCCCCGGCCGGAGAGGAAGAGTTTGAGGGCTTCCGTCTTGCTCCGGAAGGTTTTCCGGCGCCGGCGGGCAGCGCGGGCGCGCGGCAGGCGTGCCCCCAGTCCCAGTGCGCGCATGCCGCCGATGATCGCCAGACGACCTGGCATCAGGAAAACCGGGTCCACGAGCAAGATCGCGCGGAAGAGCCCCGGGTAGGCAGCGGCGGCGATTGCAGTGGCCACGGCTCCCAGAGAATGGCCCATTCCGATGATCGGCGGCGAGGACGTCGCCGTGATCACGGCCCGCAGGTCTTCTGCGAACACCCTCCAGCCGCGCACGGGTTGAACCCCGGCGAAATCCGATCCCCCGTGGCCGCGCGCGTCGCTGGCGATGATGTGGAGATGAGGCGCCAGAAGTCGAACGAAGGGCGCATAGGTCCCGGCGCAGAACCCGTTGCCATGCAGAAAATGAGCCTGGGGGCCGCTGCCGCCCCAGTCCAGGTAGTGCAGCCGGCCGCCGTCGACGTCGACATAGCCTTCGACGGGCTGGAAAGACGCCGCAACGGTCATGGACATGCCCCGGCCCCAAGTCCGACCGCCCCGGCGGCTGCGGCTTCGATATTCGGCGGCCGGCAGGACCGCCAGGGCTGCCCGGTCAGGTTCATGGCGCGCAGCCGGATGGCGCAGGGATCGTCGATCACCTCGAGCACCAGCTGGCCCTCGGCCAGGCGCCAGCGGTAAAGCCCCAGGGCATCAATGCAGACCGGGTCGTTCGCCAGCAGGATCCGATCGCCGGCGACGATGCCGGTGCCGATGCTTTTCCACCGGGTTTCCTCGTGCAGAATGCGGAAAACCCCTTTTTCCAGATTCAGCTTCCAGACGCCGCCCTCGGGTGCGTAATCCGGACAGCGCAGGCAGTGCACCCGTTCGGCGGCGGCTGCCACCACCTTGGCGTAAGTCCCGTCCAGAGGGCTGGGCGTCGGCTCCGGGAGCGGAACCAGGTAGGGATAAGGCTGGCGCTGGAACAGCCCTGACCAGGAATCCTCGGCTGAAAGCGGCCCGGCTGCAGGCTCGGCGGCCAGGCTCTCGGCAGGCACAAGCCGCTGTCCGGCGTAAAGCACCAGCACCGCCACTGCGACCCGCATCCAGGCTGGAGCATTCGGGAGCATCTTGTGACCTCGAGTCTGTCTTCAATCAGTGTGCGGACCCGCCCCAAAGCGGTCAGGAGCATCGCTGCAAACGGCAGGTTTTCCTAATGATCGACAGCGATTGGGCTACTGTCAAGAACGGAGGGGCTGCGTTACCGCGATGGGTCAGGGGCTGTGATCCGGCGACGACCTACATGCATGCCGGTTTCAGGGGCTCCACCCCATCCGGGCTGCACGAGGCATGAAATGGACTTCCGTTTCTAAAAAAAACGATTAGTTGTCGATACCCTGGTTCTTGCGGTCGCTGGAAGGCTTAGAAGTTTCAAGCTCGTCACGTCGTTTTTTGCCGCTTCGTCTCTCGGGGATGTGAGCCGAATAAAGGTACTGGCGCCGTTCAATTCCGATGCGCCGCTCAGCTTTTCCGGCCTCGTCTTTTTCCGATTCCATCGCTGCCGGTTTCAATTTGGAGCACATAACCAGCCTCTTGCCTTTCGGTCTATTGTACGCAACATGTTGATCTCGTTTTGAATCTGCAAGCATTATCCGGGCCATGGACAGCCGCCTGGGGTTTTATTGCCCGTCGTTCGATATCGCAAATAAAATTAGTCGGATATGCAGTCGCCGTTTAATGAGCCAGTTGCTCGCTCCAGCGCAGTAGTTCCTAAAGGTTCCAATATTCAAAAAAAAATTAATCATAAAGCTGAAAAAAAGCAACCAAAAATATCAGTTCCCAACTGTGATGGACTCGTAAAAAGTCATCCGCATCGATGACTTCGTAAAGAGGCCAAGATCAAGGCGCGCGAATCGCGTGTCGCGAGGCGTACTTGCAGTACGCCGCAGCGGCAGCGCGA
>Ga0209254_10000863_pt1 | contig 26502 bp, 21 predicted proteins | sample FrelakmetDIP11DI_FD_187148 | JGI IMG/M metagenome (GOLD analysis project Ga0209254, IMG submission 187148) | Freshwater lake sediment microbial communities from the University of Notre Dame, USA, for methane emissions studies - DIP11 DI (SPAdes)... | ecosystem: Environmental > Aquatic >...
CTGGCCCCGCGCTGGACGCTCCGGATCGCCCGGGCGCGCGTCGACGCGGTGGACACCACGCGCAGTCACCTGGGGAAGGCGGTGGGCCACCACCTGCTGCGCGTCGCCTTCCGCGACGAGGCCGGAGCCGCCGACGTCGTGGCCTTCGACGTCGGCCGTGACACCCGCCCCTGGGAGGAGGCGCTCGCGGCCGGATGACGCGGGTCAGGTGGTACGCTCGGGCCACCCGGTCAGAGGCTCCGAAGGAGTTGGAACAACGTGCCGACCTACATCCTGCTCAGCACGCTCAGCCCCCACGGGGTGGGAACGCTCAAGGCGAACCCCCAGCGGCTGCTGGAGGTGAACGCCGAGGTCGAGCAGATGGGCGCGAAGGTGATCCAGCAGTGGGCCGTGCTGGGGCCCTACGACTTCGTGAACATCGTCGAGGCTCCCGACGAGAAGGTCATCGCCCGGGTGTCGGTCGAGCTCGCCGCGCGCGGCACGGCGCACTTCCAGACGCTCACCGGGATCCCCGTCGACGAGTTCCTGTCGCTCCTGAAGTGACCGAGGGAAGCCGTCACGGCCGCTGGATCCTGGCCGGCGGGATCGTGGGCCTCGCGCTCTCGCCCGGGGCGCGCCGGATGGGTATGAGCGTGCGCGCCCGCGCGCCTGCAAAGTTCTCGTTGCACAGCTGCGCGAACGGCACGCCGAAGGTCCGGATGTCGTCGCGCGCGTGCAGGCTGTTGCGCGGCCAGGTCGAGTCGTAGACCAGGTAGCCGCCCGCGGCAACTTCGCGCAGGTCGCGCGCATAAGTCTCGGCATTCATCGCGACCATCAGGTCAATGCGCCCCGAGCAGGCGCGCCAGCCCTCGCGCGTCACGCGGATCTCGTACCAGGTCGGCAGGCCCTGGATGTTGGACGGGAAGAAGTTCTTACCGACCACGGGCACGCCCATGCGGAAGATCGCCTTCATGACCAGCGAGTTCGCGCTCGCCGAGCCCGACCCGTTGACGTTGGCGAACTTGAGAGTGAAATCGTTTACGCGCGGCGCAGCGCTTGGGCGCTCTGGCATCGGGCCTCGTCCTCGGCATGTGGAATCTCGATCCATGACTTCTGCATGTCCCAGGCGTCCGTCGGGCAACGTTCGGCGCACAACCCGCAATGCACGCAGAGGTCCTCGTCCTTGACCATGACGCGTGCCGTCTGCACCAGCGGCTCGGAAACGTACAGCGGCTGGTCGGGATTGCGGCGCGGCGCCTTGAGCCGCCGGACCAGATCTGCCTCGTCGCCGTTCACCGCGATCGTCAGGCAGTCGGTCGGGCAGATGTCGATGCAGGCGTCGCACTCGATGCACAGCTTCGCGTCGAACACCGTCTGGATGTCGCAGTTGAGGCAGCGCGCAACCTCCTCCGCGGCGCGCCCGGCGTCGAAGCCGAGCTCGACCTCGATGTTCAGCTTGCGAAAGCGCTCCTTGAGGCTCACGTGCGGCATCAGGCGCCGCCCCTTGCCGTCGTAGTCGTTCTTGTACGACCACTCGTGCATGCCGACCTTGCGGCTCTGCAGGTTGACCCCGCGCGCCAGGCGCTCGGTGAGCGCCTCGCCCGCACAATGCTTGTGGATCGAGATGGCTGCCTGGTGGCCGTGCTCGACTGCCCAGATGATGTTTTTGGGCCCGAACGCGGCATCGCCGCCGAAGAACACGCCCTGGCGCGTCGATTCGAAGGTGACTACATCGACCTTCGGCACGTCCCACTTGTCGAACTCGATGCCCAGGTCGCGCTCGATCCATGGGAAGGCGTTTTCCTGCCCGATCGCAAGGATCACGTCGTCGCAGGGGATGAACACTTCCTCGACGGTACGCTGGGCGGTGATCTCCCCGTCTGCCATGTCGTATTCGAGGCGATCGAACTTCATGCCCCTGAGCTTGCCGCCTTCGACCACGAATGCCTTCGGCGCGTGGTTGATGACGATCTCGACGTTCTCTTCCTCCGCGTCCTCCAGCTCCCAGTCGGACGCCTTGAAAAAGGCGCGCGGCTTGCGCGCCATCACCTTGACGCTCTTTGCACCGAGCCTGAGCGAACTGCGGCAGCAGTCCATGGCCGTGTTGCCGACGCCGATGATCAGCACCCGCTCGCCGATCGAGTCGACATGCTCGAAGGCGACCGATTCCAGCCAGGCGATGCCGATGTGGATGCGGTCGGAATCCTTGCGCCCCGGCAGGCTGAGTTCCTTGCCCTTCGGCGCCCCGGTGCCGACGAACACGGCGTCGAAGCCGCCGTTTGCAAGGAGCTCCCGCATGCTCGCGACGGGCGTGCCGAGCCGGAGATCGGCGCCCATGCCGACCACATAGCCGATCTCCTCATCCAGTACCTCGGCCGGGAGGCGGAAGGCCGGGATGTTGGTGCGCATCAGGCCACCGGCGGTACGGAACTGCTCGAAAATCACGACCTCGTGGCCAATCGGCAGCAGGTCGTTGGCGACCGTCAGGGACGCGGGTCCCGCGCCGATGCAGGCGATCCGCTTGCCAGTGCGCCTCGCCGGCGCTTTCGGCAGGCGCGGGGTGATGTCGTCGCGCAGGTCTGCCGCGACGCGCTTCAGGCGACAGATCGCGACTGGCTTCTCTTCGACCCGTCGCCGCCGGCACGCGGGTTCGCACGGACGGTCACAGACGCGCCCGAGGATGCCGGGGAACACATTCGACTCGCGATTGACGATGTAGGCGTCCGAGTAGCGGCCCTGGGCGATCAGCCGGATGTACTCCGGGACGTCGGTGTGCGTGGGGCATGCCCACTGGCAGTCCACCACCTTGTGATAGTGATCGGGGTCTGCCGTGTCGGTAGGTTTCATCTGGCGCGCAGTATACCGGCCGGCCCCGCCGGTCAGGCAGGTCTGGCGCCGGCTGCCGCGCCCCGGTTGACGAGCTCTACGATCCGCGTCGCGGTCTCGAGCGCTCGCAGGCCATCCTCGCCAGAAACGACCGGCCGCCCGCGGTTGCGGACGGCATCGACAAAGGAACGGATCTCGTCCTGCAGCGCATCGCCCTGGTCGAAGCTGCGCTCCTCCAGGTCCACTTTCGGCAGGCCGTCGTCCCCGAGCGACGCCGGACGGCGCACGATCGTGAGCAACTTCTGCTGCAGGTCGATCGACAGGTAGGTGTCGGACTGGAAGATCCGCAGCTTGCGTTCCGCCTTCATGCTGATGCGGCTCGCGGTGACGTCGGCCACGCAGCCGTTCGCGAACCGGATGCGCGCGTTGGCGATGTCGATCTCGTCGGTGAAGACCGGTGCGCCGATGGCGTCAATCGATTCGATCGGCGAGCGGACGATGTGCTCGATGAGGTCGATGTCATGGATCATGAGGTCGAGGACGACGCTCACGTCGGTGCCGCGCGGCTTGAAAGGCGCGAGCCGGTTCGACTCTATGAACCGGGGCGACGCGAGCTCACCTGCGACCGCGCGAATCACGGGATTGAAGCGCTCGAGGTGTCCGACCTGCAGTACCAGCCCTTGCCGGCCCGCAATCGCGATGAGCTCGCGCGCCTCTTCCGCCGTTGCCGTGATGGGCTTTTCGACCAGCACGTGTGCGCCTGCCTCGAGGAAATCGCGCGCCACCGCGTGGTGGAGCACGGTCGGCGTTGCAATGCTGACGGCATCGGCCCGCCCCAGCAGCTCGCGGTGATCGGCAAAGCCCTCGACACCGAGTTCGGCCTTTAGCCGGTCGCGGGCCTCGGACGAAGGATCGGCGATGCCGACCAGTTCGCAGTCTGCGAGGCCGGCATATTTCTGGGCGTGAAAACGGCCGAGGTATCCGGCACCAATGACAGCGCAGCGCAATCGCGTCATGCAGCGACCAGTATAGCCGTCGGGAAGCGGCTTGCCCCGGCGTGGCCGAGAGGCGAGACTCTGGCGATGGCCTGGCACGACTCGATCCGGAACTGGTACGCGGGGCTTACCCCCTCCTGGCGCCGCGAGCTGCGGATTGGCGGGCTCTGGCTGGCCTTCGGGCTGCTCGCCATGCCTTTCCTCATCTACCTGGCAGGCATCCTGACCCTCGGACCGTACGAGGGCGGCCTGCTGGCTTTCCTCGGTTCGCTGCTGGCAGCGTTCTTCACGCTGAAGCTCACCGCCTGGCTGCTGGTGCTCGGTCCGTATCTCCTGTTCACCGCTGTACGCCTGCTGACCCGCCCGCTGCGGCGGGCGGGCTGAAACCTACTCTTCGTCTGCACGCTCGCGGCTCTTCGCGCTCTTGTCGCGCGCAGGGCGGAACTCGTTGCCGGCGCGCCACTCGGGCCAGGTCACTGCACTGGCAACGCGCGCACCGACCTCGAACAGCAGGCGCAAGTCCTCGATCGAACCACTGACGTCCCAGTCTTCCGAATACTCGTCGCCGGGCTTGTGATAGCGCTCCGCAGTAAATGCATCGAGCATCGCCTTGCCTGTGCCCTCGGGCTTGTCGCGCAGCATCGCGCCCGACTTGACGTACAGGGCGGGGACGCCTGCCTTGGCAAAGTTGAAGTGGTCCGAGCGGTAGAAGTATCCGGCCTCCGGGCGCTGGTCGGGCGTCAGCGTGCGTTTCTGGACCTTTGCGGCACCCGCGAGCAGGTCCTCGAGATCCGATGCGCCGAAACCCACTACCTCGATGTCCTTGGCGCGGCCGAGCGGGTAAAGCGCATCGATATTGATCACGGCCGCTGTCTTTGCCAGCGGCACCAGCGGATTCTCGGCGTAGAACTCCGACCCGAGAAGCCCTGATTCCTCCGCCGTGACGGCGAGGAAAAGCACGGAACGCGAGGCTCCCGGCAGCATGTCGCGGAAACCGCGCGCGATGGTCAGCATCCCGGCGATCCCGGTCGCATTGTCGACGGCGCCGTTGTAGATGCGGTCGCCATCCGGGTCATCAGCGAGTCCGAGATGGTCCCAGTGGCCCATGTAGATGACGTATTCGTCCGGGAGGTCCTTCCCTGGCATGACGCCTGCGAGGTTCGGGGAGCGTTTATGCCGGATTTCGTTCCGGACGCCGCCGTCTGCAGTGACGCCGAGCGGCACCGGCCGGAAGCCGCGCTGGACCGCGGCCGCCTTCAGCGCATCGAAATCCTGCCCGGCCAGCTCCAGCAGCTGTCGCGCGCGAGACTCGGTAATCCAGCCCTCCAGTTCCGTCCGGCCCGCGTTGCCGTCTTCGCGGTCGAGATAGAACTGGGGCCCCGACCAGCTGTTGCGCACCACGCCCCAGTCGTAGGAGGCGGGCAGCGTTTCATGGACGATGATCGCCGCCGCCGCGCCCTGGCGCGAAGCTTCCTCGAACTTGTAGGTCCAGCGGCCGTGGTAGGTCATGGCCTTGCCGCGAAACAACGCCTCGTCACCGGTGACGAACCCCGGGTCGTTCACCAGTATCAGCGCCGTCTTGCCGCGCATGTCGATGCCGGCATAGTCGTTCCAGCCGTACTCGGGAGCGTGGATGCCATAGCCGACGAATACCACCTCGCTGCCGGCGACCGAGGCGCCGGATTGCACCCGGCGCGAGCTGATGACCATGTCGTCGCCCTGCGCCAGCCTAATGCCGCCCTCGCCCTTCGAGAACGCGAGCTTGTGGTTGCTGCCGGTGATCTCGACCAGCGCGACATTCTGGCGAAAATCACCTCCAGACACGGGCTGCAGGCCGAGTTCCAGGAATTCTTTCTCCAGGTACTCGATGGTCTTGCGTTCGCCCTCGGAGCCCGGCTCGCGCCCCTGCATCTCGTCGGCCGACAGTTCCGCAACGTGACCGCGATAGACCTTCTGCGTGATCGCCTCGCCGGCCTTTTTCAGCATCCGGTCGTCGGCGTTGAATGCACCGAGGGTTGCGGCCAGTGCCGCCGGAATGAACAACAGGCGGAATACCTTGTCGAAACGGGTCATGTCATCCCCCGGGCGATGCCCGCAGGCCAGAAATACCAGCCGATGGCAACGAGCCAGAGCCACATCGCGGCTTGCGCGAACCAGCGCCAGGGCCGCTCGCGCTGCAGCCCGACAAATGCCGCGCCGGAAACGGCCGCCAGGATGCCGAAAATCGCCGCTGTGGCCAGGAGGCCCGGATATTCGTGGCTGGCCGCCGGCTGCCGGCTCGCGGCAAGCGCAAGGGTCAGGACGACCATCAGAAGGACCAGCGAGATCGAGGCGGCGGATCCCAGGACAACGCCTGTCAGGAAGCCCAATGGCCGCATCCGCGCGCTTCCTCCGGGGCGTGACACGGGTACTTGATACCGCGCCCTGTCGCCCATAGCCTGTACCAACTGGGTGCGGCCCACTGGGGCCGCTGAGGACGAGTGTAGCAGCCCATGACCCCCTGGCTTCGAGTGCCTGACGCTTCCAGAATTCGCCTCGCTGTGGCCTGTGCCATCGGGGCAGGCATCCTGCTGCTCGCCGGCCTTGGCGCGGAGCGAGCCCCGCTCGCGCCCGCAATCGCGCCCGCGGCGGCCTCCTCCGGGGACCTCGTTCCGAGCGAGCGTCACCGTCGCGTGATGCGACTCGTTTCCGAAGTGGTCGAGCGCCAGCATTACCGCCAGACTCCACTCGACGACGCGATGTCATCGCAGATCTACGAGCGTTACCTCGAAGCCCTGGACGGCGCCCGCAGCTACCTTCTTGCATCGGACATCGCCGAGTTCGAGCCGATGCGCTACCAGCTTGACGACGCGATCGAGCGCGCGGACGCCGCGCCGGCGTTCGGCATCTTCACCCGCTTCCAGGAGCGCAACCGCGAAGTGCTGCGCTATGCCCTGGAGCTGCTCGACACCGAGCCGGATTTCTCGATCGACGAGACCTTCCGCTTCGACCGCAGCGACGAAGGCTGGCCGGCGTCCGTGGACGAGCTTCATGAACTCTGGCGCAAGCGCGTGAAGAATGACGCCCTGTCGCTGCTGCTCGCCGGCAAGACCTGGCCCGAGGCCAGCGACGTACTGCGCAAGCGTTACGAGCGGGTGGCCAAGCGCATCGAGCAGATCACTGCCGACGACGTGTTCGAGACGTTCATGAACGCCTACTCGCACGTCTACGACCCGCACTCGAATTACCTGTCCCCACGCAACTCCGAGGAATACAACATCGCGATGAGCCTCTCCTACGAGGGCATCGGTGCCTCGCTGCAGCTCGTTGACGACTACGTGACGATCATGAACGTCCTGCCGGGGGGCTCCGCGGCCGCGTCGACCGAACTCAAGGTCGGCGACCGCATCACGGCTGTCGGCCAGGGCGAATCCGGTGCGCTGACGGATGTCGTCGGCTGGCGGCTTGACGACGTGGTGCAGTTGATCCGCGGGCCGGAGAACAGCTTCGTACGCCTGCAGATCCTGCCGGACTCGGCCTCGCCGGGCACCCAGGAGTCGCAGCTTGCGCTCAAGCGTTCGAAGATCACGCTCGAGTCGCAGGCCGCGAAGAAAGAGCTGCACACGATCACGCGCGGCGACCGGGAACTGCGCGTCGGCGTCATCTCCGTGCCGAGCTTCTACCAGGACTTCCAGGCCCGCATGAAAGGCGATCCCGACTACCGCAGCACTACGCGGGACGTTCAGCGGCTGATCGGCGAGTTGAAAGCCGAGGGCATCGATTCGCTGGTCATGGACCTGCGCGACAATGGCGGCGGTCACCTGTCGGAGGCAACCGGCCTGGTCGGCCTGTTCGTCGAACGGGGCCCGGTCGTGCAGTTGCGGGAAACGAGCGGACGCATCGAGGTGCTGGACGATCCTGAGCCCGGGATCGCCTGGGATGGCCCGCTGGTCGTACTCGTCAATCGCGCGAGCGCCTCGGCATCTGAGATTTTCGCGGGGGCGATCCAGGACTACCAGCGCGGGCTCGTCGTCGGTCAGCAGACCTACGGCAAGGGCTCAGTGCAGAACCTGTATCCGCTCGACCGCTATGCGCTCGGCCCCAAGGCCGGCTTCGGCCAGTTGACCGTCACGATCGGCAAGTACTACCGCGTCACTGGCGACAGCACCCAGCACCGCGGCGTTGAACCGGACATTTCCCTCCCCTCGCTGCTCGACACCGATGACATCGGCGAGAGCACGCGCGAAAGCGCGCTGCCCTGGGACCGCATCAATGCGGCCCGTTATACGCCGCAGTCCGCAGAACTGCCGGTCGTTTCGATCATCTCGCGCGCCCACGAGGAGCGCATTGCGCACAACCCGGATTTCGTCGCGCTGCAGGGTGATGTCGACGCGCTCACGCAACTGCGCAGCCAGCGTGACGTGTCGCTGAACCTCGCCAAGCGCCGCACCGAACGCGACGCCGTCGATGCCGACCGGCTCAAGCGCGAGAACGCCCGCCGCACAGCCCGGGGACTCGAGCCTCTGGCGAATGTGGACGCCCTGGACGACTCGGAGGCGCCCGATGCGGTCTTGGACGAGGCCGTCGAGATTGCGGCGGACGTCGTGCAGCTCCCGAAGGCGCAGGAGCCCGCGCGCTTTAGTTGAATCGCGGCCGGGCGCCCGTTACCCCCCTCTATTTCAATGGGTTAACTCCTAGCGGCTACCTATAGTGTTATACTTGACTACAACACTAAGGAACCGTAACATAGCGCCACCTGTTTCCTTGGAGCGGACTTTGATGCGCAGCGAAAGCCAGTTTCTCGCCCCGTTGGCAAAGCCGGCCCACTGGCTGGCCGCCGTCCTGCTCCTGGCCGCCGCCGCCGGACTCGTCGCCTGTGACCAGGCCAACGGAGACAGCAGGAAGGAAGGCCAGGAAGAAGTGCCCGCGGTGCCGGTTGAAGTCGCGACCACGCAGCGCGCCGAGATGGCGGCGCTGTACACGGGAACGGCACCCATCGAGGCCGATCGCCGGGCGCTCGTCATGCCCAAGGTGTCCGGCGAGATTCGCGCCGTGCTCGCCGATGAAGGCCAGCGCGTCAAGGCCGGCCAGGTGCTCGCCCGTCTCGACGGCGACCAGCTGAGGCTGGAGGTCGCGCTCCACGAAGCGACGATGCGCAAGCTTGAACGGGACTACAACCGCAATCTTGAGTTGCAGCAGAAGGGCCTGGTCAGCGCGACTTCGATCGACAATCTCAAGTACGAACTCGAAGCCGCCACGGCCAACTGGGAACTCGCCCGGCTGCAGCTTTCCTACACCGAGATCCGCTCGCCGATCGCCGGCACCGTCACCCAGCGCCTCGACCTGGTGAAGGTCGGCAACACCGTGACACCCGTCGGCGGCGTCATCGAGAGTGCCGACAGCTCGCTGTTCGTCGTGGAAGACCTCGACACGCTGATCCTGCGCGTCAGCGTGCCCGAGCGCGAACTCTCGAAGCTCTCGGTCGGGCAGCCCGCGGAACTGACATTCGACGCGGTTCCGGGCCGCACGTTCCAGGGCGAGATCGCCCTCATCAGTCCCTCCATCGATCCCGCGACAGCGACATTCGGCGTCCGGATCCGCGTCACGGAATCCGGCGGCCTGCTGCGGCCGGGCATGTTCGCGCGCGTCGCGATCGTCTACGAGCGCAAGCTCGACGCGCTGCAGATCCCGCGCACGGCGCTGCTCGACACCGAGGGCCAGCCGAAAGTATTCGTCGTCAAGGACGGCAAGGCAGCGGAGCGCGCGGTGAAGCTCGGGCTGTCCAACGGTGCCTGGATTGAGGTCACCGAGGGGCTCGAGGACGGCGAGCAGGTCGTCGTCGTCGGCCAGGGCGCTGTCAAGCCCGGCGCCGCGGTCCGCGTCGTGAATTCCACGGCGCGCCCTGCGGCTGCGAAGCTCGCGCCCGTGACTGCCGGCTGAGCGCGGTCCCAGGCCGATGAAGATCGTCGAGTTCGCCACGCGGCGCCGGGTCACGATACTGATGGTGACCGTCGCCGTCGTGTTGTTTGGCTTCGTTTCGCTTTCGCGGTTGAAGCTGAACCTGCTGCCGGACCTCTCGTACCCGACGCTGACCGTGCGCACGGACCTTCCGGGCGCCGCGCCGCTCGAGCTCGAGACGCTCGTCACCCGCCCGCTCGAGGAATCGGTCGGCATCATCCGCAACGTCCGCTCCGTGCGGTCCGTCTCCCGGGCCGGCCAGGCCGACTTGATCCTGGAATTCGCCTGGGGCACGGACATGGATCTCGCAGGCATCGATGTGCGCGAGAAGATCGACCTGCTGCAGCTGCCGCTCGAGGCCAGCCGGCCGATCCTGCTGCGCTTCGATCCCTCGACCGAGCCCGTGATGCGTTACGCATTCGTCGACACGGGTGAGTTCGCCAGGTCCGCGACCGGCGGGTCCGGAACCGTGGATCGCCTCAAGTCGCTGCGCAGGTTCGCCGACGACCGTCTGAAACCGGACCTGGAGTCGGTCGACGGATCCGCGGCCGTCAAGGTCAGCGGCGGCTACGAGGACGAGATCCAGGTCTTCGTGGACCAGCAGAAGCTGGCGCAGCTGAACCTCTCCATCGACATGATCGCCAAACGCCTGCGCGAGGAAAACGTAAACCTGTCCGGCGGGCGCCTCGAGCAGGGCACCCAGCGCTTCCTGGTGCGCACGCTGAACGAGTTCGCGTCCGTGCAGGAAATGGCGGACGCGATCATCGCAAACGTCGAGGGCAGTCCTGTTTACCTGCGCGACGTCGCGACCGTCACGAGCGGCTACAAGGACCGCGAGGCGATCACGCGCGTCGACGGGCGCGAGTCCGTCGAACTTGCGGTCTACAAGGAGGGTGACGCGAACACGGTGCAGCTCGCCTCCGGCGTCCGCGCCCGCGTCGAGGAGCTCGGCAAATCACTGCCGCCCGGCAGCGAACTCACCCTCGTCTACGACCAGTCGAAGTTCATATCCTCGGCGATCGGCGAAGTGCGCGATGCCGCGCTGATCGGCGGACTACTGGCGATCCTGGTGCTCTACCTGTTCCTGCGCGACGCGCGCGCGACTTTCATCACCGGGCTCGCGATCCCGGTCTCGGTCATCGGCACGTTCGTGCTGATGTACATGTTCGACCTGTCGCTGAACATCATGTCTCTGGGCGGCATTGCGCTCGCCGTCGGCATGCTGGTGGACAACGCGGTCGTCGTGCTCGAAAACATCGTCCGCCACCGCGAGGCGGGCCGGTCCCGGGTCGAAGCGGCGACGCTCGGCACCAGCGAGGTCGGCACCGCGATCACCGCCGCGACGCTTACGTCGGTCGCCGTATTCTTCCCGATGGTGTTCATCACCGGCATCGCCGGACAGCTGTTCCGCGACCAGGCGCTGACGGTGAGCTTCTCACTGCTGTTCTCGCTGGTCGTTGCCATGACGCTGGTGCCGATGCTCGCGGCCGGAAAGCCGGAGTTCGCCGTGCCGGACCCGGACCGCGATCCTGGGCGGCTCGGACGCGGCATTGGAGCGCTTCTCGCTTTCAAGCGTCGCGTGGCGGCGCAGGTGTCCGGGTTCATGGCCTGGCTGTTGGCGTTCCTGGCGCGGCCGACGCAGTCGGGGTTCGCCGCAGTGCAACGGGCCTACCTGCCGGCCCTGCGCTGGTCGCTCGAGAACCGCGGCCGCGTCGTGGTGGTCTCGGTCGCGATCCTGCTGCTGACCGCCGCACTGGTCCCGCGGCTCGGCTCGGAGCTTATTCCGCAGCTCTCGCAGGGCGAATTCATGGCGGATCTGCGCCTGGCGCCTGGCACTCCCCTCGAGCAGACTGACCGCGCGATGGCCACCGCCCAGCAGCAAGCGTTGGCGCTTCCGGAAATGGCGCTCTCCTACGCCGTGACGGGCACCGGCAACCGCCTCGATGCGAGCCCCACCGACGCCGGAGAGAACACGGGTCGCCTCTCCGTCACGCTCAAGCCAGGCGCCGGTTCGAACGAGGAACAGGCGGCGATCGACGCCCTGCGGGTCGGGTTCGACGAGCTGGCCGGCGTGCAGTACCAGTTCAGCCGCCCCGCCCTGTTCACGTTCGCCTCACCGCTCGAGGTTACGATCACGGGCTACGAGCTCGACCGGCTGCGCCTGGCCGCCGATCAGGTCCGGCTCGCCATGCAGGCGAGCCCGGAGTTCAGCGACATCAAGTCCACTGTCGAGGCGGGCAACCCCGAGATCCAGATCGTGTTCGACCAGGAACGCGCGGCCCAGCTGGGCATCACGGTACGGGAACTCGCAGACCGCGTGGTGTCGAGCATTCGCGGCGACGTCGCTACGCGCTACAAGCTGCGCGAGAAGAAGATCGACGTTCTGGTGCGCAGCGTCGACACCCGCGCCTCTTCCGTCGAGGAGATCCGTGCCCTGATCGTCAACCCCGGCAGCGAGCGCCCGGTTCCGCTCGCCGCCGTCGCGGAGATTACCGTCGCGACTGGTCCCGCCGAGATCCGCCGCACCCGCCAGCAGCGCGTGGCGATCGTGTCCGCCAACCTTTCGGGTGGAGACCTTGGATCCGCAATCGCCGAGCTCAACCGCATCGTGGCAAGCGTGGAGATGCCGGTGGGCGTCACGGCCGAGGTCAGTGGACAGAGCACCGACATGAAGGAGTCTTTCCGCTCGCTGCAATTCACCATGCTGCTCGCGGTTTTCCTCGTCTACCTCGTGATGGCCTCGCAGTTCGAGTCCCTGCTGCACCCGTTCGTGATCCTGCTTACGATTCCGCTCGCGCTCGTGGGTGCGGTCTGGGCGATGCTCCTGACCGGCACAACCGTGAATGTCGTCGCTTACATCGGCCTCATCATGCTGGCCGGCATCGTGGTCAACCAGTCGATCGTGCTGATCGACGCCGTCAACCAGCTGCGGGAGAAAGGCCTCGCAAAGCATGAGGCGATCGTGGAAGCCGCACGCCTGCGCCTTCGGCCAATCGTCATCACCAAGCTCACCACGATTCTCGGGCTGCTGCCGATGGCCATCGGCCTCGGCGAAGGCGCCGAGATCCGCAGGCCGATGGCCATCACCGTGATCGGCGGCGTTGCGGTCGCGAGTTTCTTCACCTTGCTCGTAATTCCGGTCATCTACTCGCTGCTCGACAGAAAGCGCTTCAAGCCCGCATGATCCACACGCGATTCGCGCTGCGCAGGCCCGTCACGACGCTGATGACTTTCATCGCAATCGCCCTCATCGGCGTGATCGCGACCCGCCTGCTGCCGCTGGAACTGTTCCCGGACATCCGCTTTCCAGGCATCGAGATCACCATCCCCTATGCCGGGTCGACGCCCGAGGAGGTCGAACAGCTCATTACGCGCCCGGCCGAGGAAGCGATCGCAACCCTGTCAGGCGTCAAGGAGATCCGCTCCACGTCGTCCGAGACCGGCGCCGAGATGGTGGTGTTCTTCGAGTGGGACCGCGACCCCTCCGCGGTCGGATTCGAGGTTCGCACCAGGCTGGAATCCATCCGCCACGAGTTTCCGCCTAGCGCGAACCGGATACTGACGCAGATGTTCGCGGCCGGCGACGACCGGGTGGTTTCGATCCGCATTGCGAGCCAGGAAGACCTCACCCGGCAGTACGACCTGCTTGACCGCTACCTCAAGAAGCCGCTCGAGCGCCTCGAAGGCGTCGCGCGCGTCGCGCTGGAGGGCGTCGAACCGCTCGAGCTGCGGATCCTCGTCGACCCGGTGCGCCTGGCGGCGCACGGCGTGGACATCGCGCGCCTGCGCGACTCCCTGGAAGGGGCCAACTTCTCGGTCAGCGCGGGCCAGCTGACCGGCGGCGAGCAGCGCTTCCTGGTGCGCCCGATCGGCGAATTCCAGACCATCGAGGATGTGCGCAGATTCATCGTGGCCGGCAACGTGAGGCTCTCCGACATCGCGGACGTCAGCCTGGTAACCCCGGAGCTCACGGTGGGCCGACACCTGAACGGCCGGCCTGGAGTCGGGCTCGACGTGTTCAAGGCGACCGGCGCCAACATCGTCGAAGTCGCCGAGCGCGTCATGGCCGTGGTCGACGAGCAGCGCAGGCTTCCGCAGCTGCAGGGCGTCGAAGTCATCGCGCTGCAGAACCAGGCCGAGAGCATCAGGAGTTCGCTGACCGAGTTGCGCAACACGGGGCTGATCGGCGCGGGCTTTGCGCTGGTCGTATTGTTCATGTTCCTGCGCGACTGGCCGACGACGCTGATCGTCGGCCTCGCCGTGCCGTTCTCGCTGCTCATGACCGTCGCGGCCATGTACTTCCTGGGTTTCTCGCTCAACATCCTGACGATGATGGGCATGCTGCTGGCGATCGGGCTGCTGGTAGACAACGCCGTCGTCGTGACCGAGAGCATATTCCGTCACCGGCAGTCAGATAGCGCAGACCCTATCCAGTCGACGCTCACCGGTGTCAGCGAAGTCGGCCTCGCGGTGCTCGCAGGCACGCTATCGACGGTAATCGTCTTCCTGCCGATCATCTTCGGAGAGGAAAGCGAGATCGCGATATTCATGGTGCACGTGGCCGTGCCGATCGTCATCTCGATGCTCGCCTCGCTGCTCGTAGCGCAGACGATCATCCCGACGCTGACGGCGCGGTTCCCGCCCCCGCCCCGGATCCGGGCCGGTTCATACTACGCGGGAATCCAGGCCTGGTACCTGCGCCGCCTGGAGTGGCTATTTGCCCACAAGTGGTGGTCTGCCCTGTTTGTCCTGCTGATCGTGCTCTCGCCCGTGCCGCTGTTCGCGACCGGCCTCGTGAAGATGGACATGTTTCCCCAGGATGCTTCGGACCGCATCTACCTGCCTTACCACATCGAAGGCACATACCCGCTCGCCCGCACCGAGGAGGCCGTCACGCGGGTCGAACAGTACCTGGACGCCAACAGGGAGCGTTTCGGCATCGATCTCGTGTACAGCTACTACACGCCTGACGACGCATCGAGCGTCATTCGCCTCAAGCCGCGCGACGAATTGCCGATGGAGCCGCGCGAGTTGATGAAGGAGATCGAGAAAGGCTTGCCGGAGATAATCATCGGCAAACCCAGCTTCCGCTTCGACGAGGAGCAGGAGCAAACCGGCTCCTTCAGCATGCGACTCACCGGCGAGTCGACCGAGGAGCTGGTGGCGCTCTCGCGCACCGTGGTGCAGCGGCTACGCGACGTGAAGGGCTTCGACTCCGTGCGCACGACGGCAAAAGCCGGCGAGCATGAGGTGCAGGTGATTGTCGACCGCGAGCGCGCCGCGAGGCTCGGGCTCTCGCCGCAGGCGGTCGCGCAGACGGTCGCCGTCGCCATGCGCGGCGACCCGCTCAAGGAGTTCCGCGCCGACGATCGGGAAATCCAGATGCGCCTTGCATTCCGTGCCGACAACCGGCAGACCCTGGAGGACCTGGCAGCCACCCCACTCTACCTCCCGGACGGCACGCGCAGCACCCTCGGGACGGTCGCCGACCTGCGCATCGACCAGACCTCGCGCACCATCGAGCGAGTCGACCGCATGACTTCAGTGGCTATCGAGGGCATCGTCGCCGACGAGTCCTCGCTCGAAGAGGTGAAGAAGGGCGTCGAAGCCGCCATGGAGCAGTTCCCGCTGCCCCCGGGCGTCGGCTGGCAGTACGGCCGCAGCGTCGAAGACAGCGACGACACCGCAAAGACCATGCAGACCGACATCCTGCTCGCGATCGCGCTGATATTCCTGGTGATGGCCTCGCTGTTCGAGTCCCTCCTGTATCCCGTCTCGATCCTCACGTCGATCGTGTTTGCGATCGTGGGCGTTTTCTGGGGCCTCGCCATTACCCAGACACCGATGTCGTTCATGGCGATGCTCGGGATCATGATCCTGATCGGTGTGATCGTGAACATCGGGATCGTACTGATCGCGCATGTCATCGACCTGCGCAAGGAGGGCATCAGCCGGGACGAGGCGATCTTCGAGGCGGCCCGCCATCGCCTGCGCCCGATCCTGATGACGACCGTGGTGACGCTGCTGGCGATGCTTCCGCTCGCGGCCGGTGACATCCAGGTCGGCGGCGGAGGACCCTCGTATTACCCGATGGCGCGGGCGCTTATATCGGGACTGCTGTTTGGATCGGTGACGTCACTGTTCTTCGTGCCGCTGTTCTACGTCTGGCTCGATGACTTGAACGTCTGGCGCCAGAGAATCCAGCTCCATTCGCAGGGCGGAGGAGCCGGAGGGGTCGCACCCCTTCAGCCCAGTACAGGCGCATCACCTTGATGTAGCGTCGCTGAAGGGGTGCGCCCCCTTCGTGCCCTTCAACGCAATAGAACTTTGTAGACGTCCCAATAGTCGTCGACGAGTACGTTTGCGTCCGGCGCGCCGTCGCTCACCGTGGGTGGCAATGACGCCGGTTGCGGCACAGTCTCGCTGGCATTCCGCCAGGTCGCGCCAGGCGCCATCTTCTCGCCACGCTTCTTGAACTCGGCCGCGAGGCCATCCTGCGCCTTGACCATGGCCAACGCCTGGGCGATCTCGCGCAGCCGGGCGAGGCAGGCATCGAGGCTGCCGTGCCTGGCACTCTCGACGCTGCGATTGTTGGCGAGTCTCGCGTCCATCGCGAGGCCGGATACGGCGAGCCGCGCGAAGAGGTGCTGCGCGCAGGCGATCGCCGCAAGATTCACGAGGCGACGGCCCGCGATCGACATGCCCGGGAACTCCGGCCAGGGTTCCTTCTCGATCGTGCGGTGCGATTCGCGCATCTCGCCCAGGTGGCGCTCGGCCGCGCCGCAGCGCTCCTGCTGGGCGATGATTTCGGCCGCCAGCTCGCGCCGCTTGAAGTAATGCCAGAAGCGCTGGAGTCGGGTCATGCGCGTCTCGAACTCGCGCAGCCGCTCGCGCTCCGCGTCCGCGACCTCCTGGGCCTGCCGGAGCCTTTCGTCGGCGACCTTGAGCCGGTCAGCGCGATCAGCCTGGAACTCAGCGAGCTGCTGCTTGCGCTCCGCGTCCTGGCGCTCGCGCTTGAGCTCGGAGGAGAATTTTTCGAGTTGCTCGCGGCTGGCGCGCCACAGGCCCTTGAGCCCGAAATGGACCAGCGCGTCGACCCCGCGTTCGGGGTTTCCGAGCAGCACTTCGAGCTGCTCGAGCTGCTGCTGCAGCCGTGCGTTCGCGTTCTCCTGCTGCTTGAGCTTGTTGCGCAGATTGTGCAGCTGATCGTCGAGGTCCTGGAGTTCCTTCTTGAGCTCGGCGCGGTTCCAGAACAGCTTGAGCAACCGCTCCTGCTCGGCCGGATCAGTCTTGCCAATTGAGGGCAGCTTCAGCTGCGACCACTTGTCAGGGAGCATGACGGCCATTGGCCTTGCTCAGGTGACCGGCACCGCGAAGCGGTGACCGCTCTCGGCGCAGTACTCGAGCCACTTGTTGAGCAACATGTTGCAGGTCCAGCGCTCACCATGGCTGGCGGCGACCCCCGCCGCACGTCCGCGTGACCGCGGGTGCGTGGGCCCGGGCCCGGTGCCACAGGCTTCCGCGAGACGCGCATCGTGGTAGACGCGCACGTCGAGCTGGGGCTCGCGCGCTATCGCGTCGTCCGCTCCGAAAAGGTAAGTCATCTGGAATGCGGTCGTGTAGCGGCACTGCTCGACGATCGAGAGTTCGAGGGCAGGCTCTCCCGCAACCCGGGAGACGAGCGATCCGCGCAGGCGGCGCAACTCCGGCACGAGCCAGCCGAGCCGGATGTAATTGCTCTCATAGAGCGTCATCAGGCTCACGAACGAACGCGGCCGCGCGCGCCATGAGATCGTGCAGACGTCGTCCGACAACATGGATTTGACTATATCACAGGAAAATCCGGCGAAATCCCGGGTGATTCGTGCGCTTTGTCACGAATCCGTCACGGCCTCACGCGCCGCGGGATCGCCAGGCGCTCGAGCACGCGGCTTGCGATCTCCTCGATGGACGTGTCCGTGGTTTCGAGGTACGGGATGCCTTGACGCTCGAATAGCTGCTCGGCGGCGCGCACTTCGAATGCGCACTGCTGCGCGGACGCATAGCGGCTGTCGGGGCGGCGCTCTTGCCGGATCTGCTGCAGCCTGCCCGGTTCGATCGTGAGCCCGAACAGTTTCCGTCGATACGGCTCGACCACCAGCGGCAGCCGCCCGCCGTCCAGGTCTTCCTCGGTCAGTGGGTAATTTGCCGCAAAAGCCCCGTATTGCAGGGCCATGTACACGCAGGTTGGCGTCTTCCCGGAGCGCGAAACCCCGATCAGGATCACATCCGCGCGCTCGTAGTCGCGGGTCTGGGCCCCGTCATCGTTCGCAAGTGCGAAGTTCGTCGCATTGATGCGCATCGTGTAGGCCGTGAGGTCCGTCATGCCGTGGGCGCGGCCCAGCACATGTGCCGACGTCTGCCCGAGCTCCTGCTCCAGCGGGCCGAGAAACGCGTCAAAGAAATCGAGGAACAGGCAATGCGCCTCCCGGAGCGCGTCGCGGACCTCGCTGTTGACGAGCGTGGCGAACACGATCGGGCGTTCGCCCTCATCGCGCCCTGCCTGGTCGATCTTCGCAGCGGCTTCACGCGCCTTGTCAACCGTGGAGATGAATGGCAAAGTTACCGGCCTGAATTCCATGCCGTCGAACTGCGTCAGCAGGCTGTGTCCCATCGTTTCGGCGGTGACGCCGGTCTGGTCGGACACGAAGAAGACAGTACGTCGCTGCTTCATGGCGGATCATCCGTTGGCTGGCGCGGCTCCGGGCCGGCGCGCGACTGATCGTAACAGGTGCAGAACGAGCAAGGATCGCGCGTGACCAGCTACACGATACCGCTGGGGAAGCTGCGCATGACCGACGTCGAGTCGGTCGGCGGCAAGAATGCCTCGCTCGGAGAGATGATCGGCCAGCTCGCCGGCGCGGGCGTCCGCGTCCCCGGTGGTTTCGCGACCACCGCCCAGGCCTACCGCGACTTCCTTGCCCAGGACGGGCTCGGCGCGCGCATTGCATCCGAACTCTCCGGCCTCGACGTCGAAGACGTCGGGCGGCTCACGGCAGCCGGGGGCCGGATCCGCAGCTGGATCCTCGCGACGCCATTCCAGGAGCGCCTCGAGCGCGAAGTGCGGGCGGCGACTGCGAACCTCGGCAATGGCGCATCCGCCGTCGCGGTGCGTTCCTCGGCGACAGCCGAGGACCTGCCCGGCGCCTCCTTCGCGGGCCAGCAGGAAACCATCCTCAATGTACGTGGACCGGAATCGGTGCTTGCTGCGATGCACCAGGTTTTCGCGTCGCTCTACAATGACCGTGCCATCTCCTACCGCGTGCACCAGGGCTTCGACCACGCCCAGGTCGCGATTTCCGTCGGTGTACAGCACATGGTGCGCAGCGACCTCGGCGCGAGCGGCGTCATGTTCACGCTCGACACGGAATCCGGCTTTCGCGACGCCGTGTTCATCACCGCGTCCTGGGGCCTTGGCGAACTGGTCGTGCAGGGCGCCGTGAATCCAGACGAGTTCTACGTTTACAAGCCGGCACTGCGTGCGGGCAGGTTCGCCGTGATCCGGCGCAACCTCGGCTCCAAGGCCTCGCGGATGGTGTACGCGACCGATCCCGGTCCGGGACGCTGGGTCGAGACCGTGGAGGTGCCCGCCTCCGACCGCGCGCGCTTCTGCATCGGCGACAGCGACGTGCAGGAGCTTGCGCGACAGGCACTCGTCATCGAAGACCATTACGGCTGCCCGATGGACATCGAGTGGGGCAAGGACGGGGAGACCGGCGAAATCTACGTGCTGCAGGCGCGTCCCGAGACGGTTCAGAGCCGGTCCGGGCGCTCGATCCTGCGCTACACGCTGAAGCAACGTTCGCGCGCCATCGCCCGCGGCCGCGCGATCGGCCAGCGCATCGGCGCAGGTCCGGCCAGGGTCGTGTCCGGCGCGCGCGAGATGACTCGCGTCCAGCCGGGTGACGTGATCGTCTCGGACATGACCGACCCGGACTGGGAGCCGGTCATGAAGCGGGCGGCTGCGATCGTGACGAATCGCGGCGGCCGTACCTGCCACGCGGCAATCATCGCCCGCGAACTCGGCATCCCGGCAGTCGTGGGCTGCGGCGACGCGACCGCCAAGATCCGCGACGGCGAGCCGGTCACGGTCTCTTGCGCCGAAGGGGACACGGGCGTCGTCTACGAGGGCAGACTCGACTTCGAGCAGCAGCGCATCGAACTCGACTCGCTGCCGGAGCCACCGGTGCGGATCATGATGAACGTCGGCAACCCCGACCGCGCCTTCGACTTCGCCTCGATTCCGAATCACGGGGTCGGCCTCGCGCGGCTCGAGTTCATCATCAACCGCATGATCGGCGTTCACCCAAGGGCGCTGCTCGAGTTCGCGTCGCTCGAGCCGGGTGTACGTGACCAGGTCAAGCGGCAGATGGCCGGGTATGACGACCCGGTGCGGTTTTTCGTCGAGAAGCTCGCCGAGGGCATCGCCAGCATCGCGGCGGCGTTCGCGCCCAACCCCGTGATCGTGCGGCTGTCGGACTTCAAGTCGAACGAGTACGCCAACCTGATCGGCGGGCGCCAGTACGAGCCGCACGAGGAGAACCCGATGCTCGGGTTCCGCGGCGCGTCGCGCTACACGGACCCGGCGTTCGGGCCCTGCTTCGAGCTTGAATGCCGCGCGATCCGCCGCGTGCGCGAGGAAATCGGGCTTGCGAACGTCCAGGTCATGGTCCCGTTCGTGCGCACGGTCGAGGAAGGACGGAAGGTCGTCGAGCTGCTCGCCCGAAACGGGCTCGAGCGGGGCACGAACGGGCTGAAAGTCATCATGATGTGCGAGCTGCCGACCAATGCGCTGCTGGCACGCGAGTACCTCGAGCATTTCGACGGCATGTCGATCGGTTCGAACGACATGACCCAGCTTACGCTCGGCCTGGACCGCGACTCGGCAATCATCGCCTCGCTGTTTGACGAGCGCGACCCGGCAGTCAAGGCGCTGCTCGCGATGGCGATACGGGCCTGCAAGGAGTCCGGAAAATACATCGGCATCTGCGGCCAGGGTCCATCCGATCATCCCGACCTGGCCCGCTGGCTTGTCGACCAGGGCATCGATTCGCTGTCATTGAATCCCGATACGGTCGTCGAGACCTGGCTGTACCTGGCGAACGGCTCAAAGAAGTAGAAATAAAGGGGACGTTCACCTTTTCTTTATACGGACCAGACGGTGATCCAGCCCTTTGATGAAAAAGGTGAACGTCCCCTTTATTTCCGCCCGCGCCCGCTAACGCGTGTCGAGGCCGCTTCGCGCCATTTCCCAGTTGCGGCCGTCGTACGGGCGGATCGTCATCGACTTGATCGTCGCGGGGTCGAGGCAGCGGGCGTTGACGGAGAAGCCGTCTGGGTGTGAGCGCGGAACGTAGAAGGACTTGACGCCGCAGCGGCTGCAGAAGCGGTGCTTCGCGGCGCCGGTGCCGAACGTGTACTCGGTGAGGTGATCCGCTCCGGCAAGCAGCCGAAATTCTCCGGCGCCGACGATCAGGTGGAGGTAGCCCGAGCGGGCGCAGATCGAGCAATTGCACTCGATCAGGTCGAGGTCGGGCGGCGCAAGCACTTCGAGGCGCACGCGGCCGCAGTGACAGGAGCCCACGTGCCAGACCGTCCCGGCCGGTTTCAGGTCCGCGGTGCGTTCCATGGCGCGGCAAACAGGGCCGAGCGGTAGTGGCGCAGCTCCTCGATTGATTCATGAACATCCGCGAGCGCCGTATGGCGCGACTCCTTCTCGACACCGGCCGCAACCTCGGGCGCCCAGCGGCGCGCCAGTTCCTTGAGGGTGCTGACGTCGAGGTTGCGGTAGTGGAAGTAACGCTCGAGTTCAGGCATCCAGCGTGCGAGAAACCGGCGGTCCTGACAGACGCTGTTGCCGCACATCGGCGAGCTATTCGGGCCCAGGTGTTGCGCAAGAAATGCGAGGGTCTCGCGCTCGGCGGCAGCTTCGTCCGTGGCGCTCGCGAGAACCCGCGCGGAAAGTCCGCTCGCGCCGTGGGTGCGCGTGTTCCATTCGTCCATGGCCGCGAGCGTCGCCTCGGACTGGTGCACGGCGATGACCGGGCCCTCGGCGATCACCGCGAGGTCCGCGTCGGTCACGACCGTCGCGATCTCGATGACCCGGTCTCTCTCCGGGACGAGGCCGGTCATCTCGAGGTCGATCCAGATCAGCCTGTCGCCGTGCGCCATGTTGCCGGTGATCTTACCAGAGGCTAGAGTGCCCCTCGTCCGTACGCCATGCACTCCTCCACGCCCGTTGCACCAACACTCGAGGGCCGCGTCGTTGCCAGCCATGGCCGCGACGCGATGGTCGTCGGCAGCGATGGCGGCCGCGTGCATTGCCGCCTGCAGGGCCGGCGCCTGGCCGTCGTCTGCGGCGATCGTGTGCGCTGGCAGTCGGCCAGCACCGAGGGCGGCGACGGTATCATCGTCGAAGTCCTGCCGCGCGTGAGGCTGCTTGCGCGGATTTCCTCCCGCGGCGAACTAGAACCCGTCGCCGCGAACCTCACTCAGCTGGTCGCCGTCGTCGCCCCCATCCCGGCGCCGGATTTCGGCCTATGCGACCGGTACCTCGCCGCTGCCGAGTGGAACGGGCTCAGCGCCTGCGTGGTCGCGAACAAGGCCGACCTCGAAGACCCAGGCGCCACGCTCGATGCCCCGCTCGCGGACTATGCCCGGATCGGCTATCCCGTCTTGCGCGCGAGCAAGCGGCTCGCGGATGGAGTCGACGCGCTGCGCCAGCACCTCGCCGGCGGCACCAGCGTGCTGGTCGGGCAGTCTGGAGTCGGCAAGAGTTCGCTCACCAACGCCCTCGTGCCGGGCGTTGCGGCGACCGTGGCCGAAGTCACGCGGGCGAGCGAGAGCGGGCGCCACACGACGACGACCGCCGCGCTCTACACCCTGCCGTCGGGCGGGGAGCTGATCGACTCGCCAGGCGTTCGCGATTTCTCACCGCCCCTGCCGGCGCCGCGCGAGATAGCCGGCGGTTTCCGGGAAATCGCGGCGCTGGCTGCAGAGTGCCGTTTCAGGGACTGCCTGCACCGGCGCGAGCCCGGCTGCCGGGTGACGGCTGCTGCGGGCGGCGCGGTCGCCGTTCGCCGGCTCGAGAGCTATCTGCGGTTGTTGGAACTCGCGGAGGAAATGACGTCGCGGATCAGGCGATGAGCTGACGGCCAGCCAGCGCGTGGGCCAGCGTACCGCCGTCCACGTACTCGAGCTCGCCGCCGACCGGCACGCCGTGGGCGATGCGCGTCGCGCGGATCGCGCGGCGCGACACCAGCTCGCCGATGTAGTGAGCCGTGGCCTCTCCCTCGACGGTCGGGTTGGTCGCCAGGATCACCTCGAGAATCTCGCCCTCGTCCAGCAGGGCCTCGAGTCGGTCGAAGCCGAGCTGGTCCGGGCCGATCCCGTCGAGTGGTGACAGGTGCCCCATCAGCACGAAGTAGCGACCGCCATAGCCGCCGGACTGCTCGACGGCCACGACGTCTGCCGGCGATTCCACGATGCACAGCACCGAAGCGTCGCGCCGGGGCGCCGCACATATCTCGCAGACTTCGCCATCCGTCAGCATGCGGCAGCGGCGGCAGTGGCCGACGTTTGCCGCCGCGTCCTCCAGCGCACGCGCGAGCGCGCGCCCGCCGTCGCGGTTGCGCTCCAACAGGTGAAACGCCATCCGCTGGGCGGACTTCGGGCCGACGCCCGGCAGCACGCGCAGGGCCTCTATGAGGCGGGCGAGTCCCGGGGAGTACTTCATCCCGGCCGTCAGAACGGCAGTTTCATGCCCGGCGGCAGCTGCATTCCGCCCATCGCGCCGGACATGTGCTGCTGGACCACCTCGCCCACGCGCCGGGTTGCGTCGTTGCAGGCCGCGGCCACGAGGTCCTCGAGCATCTCCCGGTCCGAGCCTGCGACCGTGGGATCGATCTCGACCCGCCGCACCTCGTGACGCCCGTTCATGACGACCTTGACCATGCCCCCTCCTGCTTCGCCGGTGACCTCAATGGTCCCGAGCTGCTCCTGGGCCTTCTGCATGTTCGCCTGGAGCTGCTGCGCCTGGCGCATGAGCTGTCCGAGATTCGGTTTCATGCAGGCATCTTAACCTACGGGCTTGATCGATTCCGGCTGCAGGACCGCACCGAACCGCTCGCGCAGCGTCTGCACATTCGGGTCCCGCTCGAGAGCCGCTCGGGCCGATTCGAGGCGCTCGTCGCGGGCCTGTTCCTCGCGGCGCGCCGGCGTGTCCCCCGCGCCGCCCCGCTCGATTTCCAGCGTCGCCGCATCGCCCACGAGCTGGCGCAAGGCCTGCGCGAAGCGGTCCTCGAGCTGGCGCGTATGCAGGCTACCGGCACGCTCGTCGAGCAGGAACCGGAAATGGTTGCCGGTGCGCGCGATGAGCTGACAATTGCCCGCGAGCTGCCGGGCCGGGCCCTTGAGCTCCAGCCGCGCAAGGAGCGAGGGCCAGTCGCCTTCTCCGCCCGTCGGCGGCCTTGCGGTCTTCACCGGGGCCGTTGGCATCGCCGGGATTCCGGGTGCTTCCACCAGCCGACCGGATTCTCCTTTCGACTCCGGCGCGCGGAACGCGAGGATCCTGAGCAGGGTCATCTCGAAACCAGTGCGCGGGTCCGGCGCATGCTCCAGGTCGCGCCGGCCGAGGATGGCGAACTGGTAGGCCAGCTGAATGTCTTCCGGCGGCAGGCGCGCGGCCAGCGCGGCCAGGGTTTCGGTCGGCCAGGCCTCGTCTTCGCCGAGGTCCGGTACGGCCTGGCGCAGGGCGACCTTCTGCAGCAAGGCAGCGAGTTCCTCGAGCAACTGCCCGTAGTCGGGAGCGAATTCGTCGATCGCCGCGATGCTCGCGAACAGCGATTTGGCGTCGCGCCCGGCCAGGTGCTCGACCAGCCGAAGCACCTGCTGGCGATCGACGGTGCCGAGCATCGAGCGCGCGTCGGACTCGATCACCCGGCCGGCGCCGAAAGCCAGCATCTGGTCGAGCAGCGACAGCGCGTCGCGCAGGCTGCCGTCCGCGGCGCGTGCGAGCAGCGCGACGGCAGGCGCCTCGAAGGTGGCACCCTCGGCCGCAAGGATCTGTTGCATTCGCGCCGCGATCAGGGAGGCCGGCAGCCGCTTCAGGTTGAATTGCAGGCAGCGCGACAGCACGGTCACCGGCAGTTTCTGCGGGTCGGTGGTCGCGAGCAGGAACTTGACGTGCGGCGGCGGTTCCTCGAGCGTCTTCAGCAGCGCATTGAAAGAATGAGCCGACAGCATGTGCACTTCGTCGATCAGGTAGACCTTGTAGCGCCCGCGGGTCGGCAGGTACTGCACGTTCTCGAGCAGTTCGCGCGTGTCATCGACCTTGGTGCGGGAAGCCGCGTCGACCTCGATGAGGTCCACGAACCGGCCCTCGTCGATCTCCCGGCAGGCCGCGCATTCGCCGCAGGGCGAAGAGCCGACGCCGCGCTCGCAGTTCAGCGCGCGCGCAAGGATGCGCGCAATCGTGGTCTTGCCAACGCCGCGCGTGCCGGTGAACAGGAAAGCGTGATGGATGCGCCCCGAATCGAGGGCGTTCACGAGCGCCTGGCGCACGTGTTCCTGGCCGACCAGTTCGTCGAAGTTGCGTGGGCGCCACTTGCGCGCGAGAACCAGGTAGCTCATCGAGTCCGCTTCCTCCGGGCTGCCATCATCGCGCATCCTGAAGCGACAAGGAGGCGGCCCGCGCCAGCACCCCTCCGGCACCCGATGCTGCCGCTACCGTTGCTTCCTTCCGGACCTGGCGGGGTTCACGGCTGATCGTCGCGGAGGAACCGACGCGAGCCACCATGGAAATCGTCGGGCCGGGCATCGTACGGTTGACCTCCGGCAGCGTCAACCGCGCGGCGCCGCGCGCGGCAGCCACAGCGTAACAGCAGTCCCTTCGCCGGGCTTGCTCTCGAGTTCGATGCGGCCGCCGTGGATGTCGATGATCTCCTTGACGATGCTCATGCCGAGCCCCGTGCCCGCCGTGGCCGCGGTCGACTCGGCGCGGTAGAAGCGCTCGAAGATACGGCGCTGGGTCTCCTCGTTCATGCCCTCGCCACGGTCCCGGACGCAAACGCCGACCTCGTCCGCGGCCGCGACCAGGCGCACCGCGATCGATTCTCCGGGCGGCGAATATTTGCAGGCGTTCGCGATCACGTTGCTCAACGCCTGGCAGAACTTGTCGGCGTCCACGAACACCTCGGCATCGCCGATGTCGCCCTCGAGCGTCGGCACGCGCGCGTACTCGCCGATCCGGAAGGTGTCGATGTAGCGCCTCACCGCGGGTGCGAGCGGCTGGCGGATCATCGTGAAGTCCCGGCCTGCGCGCGCCTCGATGCGCGCGAGGTCGAGCAGCTCGCCCACGATCCCGGTGATCTGGTCGCCGTGGCGGCGCATGGTCTCGAGGATCTCGCCGCGTTGCCCGGCGGGCGGATCGGTCGACTGCAGCAGCTCGGCGTAACCCGTGATGACGGCGATCGGCGTGCGCAGTTCGTGGGCTGCGGTTGCGACGAACTGGCTCTTGGCGCGGTCGAGCTCGTCGGCCCGGGTGATGTCCCGGAAATAGGCAACCTGCGCACCTGCGGGTGGGCCCACGACCCGGCATTCGAGCACGGCGGGTCGCGGGCGATGCAGGCGGAGCGAAGTCACCGCCCCGGGTTGCGGCTCTGGACAGATTCCGAGCTCTCCGAGCTTGCCCCAGAACTGCGACCGCGCGAGGCCGATCAGGGCGTCA
>Ga0209254_10000864_pt1 | contig 26476 bp, 21 predicted proteins | sample FrelakmetDIP11DI_FD_187148 | JGI IMG/M metagenome (GOLD analysis project Ga0209254, IMG submission 187148) | Freshwater lake sediment microbial communities from the University of Notre Dame, USA, for methane emissions studies - DIP11 DI (SPAdes)... | ecosystem: Environmental > Aquatic >...
GTCACGTCGGCACGCAGGCCGACTGCCATCTCCGCCGCGTGAGTGCCGGACACGCCGCCGCCCAGGATCACAACCTTGGCCGGCGCCACGCCCGGCACGCCGCCGAGCAGGATGCCGCGGCCGCCGTTCGCCTTCTGCAGGCAATACGCGCCGACCTGCACGGACATGCGTCCGGCCACTTCGCTCATCGGCGTGAGCAACGGCAGCGAGCCGTCCGGCGCGGTGACCGTCTCGTAGGCAATACAGGTCGCGCCCGACTTGATCAGCGCCTCGGTCTGGCGCGGGTCGGGTGCGAGGTGCAGGTAGGTGTAGAGCACCTGCCCCTTGCGCAGCATCGCGCACTCGGCCGGTTGCGGCTCCTTCACCTTCACGATCATCTCGGACCTGGCGAAGACTTCGTCGGCCGTGGGCGCGATCTTCGCGCCGACGCGCTGGTAGTCCACGTCCGAGAAGCCGATGCCGGTGGCGGCACCGGTCTGCACCAGCACCTCGTGGCCGCTCTCCACCAGTTCGCGGACAGCCGCCGGCACCAGGCCGACTCGGTATTCGTGAACCTTGATTTCCTTCGGTACGCCGATGCGCATGGTCTCTCCCCCAGTTGCGGGCATTGTTGTGTCTGGCGCCGACGATACGCCCAGCGGCCGGGCAGAACCTGCAAAAGCGGCGGGCAAGATACCTGCAGGCGCAATATAGTTGCGTGATCGGCCGATATACAGGTGAAATCTGCAATGCGTCTTGACCGGATTGACCGCGCCATCCTGGCGGAACTGCAACGCAACGGCCGGCTCAGCAACCGTGAGCTGGCCGAGCACGTGCACCTGAGCGAATCGGCGTGCCTGCGCCGCGTGCGGGCGCTGGAAGAGGCCGGGGTCATCGATCGCTACGCGGCGCTGGTGAACCAGGCCAAGGTGGGCCTGCCCGGCAACGTGTTCGTGAGCATCACGCTCAATCGCCAGGAGCAAGCGGATCTGGCCGCGTTCGAAGCAGCGGTGCAGGCCGTGCCCGAGGTGATGGAGTGCTACCTGATGACGGGCCAGCAGGACTACTTGTTGCGCGTCGTGGTCACGGACCCCGCCGACTTCGAGCGCCTGCACAGCCAGCACCTGACGCGATTACCGGGGGTGGCGCGCGTGCAGTCGAGCTTCGCGCTGCGCAGCGTGTGCAAGGGCAGCGGCTTGCCGCTGTAATGGGAGGGGACGCTCTCTTGTGTGTCCCCGCTGCGGGGACACACAAGAGAGCGTCCCCTCCGTCCCGTTGACTTGGGCAACGTGGGCGTGGGATGGTCGTTCGGCTTCCCGCTTGCGGAGATTCCTCGTGCCACGACTCTCGCTCGTACTGTTCGCATTGGGCCTCGGATTCCCGGTGGTCGTCGCAGCCGACACGGCCGGAAAGTGCGTCGCCATCGACGACGAACGGGCGCGGCTGGCGTGCTACGACGAAGCCTCGGGGCGCACTGTGGCGGCCCGCACAAGCCCGCCGGCTGATGCTGCGGGCGCGCCCATGGCAGGGGCGGCAGCAACAACTGCAACGCCGCTGGCGCGTCCGCCTGCTCCGTCACCTGAACAGGCCAGGCAGAACTTTGGTCTCAGCGCCGAGAAGGTCCTCGGCCCACAGGGCGGTCCCACCGAGATCAAGGCGAAAGTCGCCGCGGTGCAGGCCAACGAGATCACCGGCCGGGCCGTCGTCACGCTCGACAACGGGCAGGTCTGGCAGCAGCTCGAAGCGACGAAGGCGACGAAGCGTCCCCGGGCCGGCGACGAGGTGGTCATCCGCGAGGCGTCGCTGGATTCTTACCTGATGGTGACGCCGGAGCGCGGCTCGGCCCGGGTTCGGCGCGTACGCTAGGCCGCGCTGTCGGTCGGGTTGCGGGGCGACGGCCCAATCGGCAGGGGGTGTTCGAAAATGCGGGCGATACGCTGGCAGTTGCTGGCTCCGATGCTGATCGCCGCCTGGTCACTGGCCGCCGGTGCCGCCGAGCCTGCCACGACCGCACCCGTTGCAGCCGCACCGGCTGTCGCCGCACTCGACCTCGACGCGCCCCAGTTCGCCATTCCAACCACTTCCGACCGGGTCGGCCGGGTGGTCGCTGCGGTGTACATCGGCGACCAGGGACCGTTGCGCTTCATTCTCGACACAGGTGCCAATCGATCGGCACTGGCGGAGCGCACGGTGCGGAACCTCGGGCTGGTGCCCGGCGGGCAGGCAATGGTGCATGGCATCACAGGGTCCGCGGTCATGCCGACGGTCGAGATCGCCCAGCTTCGGGCAGGTGAACTCACCTATCCCGGCCAGCGGCTCGCCGTGCTGCCGGACACGGTATTCGCGGGCGCAGACGGCATCCTCGGCATCGACGTCGTGCAGCACGCGCGCATCGACGTCGACTTCACGAACGACCAGGTGTCCGTGCGGCGGTCCGGAGCCCGCGCGCCAGGCGACCGGATCGTGGTCCCGGCCAGGCTCAGCCGCGGTGGGCTGCTGCTGATTCACGGCAAGGTGGGCCGGGTGCGCGTCAAGGCCATCATCGACACCGGCGCGGAGCGCAGCCTGGGCAACGAGGCCCTGCGCAAGGCGCTGGCGGTCCGGGAGAAGGAGTGGTTCGGGGGCGAGGCGACCAAAGTGGTGGGTGCCACGGCCCAGGTCGCCGAGGGCTATGCCTTCGTGGCCCCGACCGTCGCCCTCGGCGGCGATGCGAACGTCGACAACCTTGCGGTCACCTTCGGCGACTTCCACGTGTTCCGGATCTGGTCGCTGCTCGACGAGCCGGCCCTGGTCATTGGCATGGACGCGCTTGGGACGCTGCCCGGGTTCAGCATCGACTACCCCCGTCGCCAGTTCCTGCTCAAGCTTGGGCACCCGGCGCCACCCCCGGCGGGCAGCTGACCCGGGGTGTTGCTAACAAACAACGCAGTATTTCGTGACGCATGCTTCAAAACGGGCAGGTGTTGCGTTACAGTGACATTCCAGTGCGTCCGGGGGTCAGGTCCTGTTTCAGGCCTTCCGGCGCTACTCGCCTGCCAACCTGTACTCCGATGAGGAACTGACCACTATGGCGTCCAACAAAATCGTGTCTGCCGCCGTGCGCACCGCGCTGATCACCAGCGCCATGGCTGCCGCGGCCTTCCCCGCCTACGCGGCGGAACAGGCGACGGAACTCGAAGAGATCGTCGTCACCGGCTCGCTGATCCCGCAGGATCTGAACGCGCCGGGCATCCCGGTCACGTTGATGTCGGCCAGCGACATCCGGGACACGGGCGTCGGCACCAACATGCTCGACGTGCTGCAGAAGTCGCAGCCGTTCTTCTACGGCTCGAACAACCTCGGCAGCGACAACGGCAACATCTCCTCCGGTTCGACCAACGGCGGCTCGCAGCTCTCGCTGCGTAACCGCGCCACCCTGGTGCTGCTGAACGGCCGCCGCGTGGCGGTGTCGCCGGTGGCGGCCTCGGGCGGCAACAACTTCGTCGACGTCAACATGATCCCGGTGTCGGCGATCGAGCGCATCGAGATCCTGCCGGACGGCGCGTCGGCCACCTACGGCGCGGACGCGGTCGGCGGCGTGGTCAACCTGATCCTCAAGACCGACTACGAGGGCGTCGAAGTCGGCGGCCGCTACGGCACTGACGACCGCGGCAAGTACACCGAGCGCAGCTACTACGCCACGCTGGGCGCCGGCAACGAGAACACGCACGTCACGTTCTCGACCGAGTGGGCCAAGAGCGACCCGATCTACCAGATCGAACGCAGCTGGGCGCGTGGCCAGTTCCGCAGCCCGACCTTCGCCGGCTCGGTGAACTACACCGATGCGGCTGGCAATGCCCAGTTCTTTTACCTCAACCCGAACCTGAACGCGCCGCCGAAGAACCTCGACCTGACGCCGGCGCAGGTGGTGGCTGCGGGCATCTACCAGGGACCGCTGACGCAGAGTGCCGTCGCGCAGTTCTTCGACCTGTCGACCTACCCGACGATGATCATCGGGAACGAGCGCCGCAGCGCGTTGCTGGCGGCTGACCACACTGTCAACGAGCACCTCGAGTTGTTCGGCGACTTCCTGGTGTCGCAGACCGAGACGCAGTCGCAGCTGAACGCGCAGCCGGTGAGCGGCAGCGTCGCGGCCAGCAATGCCAACAATCCGTTCAACATCGCGGTCACGGCGCGTAACCGCTTCCTCGAGTTCCCGCGCCGGTACCAGACCGACACCACCCTGTGGCGCGGCGTGGCCGGCATCCGCGGCGACATCGTCGGCTCGTGGAAGTACGAGGTGGCGGGGAACTGGAACCGGGCGCAAAGCCAGTTCCGCAATCCTGGCCTGATCGACGGCGTGGCCTACCAGGCGGCGGTGACCAACGGCACGTACAACCCGTTTGCTCGCCAGCAGGCCCCGGGCGTGCTCGAGAAGTTCATCGGCATCCAGTTCCGCGACTACGAGAGCACCCTGTACAGCCTCGACGCCAAGGTGTTCGGCGACGTGTTCTCGCTCCCCGCCGGCATGGTGCAGTTGGCCATCGGCGCGGACACGCGTGACGAGACGCTCGACTACAAGAACGACAAGATGGACCAGACGGGCGGCTGGCTGCAGGCCACCCCGACCCAGCCGTTCAGCGCCGACCTGAGCAGCGAGGGCTACTTTGCCGAAGTGCGAGTGCCGGTGTTCTCGCCGGACTTCAACGTCCCGGGCTTCTATGCCCTGGAGTTCTCGCTCGCCGGCCGCCAGGAGGTGTACGACACGACGGACGACCCGTTCGTGCCGAAGTTCACCATGCGCTGGCAGCCGTTCGGCGAGACCTTCGCGGTCCGGGGCGGCTACTCCGAGTCATTCACCGCGCCGACCCTGTTCGAACTGTTCGGTCCGACGAACTCGGGCTTCACGAGCAGCCTCAACATCCGCCGCTACAATGCCGACGGCACTCCGCAGGGTGTAGTGGCGACCAATCGCCAATACCGCAGCCGCACTGGCTCGAACGAGTTCCTCGATCCGGCAACCTCCAAGAACTGGACGGTGGGCATGGAATGGAGGCCCGAAGGCGTTCTGCAGGGCTTCGAGATGTCCCTCGACTGGTTCAACATGGAGGAAGAGGACCTGATCGACAGCGTCGACTCGGCGATCATCCTGCAGTCGGTCGAGCAGTTCGGCACGGCGTCGCCGTATGCCAGCCTCGTCCGGACGGGAACGCCGATCAGCACTGAGGTCTTCTTCGACAACGGCGCGCCGATCACGGCCCCGGGCCAGGTCACCAACCGTCCGTCGGACTCGGTGTGGCTCAGCAACTCGATCATCAACATCGCCGGCATCGACCAGAGCGGCCTCGACTTCAGGTTCGGCTACACGTACGAGACCGACACGCTGGGCACGTTCTCTGGCCGCCTCAGCGGCGTCTGGCTGAACGAGTACACTTACGCGGGCGCCCCTGGCCTGCCGCTCGAGGAGCGTGCCGGCACGTTTGGCGGCGCAACCCCGGGCGTGTACGCAGACTGGCGTGCGTTCCTGCAGCTGGGCTGGACGATGGCCGGCTGGTCCGTTGGCATCAACGGCCAGTTCATTCCGGAGCTCGACGACTTCGGCGATGGCTACAGCGAAGACATGCTGGGCACGGTCGACTCGTACATGGCCTGGGACGTGCGCGTCGGTTACGACTTCGCCGACATGCCCGGCTACGCGAGCGGCCTGCGCCTCAACGCCGGTATCAACAACGTGCTGGATGAGGATCCGCCGTTCATCGCCGGCGAAGGCAACCAGAGCCACGACATCTCGACCTACGACCCGATCGGCCGGTTCTACTACGCGGAACTTGCCTACAAGTTCTGATCTAGCCTGATCGTTCGATGAAACTGGGGCCGGTCCGCAAGGACCGGCCCTTTTTCATGTGCGCGCCCGGCAGGCGCGAGTCGCTGCGGGCCAGCGCGCTTCCGGTCGCACGACGCGATCGCCCGCGGCGAGGCCGAGCGTCCTCGCGGTACCGCCCGCGAGCTCGACCACCAGCTGCACCGGCTCGCCGGACTGGATCGTGTCGAGCGAACCCGGCCGCGCGTCGCGCTGCACCCTGACCACGCAGCCGTACTCGTCGACAAACAGCATGTCGAGCGGGATCAGCGTGTTCTTCATCCACATGGCGACGTGCTGCGGCGGGTCGTAGACGAAAATCATCGCCTGGTCGGGCCGCAGGCTCTTCACGAACATCAGGCCCTGCGCGAGCATGCGGTCGGTGTCCGCGCGCCAGGCCTCGAACACATGGCGTCGCGCGCTGCGCGTTTCGACCGCGATTTTTTCCCGGGGGAAGGCGGACAGCGGCAGCAGTGCGTCACGGTCCTGTGCAGGCGCCGGTGTGACGGCTGCGAGGCCGAGCAGCACTGCCGCCGCGATGCGCAACGTGGTACGCGTGCTCACGGTGACGCCCGCACGATCGCCACTACGTCGAAGCGCGTCAGTAGCACGGCGCCATCGCCGCCCACCGCACGCGCCGGCTGCGTGCAGAACCCCCGGCCCTCGAGCCAATAGCGGTCTGCCTCGCCGGCGACCGGAGTCTGGCTGACCGAATCGAACGCGCACTTGTCGTCCCCTTGGGTGGCGTAGAACTGTCCGGTGCCTTCGCGTACGACCGTGACGTTGACGGGAACGTTCCGTGCCGATTCGCCAGGCTTGAGCGGCGCAATGCCGAGTACCACGAGCAGCGGGCCGACGCCGGGCGCCGAGCCCTTGTACACCAGCCGCACGCCGTCGCCCTGCGGGCGCAGGCTGCCGAGGCAATGCGGTGCATCGGCACCCCAGTCGAACTCGGTGTCGATGGCGCCCTGCAGCCGGGCTTTGATGGCACCGGTGGGTGCGGCTACGCACAGAGCCTCGGTGGCGTTCAGCGTCGAGGTGGGCGCCGCGGGCGGCTGTGGCGTGGTGGTGGGGGCGGCATCGGCCGCGGCAGGCGGCGCACGATCATCAGCGCGACCGCAGCCGGCGGCGAGCAAGGCCGCCGCGAGGATGGCTGCAGGCAGCGCCATTCGGGCGCTGCACCGCGGTTCAATCGTGGGTGCGTGTTGCGACGAGCAGCGTCTTTGCCAGTTGGCCATGCAGATACCCGATTCCCCGTGCCAGGTGCAGCGTCATGGTGAGCAGCAGCACCCCGAGGATCGAGATCAGCGGCATCAGCGCCGGGTGCGGGTACTCCACGTTCACCGTGCCTTCGATCTGCACGATGCCGAAATGGTAGAGCAGCACGAACACCGGCGCGACCATCGTCGCGAGCGACAGCATGAACCCGACCACCGCGAACGTGAAGTAGAACACGCCGAGCGGCAGCATCAGCAGCAGGTAGAGCAGGGTGCCCCAGGTGCGCGGGTCCATCAGCATGGCGCCGATGCGTCGCAGGAACGGCGTGTCGTGGTCCGGGTAGTCGGGCCGGCGCGGCATGCGCGTGCCGAGCAGCGTTTCGACGATGCGGCCTTCGACCAGCGCGACCAAGCGCGCCGCGCCGATGAACAGCAGGAAGAACGGCACGCCGATGATCAGGATGGCGAAGCCGAGCGACAGCGACAGCCCGGTGGCCGCGAACGTGAAGTATGCGATGCCGGTCACGAGCGCCAGCAGCATGTACAGCAGGCTCAGGTAGGCGCGAGGATCGGCGTAGATGCCGAAGAAGCGGCCGACGGTGCTGGTGGGCGGCCGCGGGATCGGCGTACGCAGGGCCTTCTGGGTGGTGGCCTCGCTCATGCGGTAGGCCTCCGCGACCTCGTCTGGCGCGCCGTAGCTCGTCACGATGCGCGCGAGCACGTCGCCCTCGGCTTCGCCCGGGTGTGCGCCGAGCTCGGCCCGCAGGTGCTCCTCCGCGTCGTACAGCGCATCCTGGACCAGCGCCGGGTCGGCGCCGCGCAGGGAGGAGCGGAGGGCGTCGAGGTACTGCTCGACGGTGCGCAATGTGGCGGCCGTCATGGCTGGCCCTCCTGGGCGGCGGCACGGTTCAGGGTGGAGTCGACGAAATCGCGCGTGGTGATCCACGTGGCGCGCCAGGCGGCGAGCGCCTCGCGGCCCGCGGGCGTGATCTGGTAGTAGCGGCGCGGCGGGCCGGCGTAGGAGGGCACGACGCGGCTCGAGAGCAGGCCGGCCGCGCTCATGTTGCGCAGCACGGGGTACAGAGCCCCCAGCTTGAACGGGCCGCCGTTCTCGTGGTCGCCGCTTAGGCGGCGGGCTATCTCGTAGCCGTAGAGATCCTCGCCCGCGTCGGCCAGCACGGACAGCAGCACCAGTGAAGTCAGGCCGGCGCTGAGTTCACGCTGGAACTTGCGGATGTGCATCTCCGCGGGGTCGGTGGTGGGCAGCAGGTCGTCGGGCTCGCTGGTCACTGGGATTAGCTCATAGCATTGAGTGGATTATAGTAGATACTAAGTACTAGTAGGCAGTCAATAGTAATGTTCACTGGATGGTTGGGGTGATGCGACCGACGGTGCGGCGGCGATCCTGCCGGGATCTGGTGGTGTTTCGCGTGGCCATAGCGACATTGCGCGAGTATCGGGCCTGTTCGCCACTCGGTAACATCGCTGCATCGCCGGCGATCGGAGCGCGCTGCAACATGTTGCCCGACCAGCAGAAATCGTTCGCCCCCCGTCGTTACCTGAGCCGCCTGACCCGTGGCACGCTGGCCGTGATCATGGCTGGCGGCCGCGGCGAACGCCTCCGGCACCTGACCGAGGATCGCTGCAAGCCGGCGACTCCGTTCGGCGGCAAGTTCCGCATCATCGACTTTGCACTGTCGAACTGCGTCAACTCCGGCATCCGCCAGGTCTCGGTGCTCACGCAGTACAAGGCGCACTCGCTGATCCAGCACATCCAGCGCGGCTGGGGCTACCTGCGTGGCGAGTTCGGCGAGTTCGTCGAGATCGTGCCAGCGCAGCAGCGCAAGGGCCCGGACTGGTACCAGGGCACGGCGGATGCGCTGTGGCAGAACATGGACATCATCCGCGCGCACCGGCCGCTGCACGTGCTGGTGCTGGCGGGCGACCACATCTACAAGATGGACTACGGTCCGATGATCGGCTTCCACGTCGAGAAGGAAGCGGACATCACCGTGGGCGTGGTCGAGGTGCCGCTGGCGCGTGCGCGCGAATTCGGCGTGCTCGGGGTCGACGAGTCGAACCGCGTGCTGAGCTTCCTCGAGAAGCCGAACGACCCGCCGCCGATGCCGGGCCGGCCCGACATGGCGCTCGCCTCGATGGGCATCTACGTGTTCAACCCGCGGCTGCTCGAGCGCCTGCTGCGCGCAGATGCCGACGACCCGGCGTCGGCGCACGATTTCGGCAAGAACATCATTCCCGAGGCGATCGACAAGCTGCGCGTGTTCGCCTATCCGTTCGAGGACGTGCGCACCAAGGCGCAGAGCTACTGGCGCGACGTCGGCACCGTGGACGCCTACTACGAGGCCAACCTCGAGCTGGTGCGCGTGTCGCCGGAGCTGAACATCTACGACGAGCAGTGGCCGATCTGGACCTACCAGGAACAGCTGCCGCCCGCGAAGTTCGTGTTCGACGACGAGGACCGCCGCGGCGCCGCGATCGACTCGATGGTTTCGGGCGGCTGCATCATCTCGGGCTCGCGCGTGACGAGCTCGCTGTTGTTCTCCAACGTGCGCGTGCACGACTACTCGCTGGTCGACGGCGCGGTGATCCTGCCGCGCGTGCGTATCGGCGAACGCTGCGTGATCCGCCGCGCCATCATCGACGAGGGCTCGCTGGTCCCGGACGGCATGCAGATCGGCGTCGACCCGGCCGCGGATGCGGAACGCTTCTATGTGACCGAAAACGGCGTTACGCTGGTGACGCAGGCTATGCTGCGCGCGGGGCCACGACCGGGCTGAGTCCGGGCGGGTCCACGTCCACTTTCCGCTTGAGGCAGGAGACCCTCGCCATGCCCGTACGTCCGCTGCGGATGCTGTTCGTGTGCGCCTGCCTGGCGCTGCTCGCGGCGTGTTCGACGCTGCCCTCGAACCTGGTGGCGCCAACCATCGAGGTCGTGGCGGTGCAGGTGATGTCGGCCGACATGTTCGCGCAGCGCTTCAAGCTGCGGATCAAGGTCGTGAACCCGAACGACCTCGAGCTGCCGGTGCGCGGCCTCGAGTACGAGGTGCTGATGATGGGCGACAGCTTCGCCGAGGGCGTGAGCAACGAGGCGTTCCTGCTGCCGGCGCGCGGCGAGGCCGAGTTCGACATGCTGGTCACGACCAATTTCGTGAGCAGCTTCGGCCGGCTGCTGAGCCGCGTCAGCGGCGGCAAGCTCGAGAACGTCGACTACGAGATCGTCGGCAAGGTGATGATCGACAAGGGGATGGTGCGCAGCGTGCCGTTCAACCATCGCGGTACGGTCGACTTCACGAAGGTGCTGAAGCCGATCGAGAAGCCACTGCAGCCGATCCCCCCGAAATAGGGGACATGCCTAATTTCAAAAAGGGGACATGCCTATTTTTCGTCGGCCGGAACACCGGCCCCGAAAAATAGGCATGTCCCCTTTTTGAAATTAGGCATGTCCCCTATTTCCCCAGCTGACGGTACAGCTCCTCGTAACCGTCCACCTGACGCTCCCAGGAGAAATCCTGGCGCATGCCGTTCTGCACCAGGCGCCGCCACACGGTCGGCCAGCCATGCCATTCGAGGGCCGTGGCCAGCGCCCAGCGCACGCCTTCGGCATCGTAATCGTTGAACACGATGCCGGTGCCGGTACCCGCGTCCGGGTCGAAGTGCTGCACGGAATCGGCGAGTCCGCCGGTGCGGCGCACGATCGGCACCGTGCCGTACTTGAGGCTGTACATCTGGTTGAGGCCGCACGGCTCGTACATCGACGGCATCAGGAAGATGTCCGCCGCGGCCTCGATGAAGTGGGCCAGTTCCTCGCTGTAGCCGCTGTAGAACACCGCGCGGCCGGGGAACCACTCCTGCAGCGAGTGCATGAACTGCTCGTAGTGATGCTCGCCGCTGCCGAGCGCCACGAAGCGCACGTCGCCGCGCTCGAGCACCTCGGGCAGTGTGTCGAACAGCAGGTCGATGCCCTTCTGGTGCGTGAGCCGGGACACCATGCCGATCAGCGGCGTGGTGGCCGGCGCCGGCATGCGCAGTAGGTCGAGCAGCGCCTCCTTGTTGCGCGCCTTGCCCGACAGGTCGTCGACGTCGTAGCGAAACGGGATGTAGCGGTCGGTGGCGGGATTCCACTCGCCGTAGTCGACGCCATTGAGCAGGCCAGACACCGCGTCGCCACGCGCGCGGAGATCGCCGTCCAGGCCGTGGCCACCTTCCACCGTGCGGATCTCGTCGGCGTAGGTCGGGCTCACGGTGGTGACGGCGTCGGCGTACATGACGCCGTGCCGCATCGGGTTGACGCGCCCGGTGGCGAGGTCGGCCTGGTGCAGCGCCTCGATACCGACGCCCGGTGCGAGGTCCCCGGCCTGGCCCGCCGAGAACACGCCCTGGTAGCCGATGTTGTGGATGGTGAACACGCTGTGCGCGCCGCCGAAGATCGCGGTGTCCCACGCGTAGGCGGTGCGCAGCAGCAGCGGGGCGAACGCCGTGTGCCAGTCGTTGGCGTGCACGATTTCCGGCGCGAAGCCCATGCGCTGGCAGCACTCGAACGCGGCGCGGGTGAGCATCAGGTAGCGCACGTGCTCGTCGGGCGCGTCGGAGTAGATGCGCGGCCGGTCGAACAGCGCAGGGCAGTCGACCAGGTACACCCACAGGTCGGAGGCGGGCAGCCGCGCGGTCTGCACGCCGAAGCGGAATTCGTGCGCGCCGACGCAGATGGGGAGGTCCTGCAGGAAGTCGACTGGATGCAGGTCCACGCCGCGCAGGTCCATCAGGCCGTGCAGCGGGATGAAGACCCGCAGGTCATGCCCGCGGCGCGCCAGCTGACGAGTCAGTGCCGCCGCTACGTCACCGAGTCCGCCCGTCTTGGCGAATGGCGAGTACTCGGCGGCGAGGAAGCAGATGCGCACGACTCAGGATCGCTTGTCGTCCTCGTCACGATCCTTGTCACGCTTCGGCAGCAGCGCGTTCAGCATGCTTTCCTGCACCTTGGCCAGCGCCTCGAGGTTCGAGCGCGTCAGGTCGGCCACGGCGGACAGCGGCGTGTGCGCGACGATCTTCGAGATCTGCGCCTGCACCGCTTCCTGCTGGTTCAGGAACACCTCGACGCTGCGTTCTAGGAACGCGGCCAGCAGCCCCTGCATCGAGTTGCCGTAGAAGCGAATGATCGCCTCGAGCACCTTGGTGCTCAGGATCGGACGACCGAACTGCTCCTGCTCGGCGATCACCTGCAGCAGGATGTGGCGCGTGATGTCGTGGCCGGTCTTGTCCTCGACGACGCGGATCTTCTCGCCCTTGACGATCAGGCCGCGGATGTCGTCGAGCGTGATGTGGCGGCTCTGCGAAGCGTCGTACAAGCGGCGGTTCGCATACTTCTTGATCAGGCGTTCCTGGCTCATGCGACGCAGTGTACCTCAGCGGTCTTGCGCTGCAACAAACGGAGGGGACGGTCTCTTGTCTGTCCCCGCCGGGGACAGACAAGAGACCGTCCCCTCCCCGTGGCTTACACTGCCAGTCAGCCCTTTACCGCGGTGGTACCCCCATGTCCCAACAGCAAGTCCTCGAGAGCCTGCAGGCGCAGGTCGGCAAGGAAGTCCATTGCAGTGACTGGCTGGAAATCACCCAGCAGCGCATCAATGCGTTTGCCGAGGCGACGGGCGACCACCAGTGGATCCACGTCGACCCCGAGCGGGCGGCGCGCGAATCACCCTGGAAGACGACCATCGCGCACGGTTACCTGACCCTGTCGCTGTACCCGCTGCTGCGCGGCCTCGTGACTGGCGACCGCCCGGCCTACCCCGGGGTCCGGCAGGTGATCAACTACGGCCTCGACAAGCTGCGCTTCCCGAGCGCGGTGACCGTTGGCAGCCGCGTCCGGGCGCGCTGCGTGCTGCTGAGGGTCGAGCCCGTGACCGGCGGCCTGCAGGTGAGCGAGCAGTACACCGTCGAGATCGAGGGCCAGCCCAAACCCGCCTGCGTGGCCGAGGCGATTATGAGACTGTATTTCTAGGGGGTAGGGGGTAGGGGATAGGGGATAGTGAAGATGTGCGCGGTACTTCAGTATCGCCGCTGCACCTCTGAAACGATCCCCTATCCCCTATCCCCTATCCCCTTCTTCCCTCATTCCTCCCCGGCATGAGCCGCATTCCCGGGCTCGGCTATAGTCCGCCCCACTGCCACCACCGACACGGGGGTCCGCCATGATCTACGAGAGCATCCTGCACACCATCGGCCGCACGCCGATTGTGCGCGTGCACCGCAGCGCACCCGCGCACGTCGCGATGTACGTGAAGTGCGAGTTCTTCAACCCGCTGTCGTCGGTGAAGGACCGCCTCGCCATCGCGATCATCGAGGACGCCGAGCGTTCCGGAGCGCTCAAGCCCGGGCAGACGGTGGTCGAGGCGACATCGGGCAACACCGGCATCGCGCTCGCCATGGTGTGCGCGGCCAAGGGCTACCCGTTCGTCGCGGTGATGGTCGAGACCTTCTCGATCGAGCGCCGCAAGATCATGCGCATGCTCGGTGCCAAGGTGATTCTCACGCCGGCCGCGGAGCGCGGTAGCGGCATGGTGCGCAAGGCCGAGGAGCTGGCAACGAAGCACGGCTGGTTCCTGGCGCGGCAATTCGAAAACCCGGCCAACCCGGCCTATCACCGCCAGACGACCGGCCCCGAGATCCTGAGCGACTTCGCCGGTCGTCGGCTCGACTTCTTCGTCACCGGCTGGGGCACGGGTGGCACGCTGTCGGGTGCGGGCGAGATGATTCGTCTCGCGCGCCCAGAGGTGCAGATCGTCGCCACCGAACCGGCGGGCGCATCCCTGCTGGCCGGCGCTGAATGGAAGCCCCACAAGATCCAGGGCTGGACGCCGGACTTCATACCGAAGGTGCTCAATCGCGCGGTGCCGCACCAGATTGTGCCGGTGACCGACGACGAGTCGATCGCCGCGTCGCGGCTGCTCGCCCGCAACGACGGCATCTTCTGCGGCATCTCCTCGGGCGGCACGTTTGCCGCGGCGCTCAAGGTAGCCGAGAAAGCGCCGGAGGGCTCGGTCATCCTGGCCATACTGCCCGACACGGGCGAGCGCTACATGTCGACGCCGCTGTTCGAGGGCATTGCCGAGGGCTCCGATCCCGAGCCCTGAGCGCGCCCGCATCCAGCCTGCTCGGGACGGCGAAACGGTGGGATAATCCGCCACCTCTCGCCCGATTCCGCGCCCTGGGGGCGCCCGTCCCATGTCCGATAGCTTGAAAAAGGTGCTGCTCGGCGCTGTCGCCGGCGCATTGCTCGTGCTGTTCTACTCCTACGTCAGCGAGGAGCGAGCCAAACGCGACCCGGCGGCGCGTGCAGGTGCACCGCAGGGCGGTTCGGCGGCACCGGCAGCCAAGCCTGGCTCGAGCGGTGCCCCCGCTGGCTTCAGCCAGTTGGCGGTGGGCGTGGTGGCCGTGCCGGTCACGTCCGATCGGATCTCTTTTGAACTCGAGGCACTCGGCACTACTCGGGCGAACGAGTCGGTGGACATCACGGCCAAGGTCGTGAACCAGGTGACTGCGGTGCGCTTTGCCGAGGGCCAGCAGGTGAACCGCGGGCAAGTGCTGGTGGAACTCGACGCGGCGCAGGTGCGCGCCGACCTCGCGGCCGCCGAGGCGGCGCTGGCCGAGAGTCGCAGCCAGTACCAGCGCAGTCGCGAGCTGTACACCACGCGGGTGCTCTCCGACCAGCAGATCGAGCAGATCGAGGCGACCTACAAGGGCAACGAGGCGCGGGTCGCCTCGGCGCGTGCTCGCGTCGCCGATACGGTCATCCGCGCGCCGTTCGCCGGCCGGGTTGGCCTGCGCAAGATCAGCGTGGGCAGCCTGATCAGCCCCGGCACCGTGATCACTACGCTCGACGACACCAGCACGGTCAAGCTCGATTTCACCATTCCGGAGACGTTCTTGTCCGCCGTGCAGCCGGGTCTCGCCATCAAGGCGCACAGCGTCGCGTACCCGGACACGCTGTTCGAGGGCAAGCTGAGCAGCATCGATACGCGCGTCGACCCGGCCACGCGCTCGGTGACGGTGCGGGCGTTGCTGCCCAATCCGCAGGGACTGCTCAGGCCCGGCATGTTCCTCACCGTCCGCCTGTCGCGCGGCGCGATCGACGCAGTGCTGGTGCCGGAGCAGGCGCTGGTGCCGGAGCAGGGCAACATGTTCGTGTACGTGGTGAAGGACGGCATGGTCGCCAAGCGCAAGTTGCACCTCGGCCAGCGCCGCGTGGGCGACGTGCAGGTGCTCGACGGCCTCGCCGCTGGCGAACTGGTGGTGACGGAAGGCACGCAGAAGCTGCGTGACGGCGCCACGGTCACGCTGCAGTGAAGATCTCGACGGTCTCCGTGCATCGACCGGTCTTCGCGACCGTCGTCAGCCTGTTGCTCGTGATCCTCGGCCTGCTGGCCTACACCCGCCTGTCGGTGCGGGAGCTGCCCGAGGTCGAGTCGCCGGTGGTGTCGATCGAGACCGCTTACCGCGGTGCCGCAGCGGACGTGGTCGAGACCAAGATCACTCAGGTGATCGAGGAGCGCGTGTCGGGCCTCGAGGGCATCACCAAGATCACCTCGCAGAGCGTCGACGGCCGCTCGAGCATCAACCTCGAGTTCGTGCCCGATCGCGACGTCGACGAGGCGGCGAACGACGTCCGCGACCGCGTCTCCCGCGTGGCCGCACAGCTGCCGCCGGAGGCCGATCCGCCCGAGATCGGCAAGGTGGACTTCAACGCCGAGCCGGTGATCTGGCTCAACCTGTCGAGCAGCACGATGGACGCGCTGCATCTCACCGACTACGCCGAGCGGCAGGTCGCCGAGCGACTCGGCGTGCTGCCGGGCGTGGCGCGGGTACGCTTCAGTGGCGCGCGCCGCTACGCGATGCGGGTGTGGATCGATCGCGAGGCGCTGGCCGCGCGCCAGCTCACCGTCACCGACATCGAGAATGCGCTGCGTCGCGAGAACGTGCAGCTGCCGGCGGGCCGCCTGGAGTCCACGCAGCGCGAGATGACGCTGCGTACCGAGACCGGCCTCAACTCGGAGCAGGACTTCCGCGAGCTGGTGATCGGCCGCGGTGCGGACGGCTACCTGGTGCGCCTGCGCGAGGTCGCCGACGTCCGCCTCGCCGCGGAGAACGAGCGCAGCCTGTCGCGCTCGAACGGCGTGCCCGGCATCAGCATTGGCGTGGAGCAGATCTCCAAGGCAAACACGCTCGAGGTGGCTGCGGGCGTGCGCGCCGAGATGGAGCGTATCCGCCCGGAGCTGCCGCCTGGCACGGTGCTCGAGGTGAACATGGACCGCTCGACCTTCATTGCCGAGTCGATGAAGGAAGTGGTCATCTCGATGGTGATCGCCGTGCTGCTGGTGCTCGCGGTCATCTACCTGTTCCTCGGCAACGTGCGCGCCACGCTGATCCCGGCGGTGACCATCCCGGTCTCGATCATCGCGTCGTTCCTGGTGATGGCGTGGCTCGGCTTCTCGATCAACGTGCTGACGCTGCTCGGCCTGGTGCTCGCCATCGGCCTGGTGGTGGACGACGCCATCGTGGTGCTGGAGAACATCTACCGCCGCATGGAGGACGGCGAGCCGCCGCTGATCGCCGCCGTGGACGGCAGCCGCGAGATCGGCTTCGCGGTGATCGCCACCACGCTGGTGCTGGTCGCGGTGTTCGTGCCGATCTCGTTCCTGCAGGGCAGCGTCGGCCAGCTGTTCCGCGAGTTCGGCATCACCGTGGCCGCGGCGGTGCTGTTCTCGGCACTGGTCGCGCTGACGCTGACGCCGATGATGGCGTCGAAGCTGCTCGCGGGCGGCGCCACGCGCTCGCGGCTGTCAAACAGCGTCGATGCATTCTTCCATCGCCTGTCGTCAAACTACGACCGGCTGCTGCGCCGCCTGATGCGCCGCCCGTGGCTGGTGGTGGGCGCGACGCTCGGTGCCATGGCCCTGGCCGCGCTGCTGTTCCGCGTGATCCCGAGCGAGCTCACTCCGCCCGAGGACCGCGGCATGATGTTCTTCGGCATGACCGGTCCCGAGGGCGCGTCGCTCGAGTACATGGACCGCCACTCGCGCCTCGCCGAGGACATCTTCATGCGCGAAGTGGAAGGCGGCGAGGTGGTGCGCGTCAACGCGCGCGTGCCCGGTGGCTTCGGCGGCGCCAGCGAGCTCAACCAGGCGCGTGGCTTCGTGGTGCTGGCGCCGTGGAGCGAGCGCGAGCGCACGGCCGAGCAGATCGCGCAGGCCGTGCGCGGCCAGATGAGCCAGATCCCGGGCGTGCGCGGGTCCGTCACCGCCCCGGGCGGCTGGGTGCGCGGCGGCGGCTCGCCGGTGCAGGTGGTGCTGGGCGGCACCGACTATGCCGAGCTGGCGCAGTGGCGCGACATCCTGATGCAGCGCATGCAGGAAAACCCGGGCCTCTCCAACGTGCAGTCGAACTACGAGGAGCGCAAGCCGCAGCTCAAGGTCGCGATCGACCGCGACCGCGCCGCCGACCTCGGGGTGTCGCTGCAGACCGTGGGCCGCACGCTCGAGACCGTGCTCGGCTCGCGCATCGTCACGACCTTCGTCGACCGCGACCGCGAGTACAACGTGATCCTGCAGGGCAAGGCCGAGGACCGCGCCATCCCGTCCGACCTCGACAATCTCTACGTGCGCTCGGACCGCACCGGCGAGCTGCTGCCGCTGTCGAACCTCGTGCAGCTCACGGAGGTGGCGGGCCCGACGCGCCTCAACCGCTTCGACCGGCTGCGCGCCATCACGATCAGCGCCTCGCTGGCGCCGGGGTATCCGCTCGGCGATGCGCTCGGGTTCGTCGGCGAGGTGGTGGCGCAGGACCTGCCGAGCACGGCGCGGCTCAATTTCGACGGCGAGGCGCGCGAGTTCCTCAGGTCCGGCAACCAGATGTACTTCATGTTCGTGCTGGCGCTGGTGGTCGTGTTCCTGGTGCTGGCCGCGCAGTTCGAGAGCTTCCTGCACCCGTTCGTGATCATGACCACGGTGCCGCTCGCCGTGATCGGCGCGCTGCTCGGGCTGTGGGTGTACGGCATGTCGATCAACGTCTTCAGCCAGATCGCGGCGATCATGCTGGTGGGACTGGCGGCGAAGAACGGCATCCTGATCGTCGAGTTCGCCAACCAGCTGCGCGACCGTGGCCTCGACTACCGCGAGGCGGTGATCGAGGCCGCCGCGATCCGCTTGCGGCCGGTGCTGATGACCAGTTTGTGCACCGCGTTCGGCGCGCTGCCGCTCATGGTGGCGAGCGGCGCGGGCGCGGAGGCCCGCCAGTCGATCGGCGTGGTGATCTTCTACGGGGTGACCATCTCCGTGTTCCTGACCCTGGCGGTGGTGCCGGCCGTGTACACGCTGGTCGCCCGCAATACCCAGTCGCCGCAGACCATCGCGCGGCTGATCGACCGCCTGCGCGGTTCGCAACCGGCCAGCATGCCCGAGCCGGACGCGGCGCCGAACGCCTCGGGGCAGGGTTAAGTAAAAATCGGAACTGACTGATTATTAACGAGAAAAAGCTGCAGCGGCGGCTTCCCCGGTCGTCGTCGCCAGCCTGTTGCTAGAATCCTACCCCCAGCCTGCGGCAACCCGCAGGCTACCGGCAACGGTCCAGCTCATGGCGCTCTCTCCGTACCCGCAGCTCGAACAGGAGTTCCGCCGCCTGCACGCCTTCCGCGGCGCGGCGAGCCTGCTGCGCTGGGACGCCGCGGTGATGATGCCGCGTGGCAGCGCTGCCGTGCGTGGCGAGCAGCTCGCCGCCCTCGACTCGGAGTGCCACACGTTGCTCACCTCGCCGCGAGTGTCGCGGCTGATCGAGCGGGCGCAGGCCAGCGAGGCACAGCTCGAGGACTGGCAGCTCGCCAACCTGCGCGAGATGCGCCGCGAGCGCGACCGGGCCATCGCCACGCCGATCGCGCTGGTGAGTCGCCTGGCCCGCGCGACCGCGGTGGCCGAGGTGCGCTGGCTCGAGGCCAAGCAGGAGAGCAACTTCGAGCTGTTCGCGCCGCACCTCGAGGAGGTGGTGGCGCTCACCCGTGACAAGGCCCAGGTGCTGTCGCAGGCGCTCGGCATCGCACCTTATGACGCGCTGATCGACGGCTTCAGTCCCGGCTTCCTGAGCGCCGAGATCGACAAGCTGTTTCGCGCCTTGTCGCGTCGCCTGCCCGAGTTGATCCACGAGGCGATCGAGCTGCAGGCGAAGCACCCGGCGCTGCCGATTGGCGGCAAGGTCAGCCCGTCCAAGCAGCGCGCGCTGGCCATCGAGGTGATGCGTGCGCTCGGGTTCCCGTTCGACCGTGGCCGCCTCGACGAAAGCGATCATCCGTTCACCGAAGGCGTCAATGGCGACGTGCGCGTCACGACTCGCCTGGTGCCGCACGAGCCGTTCACGGGCCTGATGGGCGCGCTGCACGAGACCGGGCAGGCGCTCTACGACCTCGGCCTGCCCGAAGCGTGGCGCGACCAGCCCGTCGGCCGCGACCGCGGCATGGCGCTCGAGGAGAGCCAGTCGTTGCTGCTCGAGATGATCATCGGCCGCAGCCGCCCGTTCCTCGCTTACCTGCGCCCGCTGCTGGAGAAGCACTTCGGGGTGACCGGTCCCGAGTGGGAGCCCGAGAACCTGTACCGCACGCTGATCCGGGTGCGGCGTGCCGCGATCCGCGTCGACGCGGACGAGCTCACCTACCCGGTGCACATCCTGCTGCGCTTTGAATTAGAGAAGCGCATCTTCGAAGGCAAGCTGAAGGTGCGCGACCTGCCGGCCGCGTGGGGCGAAGGGCTCGAGGCGCGACTCGGCCTGCGCCCGGCCAACGACGCGGAGGGCTGCCTGCAGGACCAGCATTGGGCGCAGGGCTCGTTCGGCTATTTCCCGTCGTACGTGCTCGGCGGCCTGATTGCCGCGCAGCTGTACGAGACGCTGCGCAACGACCTGCCCGACCTCGACGGCGAGATCGCCGCCGGGCGCTTCGGCGCGTTGATCGGCTGGCTGCGCGACAACGTGCACCGTGTCGGCGCGAGCCTCGGCTCGCAGGAACTGATCACGCGCGCCACCGGCAAGCCGCTGTCGGCCGCGCCGTGGCTGCGGTATGCGGAAGCGAAATACCTGGAGGAGGAAGCGGATAGCGGATAGCGGATAGCGGATAGGCAAGAGGGTTCAGCGGCACCCGATGCGGCAGCCACCTTGCCTGTCCGGCACTATCCGCTATCCGCTATCCGCTATCCGCTATTCTCCCTTCATGTCCGCCACTATCCCCCATCCCCTATCCCCTATCCCCTCGAGCTCGAGCGTCTCACGCTCGAGCTCGACCTTCAAACGGCTTCAGTCACGCCTCCGCGGCCTGGTCGGCAAGGCGATCGACGACTACTCGATGATCGCCGAGGGCGACCGCGTCATGGTCTGCCTGTCCGGTGGCAAGGACTCCTACACGCTGCTCGACGTGCTGTTGTCCCTGCAGCGCAGTGCGCCGGTGAAGTTCGAGCTGGTCGCCGTGAACCTCGACCAGAAGCAGCCCGGATTCCCGACGCAGGTGCTGCCCGAGTACCTGACTGCGCTCGGCGTGCCTTACGAGATCCTGGAGCAGGACACTTACAGCGTGGTCAAGCGCGTCGTGCCCGAGGGACGCACCATGTGCGGCCTGTGCTCGCGACTGCGGCGCGGGCGGCTGTATCGGTACGCCGCGGAGAACGGCATCACCAAGATCGCGCTTGGCCACCACCGCGACGACATCGTCGAGACGCTGTTCCTCAACCTGTTCTTCGGCGGCCGCATGAAGTCCATGCCGCCCAAGCTGTTGTCGGAGGACGGTCGCCACATGGTGATCCGCCCGCTCGCCTACGTGCCCGAGCGCGAGATCGATCGTTACGCCCGCGCGCGGCAGTTCCCGATCATCCCCTGCAAGTTGTGTGGCTCGCAGGAGAACCTGCAGCGCGTGCAGGTGAAGAAGATGCTCGCGGAGTGGGAGCTCGAGTTCCCGGGCCGCACCGAGACGATCTTCTCGGCACTGCGCAACGTGAGTCCCTCGCACCTCGCCGATCCAGCGACCTTCGACTTCGCCGGCCTCGACGCGCTGCGATTGGCGGCGCTCGCCGCCCGCGAGTCCACCGGCGACAGCGACGAACCCAGCACAGAGCCGTGGGAGGAGCGCTGAGGGCATAGCCCGGCGAAGTCTCGTCCCGCGCTGACATTGCGCGCTGGGAGGTTGTTTCCCGGGCCGTCGCGCGACAGGACGTCGCGCGCGGAGCCTACATGGACGTACTTGCGGCGTCCCGGGAAGCAACCTCCCAGCGCGCAACGTCAGCGCTCCGGATAATCGCGCAGCGCAGGGAATCGCGGCGCTACGTCCGCACGTGCAGCTTCGAATTGCGGTACCCGTAGCCGAAGTAGACCGCGAAGCCGACCGCCGTCCACACCGCCAGCCGGACCCAGGTGTCGTGCGGCAGGAAGAACGTGAGCCCGAGGCACATCAGCACGCCGGCGGTGCAGACCAGCGGGGCGAACGGCACGCGAAACGCCCGCGGCGCCTCCGGCATCGTGTAGCGCAGCACCAGGACGCCCGCGCACACGGCCGTGAACGCGAGCAGGATGCCGATCGAGACCAGCTCGCCCAGCACGTCGATCGGGAACACGCCGGCAAAGAACGCCGCGATCACTCCGGTGATCGCCGTGCCGATGGCCGGCGTCTGATACCTCGGGTGCACCTTCTGCAGTTGCGGCGGCAGTAGCCCGTCGCGCGACATCGCCATGAAGATGCGCGGCTGGCCGAGGATCGACATCAGGATCACGGACGTCATGCCGATGATCGCGCCGATCTTCACCGGCAGGCCCAGCCAGAACAGCGAAGGATGCTCGTCGAGCGCGATCGCGACCGGCGCCGCGACATCGAGCTTGGTGTAACTCACCATGCCGGTCATGACTGCGGCCATCGCAATGTACAGCACCGTCGCGATGACGAGCGCGCCGAGGATGCCGGCCGGCACGTCGCGCTGCGGGTCGCGCGCCTCCTGCGCGGTGGTCGCCGCGGTGTCGAAGCCGATGTAGGCGAAGTAGATGATCGCCGCGCCCATCATGACCCCGGACCAGCCGAAATGGCCGAACTCGCCGGTGTTCTGCGGCAGGTACGGACGCCAGTTCGAGGTGTCGACGTACGAGATGCCCACCACGATGAACAGCACGATGATCGCGACCTTGATCACCACCATGACGTTGTTCATGGAGGCGGATTCCTTGATGCCGCGGTAGCACACCCAGGTCAGCGCGGCGACGATCAGCACCGCGGGCAGGTTGACGAGCGCGCCCGTGGTGTACAGGCGATGGTCGGTACCCTTCTCGACGGGTGCGCTGGTGAGTGCCGCCGGCAGGTGCACCCCGAATTCCTCGAACAGGTTCACCACGTAGCCCGACCACCCGACGGCGACGGTGGCGGCGGACATCATGTATTCGAGCGCGAGGTTCCATCCTACGAACCATGCGACGGCCTCGCCGAGGGTCGCGTAGGTGTAGCTGTAGGCGCTGCCCGACACCGGGATCAACGAGGCCAGCTCGGCGTAGCAGATGGCCGCGAGGCCGCAGCCGATCGCCGCGACCAGGAAGGCGAGGGTGATGGCCGGGCCGGTGTGGTTGGCGGCCACCGTGCCGGTCAGTACGAAGATGCCGCTGCCGATCATCGAACCGAGGCCGATGGACATCAGCGTCCCGGCGCCCAGCACCCGGTTGAGGCGTGGGCCCGACTCGATCTCGCGGGCAATCGCCGCGACCGACTTGCGGGCCGCAAGCTGCTTCAGCACTGGTGAACCCCCTGGCCGTTGTTGGCCGCAAGTCTCTCACACGGCCTTGCTGCCCCACAGCCCCGCCGTGCTGGTGCCGTATCATTGGCGCATGGCCGACACACCCGGCACACCCGAGTTCGAAATCCCGCCGCGCCCGCTGCCCGCGACCTACTGGGTGGTACCGGGGCGCCTGCTGGCCGGCGAGCACCCGGGATCGCAGTCGCGCGCCGACACGATGGACCGCCTGCGGCGCTTCCTGGTCGCCGGCGTGACCTGCTTCGTCGACCTGACGGAGCCGGGCGAGTTGCCCTCCTATGAAGCGTTGCTGCCGTTCGCCACGCCCGACGGTCGTCGCGTCGAGTACCTGCGCGAGCCGATCCGCGACCATGGCGTGCCCGCCGGGCCGGAGATCGTGCAGCGGGTAATCGCCATGATCGACGATGCGCTCGATACAGGGCACGTGGTTTACCTGCATTGCCGGGCCGGCATCGGCCGCAGTGCGACCGTGGCCGGCTGCTGGTTGGCGACGAGCGGCGGCGAGGCGTCGAACGATCCGCTCGCGCAACTGCAGGTGCTGTGGCAGCAGTCGGAGCGCTCGCGTGGCTGGCCGGTCGTGCCGGAGACCGACGCACAGGCCCAGTTCGTGCGCGAATGGGCAGCACCTGCAACCCGGCCCGGCAGGAGCCGCGGGGCCGTACCGAATGCCGCCCTCCCGGTCGCCGATCGCATCCGCGGCATGCTGCTCGGGCTGGCGCTCGGCGATGCCATGGGCGAATCGTTGCGCCTGGGCCAACCCGGCCGCGCCGACTGGACGCAGCACACGGCCCTGGCGCTTTGTTTGGCGGAGAGCCTGCTCGCCACGGGCGGCAACGATGCGCGCGACCAGATGGAGCGCTACCTGCGCTGGCAGCGCGACGGCCATCTCAGCGCGCAAGGACTGCCGGGGCAAGCGACACCGGATGTCGCGCGCGCGATCGCCACCTGGCAGTGGCGTGGCCTGCCGCAGGCGGGATCGCACGACCCGCGCGATCGCAGCACGGCAGCCCTGCCGCGCGTGGTGAGTGCGGTGGCCTACGCGATGGCGGAGCCCGCGGCCGCGGTGGCCCTGGCAGCGGATTGCGCCCGTACCACGCACCAGTCACCGCTGGTGCTCGATGCGTGCCGCTACTACGCGGCGCTGCTGGTCGGGGCGCTGCGCGGTGCGACGCCGCAACAGCTGTGCACTGGCTCGTTCGAGCCGGTTCCCGGCCTGTGGGACTCGCGCCCACTCAAGCCGGAACTGGTCACCGGCCTTGCCGGGTCGGCCGCCGCGCACGACCTCCAGACGCGCGTCACTGGCGCGGACGTAGTGCATGCGCTCGTCAACCTGCGCACGGCGGTGCAGCCTGCCCACGGGGTGATCAGCGCCATCGAGGCAGCGATCGTCGGTGGCCGCGAACCGGCCCTTGACGGCGCGCTTGCCGGGGCGCTTGCCGGAGCGCTGCACGGTGCGTCCATGCTGTCGTCCGAGGCGCTCGCGGGCCTGGTACGGCCGGACCTGCTCGAGGAAGTCGCGGCCAGGCTGGTGCAGCGGCAGGCGACCGCGGCATCGGTCGGTCCGGAGCCGAGCGCATGACTCGCCAGGCCCACCAAAAGGTGCCGGCCCGGCGCGAACCCGCCTGGGCGCGGCTCGACGACGAGGAACTGCTCGACCTGCGCTTCTGCGACCTGCGCCTGAGCATGGCACGCACGCCGCTCGAGGACAGCGTGCGACGACTGTACGGCGAGCTGGCCGCGAAGGGGATCCGGTTCCGTCCGCACGTGTGGCTGGCGGAGGAGTGGTTCTCGCCGGACGGGGTGCCGGGCATCGCCATCCCGTTCTATCTTGCGCACCCGCGCCTGATGCGCCTCGAGCGGCGCTTCATGCACGAGGTGGAGGGAGGCAACGGCAAGTGGCTGATGCGCATCCTGCGCCACGAGACCGGCCACGCGATCGACACCGCGTTCGAGCTGCGCCGGCGCAAGACCTGGCGCGGGTCTTTTGGCAAGGCCTCGCGCCGCTACCCGAGCCGCTACTCGCCGCGGCCGGGCAGCCGCAACTACGTGCTGCACCTCGGCCACTGGTACGCGCAGAGCCATCCAACGGAGGACTTCGCCGAGACCTTCGCCGTGTGGCTGCCGCCGCGCTCGCGCTGGCGCAGCCAGTACCAGGGCTGGCCGGCGCTCGCCAAGCTCGAGTACGTGGACCGCACCATGCGCGCGCTGCAAGGCAAGCGCGCGACCAACCTCGACCGCAGCGTCGTCGAGCCGCTCGCCGAGAACGCACGCACGCTGCGCGAGCACTATCGTCGCAAGCAGGCGCGCTACGAGATCGACACCGCGGCCAGCTACGACCGGCCGCTGCTGCGCGTGTTCGCGTCGCAGGTCGAACGGCCGCGCGGCCGGCTGGCGAGCAGCCTGCTGCGCGAGATGCGCCCGCAGATGCGGCGGTTGCTGGTGCGGCGCGCCCGCATGCACCCGTACCTGGTGAACCACGTGCTGCGGATGGCGACGCAACGCGCGCGCATCCTCGGCCTGCGGGTGCGCGGCGGGCAGCGGGCGGCGCAACGCGAGGCGCTGGTGCTGCACGAGCGGATCATGATGCAGATGCTGCTGCGCGACCGGGAGAACTACGCGCTATGAAAAAACTGCGGGTGCTGGTGCTGGTGCACGAGACGCTGGTTCCACCGGACGACGTGAGCGGCTACACCGAGCAGCAGATCGACGAGTGGCGCACGGAGTACGACGTCACCACGTCGCTGCGGGCTATGGGCCACGAGGTGCGCGTACTCGGCATGGGCGACAACCTGGCCGAGCTGCGTAACCTCATCACCGACTGGCGGCCCGACGTCTCCTTCAACCTGCTCGAGGAGTTCCAGGGCATCGTCACTTACGACCAGTACGTGGTGGCGTTCCTCGAGTTGATGCGCCTGCCGTACACCGGCTGCAACCCGCGCGGCATGATGCTCTCGCGCGACAAGGCGCTGTCGAAGCAGGTGCTCGCCTACCACCGCATCCCGACGGCGAAGTTCGCGCTGCTGCCGCGCAACCACCGCTTCCGCGAGCCGCGGCGGCTCAAGTTCCCGCTGTTCGTCAAGTCGGCGACCGAGGACGCCTCGCTCGGCATCTCGCAGGCGTCGATCGTGCACGACGCGCACAAGCTCCGCGAGCGCGTCGAGTTCATCCATGAGCAGACGAACTCGGACGCGCTGGTCGAGGAGTACATCGAGGGACGGGAGATCTACATCGGCGTGCTCGGCAACGAACGGCTCACCACGTTCCCGCTGTGGGAGCTGAATTTCGGCACGTTGCCGGACGTGATGGCAGGCATCGCCACGCGCAAGGTGAAGTGGGACCGCAAGTACCAGACCAAGCACGGCATTGGCACCGGCCGGGCCGCCGACCTGCCGGACGGGCTCGAGGCCCGCGTGGCGCAGCTGGCGCGACGCATCTACCGGGCGTTGTGCATGAGTGGCTATGCGCGCATCGACCTGCGGCTCAAGCCCGACGGCAGCGTGTTCGTGCTCGAGGCGAATGCCAACCCCAACCTGGCGCAGACCGAGGACTTCGCTACGTCGGCCCTGTCGTCCAGCGTGGGGTACGACGCGCTGCTCGGGCGCATCATCAAG
>Ga0209254_10000865_pt1 | contig 26475 bp, 24 predicted proteins | sample FrelakmetDIP11DI_FD_187148 | JGI IMG/M metagenome (GOLD analysis project Ga0209254, IMG submission 187148) | Freshwater lake sediment microbial communities from the University of Notre Dame, USA, for methane emissions studies - DIP11 DI (SPAdes)... | ecosystem: Environmental > Aquatic >...
CGCGGCGGCGCTGCTGGCGGGCAACGGCGTGGCCCTGGTCGAGCCGATCGCGGGCATGGCCTTGCGAGCGGCTTTCGTCGAAGCCGGCATCCCGGGCAACGTGATCGAAGTCGTCGCAGCCGCTGCGACTGGCGGCCTGATCGCGCACCCATCGCTGGCCGGCGTCTGCATCCTGGCGGCTGACACGCAGGCGACGCAGGCCGTGGTGCGCGCGCTGGCCGAGCGCCCGGGCGCCATCCTGCCGCTGATCTTCGCCAGCGAAGTGCGCCGCACCGCCATGCTCTGGCGTTTTTGCGCCGAACAGACGCTGACCATCAACACGGCAGCCGCAGGCGGCAATGCCGAGTTGCTGGCCGGCGGCGGACGCCGCTTCGACGCTGCAGCGTCCGTGGCGTAGGACGCGGCGCCTCGATCGCTGAGCTCTCTCAGTCGAGCTTGACGCCGATCCGCGTGATGATCGGTCCCCAGCGCTTGGCCTCGGCGTCGAGCACCCGCTTGAAGTCGGCCGCGCTGCCACCGACCACAGTCAGGCCCTGGGCATCGAGCGCGGCTTTCACCGCCGGATCACTCAGCATGTCGTTGACATCGGCGTTGATGCGCGCGACCACCGCGTCTGGCGTGCCGGCGGCAACGAACAGGCCGTTCCAGGCCAGCGCTTCGACGCCCTTGTAGCCGGCGTCGGCCAGCGATGGCAGGTCCTTCAGCGAGTCGGGCCGCTGTGCGCTGCTGACGGCGAGCAAACGCACCTTGTTGTTGCGTACGTGCGGCAGCAGCGCCGGTGCGACCATGAAGGTCGCATCGGCCTCACCCTGCGCAACCGCCATCGCCGCGGGTGGTGAACCATTGAACGGAATGTGCGTGGCCGTGATGCCGGCTTCCGACAGGAACAGCTCCATCGTCAGGTGCGCCGAGCTGCCGTTGCCGAGCGACGAGTAGTTCATCTTGCCGCCCTGGGCCTTCGCCCAGGCGACGAACTCGGCGACGGTCTTCGCCGGTACCTTGTCGGCATTGACGGCGAGCACGTTGGCTTGCGACGTCGTCATCACCACCGGCAGCAGGTCCTTGGCCGGGTCATAGGGCATCTTGCGGTAGAGGAAGGGCGCAAAGGCGACCGGGCCGTTGAAGCCGATCGCCAGGGTGTGACCGTCGGTGGCTTTGGCGGCGACGTCCATGCCGAGCATGCCGCCGGCGCCGGGCTTGTTTTCCACTATCACCGGCTGGCCCCAGCGGCTCGCCAGCTTCTCGCTCATCGATCGCACGATCAGGTCGAGCGAGCTGCCGGCCGGCGCCGGCACGACGATCTTCACCGGCCGGGAGGGCCAAGCCGTCTGCGCTGCTGCGGGCAGGGCCAGCGCCAGGGCAGAACAGGCGGCGAGGACAAGCAGCGGGCGTCGGTTCATGGTTCAGTCTCCAACTGCATCAGGACAGGCGCGCATCGTAGCCGCAGCCGGGACGTGCGAGGATGCGGGCCTTCACGACTCGACGTCTCGCCCCGCCATGTGGATCACGCGCTTCATCATCGCCCTCGTGGTCCTTGCCGGCCTGGTTGCGGGGTACTTCTGGCTTGCCATGAGCTGGAGCTACTCGAGTGGCGAGCGGGCCGGCTGGGTGCAGAAGTTCTCGCACAAAGGCTGGGTCTGCAAGACCTGGGAGGGCGAGTTGGCGCTGGTGTCGCTGCCGGGTAGCACCGTAGAGAAGTTCAACTTCACCGTGCATGACGACGCCGCGGCCAAGGCGATCCAGCAGGCAGTCGGCAAGCGCGTGACGCTGCACTATGAAGAAAAGGTCGGCCTGCCGACGAACTGCTTCGGCGAGACGCGCCACTTCGTCACCCGGATCACCATCAATCCGGACATCCCGATCGGGCCGGGGGTGACGATGCAGACGACGCCGCCGCCCGCCGTGCCGCCGGCTGCGGCGGCGTCGAGGTGATCCCCCGCGGCAATCCTCTGAACCACTGACTGGCATGGCAGCATCCCAACTGGCATTCATCGGCGGCGGCAACATGGCCGGCGCGATCTTCGGTGGCCTGCTGCGCAGCGGCTCGCCGCCGGCCTCGCTCACCGTCGTTGAACCGGGGGCCGAGCAACGCGATCGCATCGCCCTGGCCCACCCCGGCGTGCGCCTGTTGGCGGCGGCCGATGCGTCGTTGGCCACCGCCGACATCGTGATCTGGGCCGTCAAGCCGCAGAGCTTTGCCGAGGCCGTTGCGCCGTGTGCCGGGCTCGTCGGCGGCGCACTGCAATTGAGTGTGATGGCGGGCATTCGCAGCGAAGCCATCGTTCGCGCCACGGGCAGCCCACGCGTCGTGCGCGCGATGCCCAACACGCCGGCCCTGATCGGCCAGGGCATCGCGGCATTGTTCGCCCGGCCCGCCGTCAGCGATGACGAGCGCGCTGCCGTGGCGCAGGTGCTGGCGCCCACCGGCAGCCTGCTCTGGGTGGCACGCGAAGAGGATCTCGACGCGGTGACCGCCTTGTCGGGCTCCGGCCCCGCCTACGTGTTCTACTTTCTCGAGGCGATGGTCGAGGCCGGCAAGCAGATGGGCCTGAGTGCCGACCAGTCGCGTCGTCTGGCCCAGGAGACGTTCGCGGGCGCCGCGCGGCTGGCGATGCAGTCGGACGAATCGCCGGCGGTCTTGCGCGAGCGGGTGACCTCCAAAGGCGGCACGACGCATGCCGCGATCGCGTCCTTGGAGGCCAGCCAGGTGAAGGCCGCCTTCATCAAGGCGCTGCACGCGGCGCGAACGCGGGCCGAGGAACTGGGGCGCTGAGGGCTGCAGTGCGCGCTGGCAGTCAGCGCAGTGCGAGGTCGAGCGCCGTGCCCGCGAAGACCGCGAAACCGAGCCAGTGGTTGGCGCGAAAGGCTTTGAAACAGCCTTCGCGCGTGCGGCTGCGGATGAGCGTCAGGTGCCAAGTCGCCTGCGCCGCGGCGATGGCGATGCCACCCAGAAACCACGCGCCCAGGCCGAGCGCGCGGCCGAGCACGGCCCACGACACCAGGTAGATTGCGTAGAACGCCGCCACGCCGGCAACATCGAAACGGCCGAGCGTGATGGCCGAGGTTTTCATGCCGATCTTCAGGTCGTCGTCGCGATCGACCATCGCGTACTCGGTGTCGTAGGCCAGGACCCAGAACAGGTTGCCGATCAGCAGCGGCCAGGCCGGCCACGGCAGCGCGGCGCGCAAGGCGTCCAAGGACATCTCGTTGCCGCCCTGCGCTGCGGCAAAGGCCATCGGGATGCCGAAGCTGAAGGCCACGCCGAGCACGGCTTGCGGCATCGCCATGTAGCGCTTGGCATACGGGTAGGCCAAGGTGATCGCCAACGCGACGAACGAGAGTGCCATGGTCGGTGCATTGGTGCTCAGGACCAGCGCGAATGCCGCCAGCGCCAGCACAGCGCCGACCGCCAGCGCTTCCTGTGCGCGCAAGGCGCCGCGTGTCACCGGCCGCTGTGCCGTGCGCTCGACATGGCGATCGAAGTCGCGGTCGGCGACATCGTTGACGCAGCAACCGGCGCTGCGCATCAGGATCGTGCCGAGCACGAAGACCACCAGCAGGTGCCAGCCCGGGAAGCCGTCGGCGGCGATCCACAGCGCCGAGAGCGTCGGCCACAGCAGCAGCAACCAGCCCGCCGGACGATTCCAGCGGATCAGGTCGAGGTACAGCGCAAGGCGATTCACGCCGGACTCGTCAAGGCTGGGCGAAGCGCGACTGCAGGTACGCCAGCAGCGTGCGCACGGTCTGCGCCTCGCCGCCCACCGGGCGCCCGGGGCGGGCGCTGTCGTTCCATGCTGCGAGGTCGATGTGCAGCCAGTCGATGTCGGTGGGCACGAAGTCGGCGAGGAAGTTGGCGGCGTTGATCGCACCGCCCTGTGGGCTGCGGCCGGTGTTGACGATGTCGGCGATGTCGCTTTCGATGGCCGCGTGGTAATCGCGCCAAAGCGGCATGTGCCACAGCGGGTCGTGCAGCGCCAGGCTGCCGTCGACGAGTTCGCGGGCGAGTTCCATGCGGCGGCAGAACAGGGCCGGCAACTGGTGGCCCAGCGCCACGCGCGCCGCACCTGTCAGCGTGGCCATGTCGATCATCAGTGCGGGTCGGCCCTCGGCGCCATAGGATAGGGCGTCGCAAAGGATCACGCGGCCTTCGGCGTCGGTGTTGCCGATCTCGATGTGCAGGCCACTGCGTGTCTTGATCACGTCGCCGGGCCGGTAGGCATTGCCGGCAATGGCGTTGTCCACCGCCGGGATCAGCACCTGCAGGCGAACCGGCAGCTTGAGTGCCATCACCAGCGAGGCCAGGCCGAGCACGTTGGCGGCGCCACCCATGTCCTTTTTCATCAGGCGCATGCCGTCGGCGCCCTTGATGTCCAGGCCGCCCGAGTCGAAGCACACGCCCTTGCCGACCAGTGTGAGCCTCGGGGCGCGCGGCTGGCCCCAATTCAACTCGATCAGGCGTGGCGCGCGCGTCGAGGCGCGGCCGACGGCGTGCACGGCCGGGAAGCCGGCCTTCAGCAGGGCCTCGCCGACGGTCTGCTTGAACGTCGCACCGTGCTGCTCGGCCACCATGCGAGCGGCCTCGGCCAGCTCCGCCGGCCCCATGTGCTCGGCCGGCGTGTTGACCAGGTCGCGTGTGGCGGCGGACGCCGCGGCGATCAGCAAGCCGCGTGTCGCCGCTGCGGTCGGCGGCAACATCAGGGTGGCGGCCTCGCGCCTGGCCGGCTTGTACAGATCGAAGACATAGCTGCCGAGCTCCCATGACAGCGCAGCGGCCTCGGAGTCTGCGGCCAGGCCCTCATCGCCGAGCCGGTAGCGACCCGGCGGCAGCGTGCGCGGCAGGCTGGCGAGTGCGAAGGGATGCTGCGCACTGCGCACGCCAGCCCACACGGTCCGCAATCGTCCCGTCGCATCGGTCAGCAGTGCATAGGTGTCGGGCGTGCCGTCAAAGCCCATCGTCGCCAGCCAGCGCCGATGGGCGGCGGTCAGCTTGGCGCTGCGCTTGGTGAATCCGGCGCGGTCGATCAGGTGGATCGGCACCGCGGCGTTGCTAGGCTTCTTCAGTTGCACGGTCATGTCGGTCATTGAATCATTGCGGGCGTCGCCATTGAATCATTGAAACGCGTCGCAAAGCGGGGCCAAACTCTGCCAAGCCTGTCCGATATGCTCACCGAAACGATGGCGTACGCGACGTTTGCCACTCAATGCCGGGGGAAATCTTGAAGCCATCACTGGCCGATGCGGTCGCACAGTTCGGCAAGAGCGCCAAGGCCAAGCTCAGCAACCCGTCGGTGACCGGTGAACCAGAGGATCAGCTTCGCGGGCCATTCGAGGAGCTTGTCCGCCAAATGGCTGCACTTTGCGGCTTTGCCCCTGGCGCCGTCGTGACGGTGGGCGAGACGTCCATTGCCGGGCTTCACACACGGCCCGCCTACGCGATCACCGTGAACAACGCGTTGGCGGGTTTTGTCGAACTCAAGGCCCCAGGCAAAGGGGGTGATCCGCGCCGCTTCAAGTCCGGCCACGACAAGGCCCAGTGGCAGCGGCTGCGGTCCTTGCCCAACCTCATCTACACCGACGGCAACGAGTTCAGTCTGTGGCGCAGCGGCGAACTCGCTATCGCCGTGGTGCGCATGGAGGGTGACGTGGAGACCTCGGGCGCCGCACTCAGCGCCGGGCCTGATCTGCTCGCGCTGGTCGACTTCTTCCTGCAGTGGAAGCCCATCCCGCCGCGCTCGGCCAAGGAATTGGCCGAGGTGACCGCCCGGCTGTGCCGGCTGCTGCGCGACGAAGTGGTCGAGGCGCTGGAGCGCAAGACCGAGGCGCTCACCACTCTGGCCCAGGATTGGCGGGGCGTGCTCTTTCCGCAGGCCAGCGACGAGCAGTTCGCCGACGGCTACGCCCAGGCTGTCACGTTCGGGCTGCTGATGGCGCGGGCGCGCGGCATCACGATCGGCACCGACCTGCACAAGGTGGCCGAGGGTCTGAAGGACTCGGCCTCGCTCATCGGCGCTGCACTGCAACTGCTGACCGACAACAAGGAAACGCGCCGTGCCCTCAACACGGCGCTCAGCACCCTGGAGCGTGTGCTGGACGCCGTGGACTGGCCCACGGTCAGCAAGGGCAAGGCCGACGCCTGGCTGTACTTCTACGAAGACTTCCTGGAGATCTACGACAACACGCTGCGCAAGCAGACCGGTTCGTACTACACGTCGCCTGAAGTCGTGGGCGCCATGGTCTCGCTGGTGGACCAGGCCCTGAAGCGCCCTGGCTTCGGCCTGCCGCGTGGCTTGGCGGCCGACAGCGTGACGGTCGCCGACCCGGCCACCGGCACGGGCACTTTCGTGCTGGGGGTGCTGCGCCACCTGGCCGCACATGTCCGCGAGGACGAAGGCGACGGCGCGGTGCCCGCGGCCGTAGAGTCGGCCCTTAAACGGCTGGTGGCGTTCGAACTGCAGCTCGGGCCCTTCGCCGTGGCGCAGCTGCGCCTGCTGGCCGAGGTGCTGGCACTCACAGGCGAGTTGCCGAAGCTGGCGCCGCGCATGTACGTTACCGACACGCTGAGCAACCCCAACGACGATGGCGGCAGCTTCCCCGGCTTCACCGCGGCCATCGGCCAGCAGCGCAAGGCGGCCAACCGGGTGAAGCGCGAACAGCCCATCACCGTCGTCATCGGCAACCCGCCCTACAAGGACAAGGCCAAGGGCCTGGGCGGTTGGATCGAAGGGGCGCGCCGCAAGAAGGGTGAGTACGCACCTGGACGACTGGCAGCCGCTGCAGGCCTGGCACCTGGGCGCGCACGCCAAGCACCTGCGCAACCTGTACATCTATTTCTGGCGCTGGGCCAGCCGCAAGGTCTTCGAAGACCTGCCCGGCCAGGCGCCGGGTGGCGGCAGCGGCATCGTGGCGTACATCGCCGTTGCCGGCTTCCTGAGTGGGCCCGGCTTCGAGCGCATGCGGCAGGACTTGCGCCAGCGCTGCCACGAGATCTGGGTCATCGACTGTTCGCCTGAAGGCCATCAGCCTGAAACCGCCACGCGGATATTCCAGGCAGTGCAGCAGCCGGTGTGCATCGTGCTGGCGGCACGGTGGCGCGGCGGCCCCAAGGCCGGGCCGGCCCAGGTGCGCTGGCGCGCCCTGCCGACTGGCCACCGCAACGGCAAGTTCGACGCGCTGGTCGCGCTGAAGCTCGACGACCCGGGCTGGATGGACTGCCCGTCCGATGAGCGTGCGCCCTTCCTGCCCGCCTCTGTCGGCGCCTGGGCGACCTATCCCGCCGTGGAGGACTTCTTCGACTACAACGGTGCAGGGGTGCAACCAAAGCGTGTCTGGGTTGTCGCGCCGGACTCTGATTCACTTGCGCAGCGATGGAACCTGCTCGTCGCGACCGCGCCCGAACGGAAAGAGGAACTCTTCCACCCGACGCTGCGAAATGGTGTTCCTGCGGATCGCCACGTCAGGTCTGTGTTCTCCGAAGGGATACCGGGCTTTCCGCCGGCGACGGTGCCGCTGATCGAGGAGGCCGGCCCCTGCCTGGCCCCCGTCCGGTACGGATATCGATCGTTTGACCGGCAATGGATCATTCCTGACATGAGGGTCATCACGCAACCGAATGCGCGCCTCTGGCAGACGAGTTCTACGTCGCAAGTCTTCGGCACGGTACTGACTGCGCAGGCACCAACGGGCGGCCCGGCTATGACCTACACGGGCCTGGTCCCAGACAACGACCATTACCGAGGCTCTTTCGCCGGGCGCGTGCTGCCTTTGTGGGCCGACGCCGACGCCACTCGCCCCAACCTACGCGCCACATTGCTGAACGAACTCACCCGAGCGTATGACCGGTCCGTCGGACCCCAAGACCTCTTCGCCTACATCGCCGCCGTGGCCGCTCATTCGGCCTACATCGAGCGCTTCCGCCACGACCTGGCCACGCCCGGCCTGCGTATCCCACTCACCGCCGATGCAGCCACCTTCTTTGCCGCCGCAGAGCTCGGCCGTCGCATCGTGTGGCTGCACACCTTCGGCGAACGATTTGCCGACCTCGGCGCTGGCCGCGACCCGGGTGCGCCGCGCCTGCCGGCCGGCCGCCGACCGCAAGTGCCCAAGGGCGGTGCCATTCCGACCACGCCCGAAGGCATGCCCGACACCCTGGCGTACGACGCCGAGAAGAAGCGCTTGATGGTGGGCAGCGGCTACATCGAGCCCGTGCCACCGGCCGTGTGGCATTACCAGGTGTCGGGCAAGCAGGTGCTGGTGCAGTGGTTCAGCTACCGCAAGAAGAACCGCGAACGCCCGCTCATCGGCGACCGCCGCAAGCCCTCGCCCTTGGGCGACATCCAGCCCGACCATTGGCTGGCCGAGTACACGACCGAGCTGCTCAACGTGCTGAACGTACTGGGCCTGCTGGTCGAGCTGGAGCCGCAGGCGGCCGAACTGCTGGAACGCATCTGCAGCGGACCCCTGATCTCGGAGTCCACCCTGCGCGTGCAGGGCGTCTTCTTCCCCGAAGGCCATGTGCCGGCGACAGCGCCCACGCAGCAGTCGCTCGACATCGGCCCGGAAGCCGGCGACGCGTCGGCGTGAAGCGCGCCCGGCGGCCACCGCCTTGCGGCATGATGCGCACATGGACCGTGACCAGACGCTCGCCCTGCTGACACAGCACAAGCCGGTGCTCGCGCAGCGCTTCGGCGTGCGCCGGCTGGCGCTGTTCGGCAGCCTCGCGCGGGGGACGGCGCGGGACGACAGCGACGTCGACATTCTTGTGGGCTTCGGCGAACCGCCGGCTCCATCAGACTTCTTTGGCGTGCAGTTCTATATTGAAGACCTGCTGGGCCGCCCCGTCGATCTGGTCACCGAGACGGCCCTGCGTCCGCAACTGAGGCCCTATGTCGAACGCGACGCCATCGCCATTCCCTGAGCGCGACAACGCGCTCTATTTGCGCGACATGGTCGATTTCTGCGACACCGTTGTCGCCTACACCAAGGGCTTCGATCTTGATGGCTTGATCGGGGACCGAATGCGCTATGACGCCACGCTGCGCAACATCGAACTGATCGGGGTTGCGGCAGCCAATGTGCCGGTGTCGATGCGCGAGCAGGCCCCGGAAATCGCGTGGCGCGAGATCATCGGCACGCGCAACCGCTTGGCGCATACCTACCTGACATTGGACAACGCCACGCTCTGGCTGGTCGTCACCGACAGCATCCCACGTCTGAAGAGCCAATTGATCGCGCTGCTCGGACGCTTGGGTCGCGTCAGCGGACCTTAGCCCTCCAGCTTCTTCTGGAACACCAGCCCGGCGTGCTCGCGCAGGGCGTGGAACTTGATCTTCGGCCAGTTGGCTTCGATGGCCCGCAACTCGGGCGAATACTCGACCAGCAGGGTCGGTGCATCGACGGCGTCGTAGGCCACGCGGTGGGCGTTGGCGTCGATGAAGCGGGCCAGCTCTTTCGTGCCGCCGTTCTCGTCCGGGCATGTGACCCAGCGCGCGATCTGGAAGCGGCTGGGCATCACACGGGCCTTGCAGCCGTATTCGTGTTCGAGCCGGTGAGCGACGACTTCGAACTGCAATTGACCGACGGCGCCGAGCAGCAGCACGCTGCCGGTTACCGGGCGGAAGACCTGGATCGCGCCTTCTTCACCAAGCTGCGTCAGCCCGGCCTTGAGCTGCTTGGTGCGCAGCGGGTCGGCGACTTCGACGCTGCGGAACATCTCGGGCGCGAAGAACGGCAGCCCCGTGTACTGCAGCGCCTCGCCTTCCGTCAACGTATCGCCGAGCTGCAGCACGCCGTGATTCGGGATGCCGATGATGTCGCCGGCGAAGGCTTCGTCGAGCAACTCGCGGCGCTGCGACAGAAAGCTCACCACCGTGTTCGGCCGCAGCTCCTTGCCCGAGCGCACCACCTTGAGCCGCATGCCGCGCTCGAAGTGGCCCGACGCCACGCGCACGAAGGCGATGCGGTCGCGGTGTGCGGGGTCCATGTTGGCCTGGATCTTGAAAACCACGCCGCTGAACTTGGGCTCGTCGGGCTGGACCACGCGCTGCATCGCCCTGCGCGACGACGGCGAGGGCGCCAGGTCGACCAGCGCATCCAGCACTTCCTGCACGCCGAAGTTGTTGATCGCGGAGCCGAAGAACATCGGCGTCTGGTGGCCGGCGAGGAATTCCGCCTCGTCGAACGGCGGCGCGGCGGCCTGCAGCAGCTCAATGTCGTGGTGGGCGTGGGCCCACTCGGCGCCGAAGCGCTCGGCGTAGATCGGGTTGGCCAGGCCCTGAAGCACTTCGTCATCGTCGCGTTGCCGGTCTTCACCAGGCGAAAAAACGCGCATGCGCTTCTCACGCAGGTCCATCACGCCGTGGAAGCGCTTGCCCATGCCGACCGGCCAGGTGAAGGGCACGACTTCCATGCCGAGTTCGCGCTCGATTTCCTCCATCAGCGCCAGCGGCTCCTGCACCTCGCGGTCCATCTTGTTGACGAAGGTGATGATCGGCGTGTTGCGCGCGCGGCAGACCTGCAGCAGCCGCCGCGTCTGCGGTTCGACGCCGTTGGCTGCGTCGATGACCATCAGCGCTGCATCGACGGCGGTCAGCACGCGGTAGGTGTCTTCCGAGAAGTCCTGGTGGCCGGGGGTGTCGAGCAGGTTGATGACGCAGTCGCGGTATTCCATCTGCATCACGCTCGATGCCACCGAGATGCCGCGCTGCTTCTCGATTTCCATCCAGTCGCTGGTGGCGTGGCGCGAGGCCTTGCGCGCCTTCACCGATCCGGCGATCTGGATCGCGCCGGAGAACAGCAGCAGCTTCTCCGTCAGCGTGGTCTTGCCTGCGTCGGGGTGCGAAATGATGGCGAAGGTGCGGCGGCGGCGCACCTCGCTGGAGAGGTCGGTGGACATCGTGCTCTCAGGGCGAAACCGGCGATTATCCCGGCCTGCCAGAAGCCCCGACATCGGGGCGGTGTCGAACGCCGGGCCGGACACCGGATCGATCTCAGGCCGCGCCGATACGGCGCTTGACCCACTCGGTGCAGCCCACGTAGGCCAGCACGATCGCCACCAAGGCCATCATCATCGATGCCGGCAGCGCGACGAAGCCGAACAGCGATTGCAACGCCGGCACGAAAGGCGTTGCCAGTGCGGCAAGCGCGACCGCGCCCGTGGACCACAGCAGCAATGTGCTCGGTCGGCTGCGCCAAAGCGCGCCGCGCGTGCGCAGAACCAGCACGACGGCCAGCTCGGTGAGCAGCGAGACGACGAACCAGGCGGTCTGGAACACCGGCTCGCTGGCGTCGAACACCTGCGCCAGCAGCACGAAGGTCAACAGGTCGAAGACCGTGCTGACCAGGCCGAACGTGATCATGAAGCGGCGCACCTCGTTGACTTGCCAGCGCTGCGGCGCGGCAATGCGCTCGGCGTCGACACGGTCGGTCGAGATCGCGATCGACGGCACGTCGGACAAGAAGTTGTTGAGCAGGATCTGCTTGGCCGCCAGCGGCAGGAAGGGCAGGAACAGGCTGCCCACGGCCATGCTGATCATGTTGCCGAAATTGGCGCTGGTGGTGATGCCGATGTACTTCAAGGTGTTGGCAAACGTGCGCCGACCGTCCTCGACCCCCTGCCGCAACACGTCCAGGTCGGGTTTCAGCAACACGATGTCGGCGCTGGCCCGCGCCACGTCCACGGCCCCGTCGACTGTGATGCCAACGTCGGCGGCGTGCAAGGCCGGCGCGTCGTTGATGCCGTCGCCGAGGAACCCGACCGCGTGGCCGGTGCGCTGCAGCGCGTGCACGATGCGCTCCTTTTGCTGCGGGTCGATCTCGGCGAACAGGTCGGTGGTCTGAGCCAGGCGCCACAGTGCCTCGTCGGGCATCGCGGTCAACTGCTCACCTGTGAGCAGCGTGTCGGTGGCCAGCCCGAGCGCGGCGCCGACATGGGCGGCGACGTGGCGGTTGTCGCCGGTGATGACCTTGACGCGGATGCCCAGAGCGGCCAGATCGAGCAGGGTCTGCGCGGCACCGGCCTTGGGCGGATCGAAGAACAGCAGGAAGCCTTCGAAGCACATCCCAGCCTCGTCGCCTTGGCTGTAGGCGGCTCGCGCCGGCAGTCGCCGCGTGGCCAGGGCGAGCAGACGAAAGCCTTGTGCGCTGCGCTCGCGGAAGTAGTCGCGCAGGCGTTGGCGCACGGCAGCGTCGAGCGCTGCGTCTGCGCCGCTGATGGCCACACGCTCACATACCGCGAGCACGTTGTCGAACGCGCCCTTGGTGATCATCGTGTGGCGGCCATCGGACGCGGCTGCGTCGGCCACAACGATGGTCAGGCGCCGACGCTGGAAGTCATACGGAATTTCGTCGACCTTGACCAGACCGGCCGTGTCGAGGCCATCGCGCTGGCCGGCGGCCACCAGCGCGGCGTCGAGCGGGTTGGCGATGCCGGTCTCCAGCGCAGCGTTGGCGTAGGCCCAACGCAGCACGGCTGGCGAGGGCTGGCCCAGAGCGTCGAGCGCGCCTTCCAGCGCCACCGAACCCTGTGTCAAGGTGCCGGTCTTGTCGGTGCACAGCACGTCGATGCTGCCCAGGTTCTCGATCGCCTCCAGGCGTCGCACGATGACACCGCGGCGCGCCATCGCGCGCGCGCCGCGAGCGACGGTGACGCTGACGATCGCCGGCAGCAGCTCGGGCGACAGGCCGACCGCCAGCGCCACCGCGAACAACGCCGAGTCGATCATCGGGCGGCCGAGCCACTGGTTGACCAGCAGGACGAAGAGCACCATCACGATCATCACCCGCAGCAGCAATTCACCGAAGCGACGCACGCCGCGCGCGAACTCGGTTTCGGGCTCGCGCTGGGCAATGCGCTCGGCCACCGCGCCGAACGCGGTCGCCCGGCCGGTGGCCGTGACCAGCACGCTGGCCGTGCCGCTGCGCACAGAGGTGCCGAGGAAGACGGCGTTCTCGCGCCGCGCCAGCGGCGCATCCACGGCCGTGACGCCGGGCCGTTTTTCGACCGGCATCGACTCGCCGGTGAGCGCCGCTTCGGAGACCATGAAGTCGCGGGCCTCGAGCACCACCGCGTCGGCTGGCACCAGGTTGCCCGCCGACAGGTGCACGATGTCGCCCACCACCACGCTGGCCGCGAGCACCCCGCGTTCGCTGCCGCCGCGCAGCACCCTGGCGCTGAGCGCCAGGCGTTGACGCAGTTGCGCCACGGCGGTCGACGCGCGCCACTCCTGCACGAAGCCGAGCAAGGCGCTGCCACATACGATGGCCAGGATGATCGTTGCCTCGGTCCAGTCACGCAGCAGCAGCGAGACCGCCGCGGCGAACAGCAGGATCAGCACCAGCGGGCTGGCGAACTGGTGCAGCAGCAGGCGCGGCCAGCTTGGCGAGGTGTCGGTGGCCAGGGCTTCGTGGCCGGGTGCTTGCAGGCGGCGGGCGGCCTCGCGCATTGACAGGCCCGCGTCCGGTGTGTGCAGCGCCGCCTTCAGCGCTGCCGTGTCCAGGCTCCAGGGCGCTGGCGGCACCGCGATCGCGGCCGGCGCGGCTCGGCGACGGCGCGACCGTGCGGTCACCGACACCGCACCGTCATTCCTCGAGCAGGCTGCGCAGCATCCACGCTGTCTGCTCGTGAACCGTTAGGCGCTGCGTCAGCAGGTCGGCGGTCGGTCCGTCCCCGGCCTTGTCGGCCAGCGGCAACAAGCTGCGCGCGGTGCGCGCCACGGCTTCGTGGCCATCGACCAGGATGCGCACCATCGCCAATGCCTTGGGGGGCTTGGCGGGCGCGTCGGGCAGCGAACTCAGCTGGCCGAACTGCCAGGAGTGGCCAATCGAAAGGCCGCATCACGGGCATAGCCAGCGCCGCGTGGTCAGGACAAGCGCGTGACGCCGTCGAGCGCGCAGGCATAGACCGCATTGCGCAGTGCCGCGATGGCTTCATAGCGGGTGAAGCTGCGCCGCCACGCCAGCACCACGCGGCGGGTCGGCACCGGTGCGGCAAAACGCACATAAGCGATGTGCGACTGCGGCTCCTTGGGCACGCTCAGCTGCGGCACCACCGTGACGCCCATGCCCGAGGCGACCATGTACTTGATGGTTTCCAGCGACGAGCCCTCGAAGCTCTTGCGGATGCCTTCGGCGTCGCTGGCAAAGCGCGCGTACTCGGGGCAGACCTCGAGCACGTGGTCGCGAAAGCAATGCCCGGTGCCCAGCAGCAGCATCGTCTCCTGCTTCAGCTCTTCGGCGGCGACGCTCTTGCGCTTGGCCAGCGCATGCGTCTTGGGCACCGCGATCATGAAAGGCTCGTCATACAGCGGCGCAATGGCCAGGCTGCTGTCGGGAAAGGGTTCGGCCAGGATCGCGCAGTCGAGGTCGCCGGTGCGCAGCATCTCCAGCAGCTTGACGGTGAAGTTCTCCTGCAGCATCAGTGGCATCTGCGGGTTCATCTCGATCGTGTGGCGCACCAGATCGGGCAGCAGGTAGGGCCCGATGGTGTAGATGATGCCCAGCTTCAGCGGCCCGGCCAGCGGGTCCTTGCCGCGCTGGGCGATCTCCTTGATGGCGGCGGCCTGCTCGATCACGATCTGGGCCTGGCGCACGATGGCCTCGCCCAGGTGCGTCACGCTGACCTCGTTGGTGCCGCGCTCGAACAGCTTGACATCGAGCTCTTCTTCGAGCTTCTTGATCGCCACACTGAGCGTCGGCTGCGAGACGAAACAGGATTCGGCTGCGTGCCCGAAGTGCTTTTCGCGGGCGACGGCGACGATGTAGCGCAGTTCGGTGAGCGTCATGGGGCGATTCTGCCGTGCTGCAGCGGCAGCGTCACGCGCACCGGCCCGATCAGAGCCGGTAGACGCGCTGCGCGGTGCCGCCGAGCACGGCCGCGCGCGCCGTAGGCGTGAGCGGCGCCAGCAGCGCCTGCGTGTCGGCCCACCACAGCCCATAGGTCGCCGCCAGCTCGAGCACCGGCCAGTCGCTGCCCCACATCACGCGCGATGCTCCGAAGCGTTCGAGCGCGAACCTGGCCCAGCGCTGCGCCGCGCCGGGCGCCGGCTGCGGGCCGGCTTCTGTCAGCAGGCCGGAAAGCTTGCAGCTGGCCTGTCTTGCGTCGGCGAGCCGAGCCAGGTCATCGGCCCAAGGCTGCCATGACGCCGCGGCGATGTTCGGCTTGGCGGCGTGGTCGATGACCAGCCGCAAGTCGGGATGGCGCTGACACAGTTGCCACAGCACGCCGAGGTGGGCCGGGCGCACCAAGGCATCGAATGCCAGGCCGTGATCGACCATGGCACGCAGTGCGGGCTCGAGCGCCGGCTGCAGGATCCAGCGCGGGTCGGGCAAGTCATGCAGCATCGGGCGCAGCGCTTTGAGCTTGGGCTGCGCCGCCAGGCGGCCGATCCGTTGCGCTGCATCGGGTGCCAACAGGTCGACCCAGCCAACGACGCCGAGCACCGCGTCATGGATCTCGGCCTGGGAGAGCAGAAAGGCGGTCTCGGCCTCGGTCGGCGCGGCTTGAACCAGCACGCCGGCGGTGACGCCGCAGGCTTGGGCCTGTGCGCGCCAATCATCGATGCCCACGTCGCGGTAGATCGGTCCCAGCGCGGGCGTGAGCCAGCCGTAGTCGCCACGGGCCAGCTGCCAGCAATGGAAGTGCGCGTCGATGATCACGGGGTCGGCGCGTCTGCCGGCAGCAAGCCCGCCTCGCGCAGAGAAAGCCAGAATTCGCTGGCGATCGGGTGCCGCGCCATGGCCTGCGCGTCCCGCCACTCGGCGGCCGAGCGTGCGCCGAGCATCACGATCTCCACCGCCGGGTGGGCGATGACGAACTGCAGTGCCGCGGCCCGCAGCGGCACGGCGTGTTGCTCACACACGGCTTCGATGCGGGCGGTGCGTTCGAGCCACTCGCGGGCCGCCGGCGCGTAGTTGAAGGTTGCATTGGCGTTGCGCGCGCCGCTGGCCAGGATGCCGGAGTTGAAGACCCCGCCGAGCGCCACGTGCACGCCTCGGGCGGCACATTGGGGCAGCAGCTCCGGCAGGGCGCTGTGGTCGAGCAGGCTGTAGCGCCCGGCGAGCAGAAGTGCATCGAGCTCAGCCTCGCGCAGCACGGCCTGCACCACCGCCACATCGTTGACGCCCAGGCCGATGGCGCCAATCAGGCCCTCGGCCTTCAAGCGCTGCAGCGCAGGCAGGGTTTCAGTGAGCACCTGGCGCAGAACCGCGGCCGCCTGCAGCCCGTGCGTCGCGGCGTCGCAGTCGTGCACATAGGCCACGTCGACGCGTGCCAGGCCCAGGCGCTGGAGGCTGTCTTCGAGACTGCGCCGCACGCCGTCGGCGCTGTAGTCCCAGTGCTGGTCGAATGGCAGGACATCGACATAGCCATGCTGGTTCCGTGCGGCGGCCGGGTTCGGCCGCAGCAGGCGGCCGACTTTGCTCGACAGCACGAAGCTGTCGCGCGGCGAAGCGCCCGGGTCGGTCAAGCCCCGCAGTGCCTCGCCGAGGCGGTGTTCCGACAACCCGTGACCGTAGTGCGGCGCGGTGTCGAAGCTGCGACAGCCGCTGGCCCATGCCGTCCCCACCGTTGCCACGGCTGCGCTGGCCGTGATGGGTGCAAACAGGTTGCCCAGCGGCGCGCCGCCGAGGCCGAGCCGCAGGCTGGCGGCCGGCCCAGCGGCGCAGGGCGCAAACAAGGCTGCGGGCATCAGGCTCAACCAGGGTTTCCTCGCGTGGGTGGCCGACAGGTTATGACTAACATGTCAGCGCGTCCATCGGGGAATGCCCGATTTCGTCCGCCCATGCTGAAGAACATCCCTCCGCTGCTGACACCCGACGCCCTGCACGCACTGGCCTGCATGGGCCACGGCGACGAGTTGGCCATCGTCGATGCCAACTTCCCGGCCGCGCGGGTCGCTGCTGTGCGGGGTGCGCGTCTGGTTCAGTTGCCCGGCGCCGACGCGCCGACCGCATTGCGGGCCGCGCTCACCCTGCTGCCGCTCGACGACTTCGACGCCGAGGCGGCATGGACGATGCAGGTCGTCGGCGACGCCGAGGCGGTGCCCGCGGCCGTGGCCGAGTTCCGCGCCGTATTGGGCGCGGCCGGCGAGCGCGCACCCGGCGCGCTGGAACGCTTTGCGTTCTACGAGCGCGCGGCTGCGGCGTACCTGATCCTGCAGACCGGCGAGCGCCGCCGCTACGGCAACATCGTCTTGCGCAAAGGGGTGGTCGATTGAACATGACCGCGTCCACCGCCCGCGCCCCGGCGCCGAGCCTGCGCGCCCAGGCCTATGAAAACTTCCAGCAGCAGATTGCGCAGGCCAACATCCGGCCGGGCCAGTTCGTCTCGCAGCGCGAGCTGATGCAGCTGCTGGGCATGCCACTGGGTGCCGTGCGCGAACTGATCCCGCGCCTGGAGGCAGAGGGCCTCTTGCGCACGGTGCCGCAGCGCGGCCTGCAGGTGGCGCATGTCGACCTGAAGCTGATCAACAACGCGTTCCAGTTGCGCGGCATGCTCGAGCGCGAGGCGGCGGCGCACTTCGCGGTCAACGCGTCGGACGCTGACCTCGAGGCCATCGAGCAGGCCCACTTGCGCATCGTGCAACGCGCGCGCCGGGGCCCGGTCGACGACGCCCTGCTCACCGACGCGACGACCGTCGACTGGGGCCTGCACGACCTGATGATCGACACCCTGGGCAATGCGCTGATCTCGCAGATCTACCGCGTCAACAGCCTGCGCGTACGCCTGATCCGGCTCGAAGGCTCGCTGCTGTCGCCGGAAGCCCTGCTGCCGGCGATGGAAGAGCACCTGTGGTTCATCGAGGCGCTGAAACGGCGCGACCCGCAACAGGTGGCCGAGCGCCTCGGCCATCACATCGAGAGCGCGCACCGGCGCGTGCTGGGGCTGCCCCGACCGCCCTTGCCCCATTCGTCAAAGGACCCCCTGTGACAGCCTCTTCTCCGCCCGGCCTGCCCGGCGTTTGGCCGGCGCTGATGACGCCCTTGCGCGCCGATCTGAGCATCGACCACGAACGCTTGGCGGCCCATGCGCGGGCGTTGCTCGACGCCGGTTGCGGCGGTGTCACACCCTTCGGCACCACCGGCGAAGGCCCCTCCTTCACGGTTGCCGAGCGGCGCGATGCCGTCGATGCGCTGATTGCGGCGGGCGTGCCGCCTTCGCGCATCTTGGTGTCGGTGAGCTGCGCCGCGCTGCCCGATGCGATCACGCTTGCGCGCCACGCGCAAGACGTCGGCGCCTGGGGCGTGCTGCTGTTGCCGCCGTTCTATTTCAAGGCTGTGTCGGACGCCGGCATCGTCGCTGCCTTCAGCCAGGTGCTCGACGCCGTGGCCGACCGGCCGCTGCGCGTTGTGCTGTATCACATCCCCCAGGTCGCTGCCGTCGCCCTGTCGCACGGCGTGATCGCCGAGCTGCTGCGACGCTACCCACTGAACATCGTCGCCATCAAGGACAGCCAGTGCGACCGCGCGCACTCGCTGGCCCTGGCCGAGGCCTTCATGGCGCAAGGCTCGTCGCGGATCGGCGTGCACGTCGGCAACGAGCTCGACTTGCCTGCGCTGGCTGCGTGCGGCAGCCGCGGCGCCGTCAGCGGACTGGCGAACTTCATGCCGCGCGTGGTGCACCGCCTGGCCACGGACCCCGACGCCGCGCGCACGGCTACCGACCATGCTCGCGTCGCACGCCTGCTCGGATGGCTTGGCAGCTATGCGCTGATCCCGGCCCTCAAGGCCATCATGGCGGCGCAGACCGGCGACGCGGCATGGCTGCGCGTGCGCGCGCCGCTGGTGGCCATCGACGCCGACCAATTCAAGACGTTTTCGCATCAACTGGCCACGCTCGGCCTGCATCCCTCGACTGACTGAACCCGCACCATCACAAGGAGACCTCGATGACCACTTCCCTTTTGCGCCGCACCCTGATCGCCGCCACTGCCGCATTCGCCGCCGCCTACATTCCTGCCGCGATGGCGCAGAGCAAGGTGCTGCTTCGTATCTCGACACCGGCCGTACCCGATGACTGGCACGGCAAGATGTGGACGGTGTTCAAGGACACGCTCGACAAGAGCGCGCCGGGCGAATTCGATGTGCAGATCAACCTGAATGCCACGCTGTTCAAGCAGGGCACCGAACCCGCGGCGATGGCCCGCGGCAACCTCGAGCTGTCGTCGATCTCGGCCTTCGACATCGCCAAGCTGGTGCCGGAGTTCTCGATCTTCACCGCCGGCTACGTGATCCGCGACCCGCAGCACCAGCAGCAGGTCTTCAATGGCCCGATCGGGAAGGAGCTGTTCAAGCTGGCGACCGAGAAGATGGACGTCACGCTGTTGACGCCCATCTACCTCGGCACGCGGCAGGTCAACCTGCGCGAGGTGCGCAACGTCAAGACGCCGGCCGACCTGAAGGGCGTGAAGCTGCGCATGCCCGGCAGCAAGGAATGGCTCTTCCTCGGTGAGGCCCTGGGCGCCACCGCCACGCCGCTGGCCTTCGGCGAGGTCTACCTCGGTCTGAAGACGGGCACCATCGACGGCCAGGACAACCCGCTGCCCACCGTGCGTGCAGCCAAGTTCTATGAAGTGACCAAGCAACTGGTGCTGACCAACCACCTCGTCGACGGCATCTTCATCGCCATCTCCGACAAGGCCTGGAAGGCGATGACGCCGGCGCAACGCCAGAAGGTGCAGGCCGCCGCCGACGCCGCCGCGGCCTACAACAACGACAACCGCCTGAAGGAAGAGGCGCAGATCGTCGACTTCTTCAAGCAGCAGGGCATGACGGTGACCACGCCCGACGTCGATGCCTTCCGCAAGGCTGTGCAAGCGACCTACGCCACCAGCGACATCGCCAAGACCTGGCCCGCCGGCCTGCTCGACCGCATCAATAACACGAAATGACAGCCCCAAGCTCGCTTTGCTCGCGCCCCCCGAGGGGAGCTCGGGCCGCTTGGGAGCGGCCCGGCGCAGGCCCGAGGTGATGCGTCACTGGCTCCAGCGCGGCGCCAACGCGGTTGGCGCCGGGCTCTTCGCGACGCTGTTCCTGGTGTTCATGGTCCAGGTCGTCGCGCGCTTCGTCTTCAACCGGCCCCTGCCCTGGACCGACGAGGCCGCGGTGATGCTCTACGTCTGGGTCATCCTGTGGGCCGCGGCCTTCATCGTGCCCGAGCGCGAGCACGTGATGTTCGACCTGGTCTGGAACGCGGTGGGCGCCGGCCCGCGCAAAGTGATGCGCGTGCTCGGCCACGCGATGATCGGCGGCCTGGCTGCCTGGGCGCTGCCGGCCTGCTGGGACTACGTGCACTTCATGCGCCGTGAAGGCACCCCCGTGCTGGGTGTGCCCTTCATGTGGGTCTTCCTGCCCTTCGTGGGGCTGCTGGCCGCGCTGGTGGTGCGCAGCGCCGTCGGCATCTGGCGCGCGCTGCGCGGGCTCGACCTCGAAGACGCCGGGATTCCTGTCGCATGAACTACTCACTCTGGGCCTTGGGCGGCGTGCTGCTCGCCGGCATGTTGATGCGCATGCCGATCGGCTTCTCGATGATCGCCTCGGGCATCGCCTACCTCGTCGTCAAGCAGCAGGACCTCGGCCTGGCGGCCGAGCAGGTTTGCAACGGCCTGTACAACAGCTACGTGCTGCTGGCGGTGCCGATGTTCGTGCTGGCCGCCAACGTGATGAATGCCGGCACCGTCAGCGAACGCCTGTTCGATTTCTGCCGCATCCTCGTCGGCCGCCTGCGCGGCGGCCTGGCCCAGGTCGACATCCTCGTCAGCGTGATCTTCTCCGGCATGAGCGGCAGCGCGATCGCCGACGCCGCCGGCCCGGGCCTGGTGACGATCAAGCAGATGCTCAAAAAACCCGAGTACTCGCGCGGCTTCGCCGGCGCCGTGGTGGTGGCCAGCGCCACGCTCGGCCCGATCATCCCGCCGTCGATCCCGATGGTGATCTACGGCCTGGTGTCGGGCGCGTCGGTCGGCGCACTGTTCCTCGGTGGCGTGGTGCCGGGCGTGCTGATGGCGATCCTGATGATGATCGTGGTGCAGGTCATCGCGGTGCGCCGCAACATGCCGCGCGAGGCGCCGGTGCCGCTGTCGGAGTGGCCGACGGTGCTGTTCCGCGGCGCGCTGCCGCTGTCGATGCCGGTCGTGCTGCTTGGCGGTATCTACTCGGGCGCCTTCACGCCAACCGAAGCCGCGGCGGTGGCCGCGGCCCACGCGCTGATCCTGGCCACGCTGTTCTACCGCGCGCTCACCTGGCGCCAGCTGTTCGCCGTGGTGCTCGAGTCGACGCGTTCCTCCGCGGTGATCACGCTGATCCTGGCCGGCTCCTTCCTGCTCAACTACGCCTTCACCGCCGAGGGCGTGCCGCAGGCGATGGCGCAGTGGGTCGATGCGCTGCAGCTGTCGCGCGTGCAGTTCCTGCTCTTCGTCAACGTGATGTTCCTGGTGCTCGGCTGCTTTCTCGACGTCTCGGTGCTGCTGCTTGTCTTCGTGCCGATGCTGCTGCCGGCGGTCAAGCTGCTCGGCATCGACCTGGTGCACTTCGGCGTGCTCGTGGTGCTGAACATGATGATCGGCCTGATCCACCCGCCTTTCGGCATGCTGCTGTTCGTGACCAAGGCGCTCACCGGCATCCCGATCGGCGAGATGATGAAGGAGGGCTGGCCCTTCATCGTCATGCTCTTGCTGCTGCTGCTGGCCATGACGCTGTTTCCGCAGATCGTGCTCTGGCTGCCGCAGACGATGGGGTATGGCAACAAGTAGCCGGCCTGCGCTCGCGGTCGCCGCCGGCGTTTTGACAATGCGCATGTTTATACACATGATCGCCCATCATCTCGATGCGCAAGGCAGACCGATATGAACAAGGCATCTACCGCGAAAACCTCGCCTAAAGCGCTCGGCGAAGAGCCCCTGCGCCGCGGCGATATCGCCGCGGGCAAGCTGGTGCTGCGCAAGCGCGGACCTAATGGCGCCGTATTGCCGAACAAGCAGCGCGTGAACATCTTCCTCGACGGCGCGGTGGTCGAGCATTTCAAGGCCAAGGCCGGCGACCGCGGCTACCAGACGCTGATCAATGAGGCGCTGAAGCAGGCCATCCGGGCCGAGACGCTCGAGGGCGTCGTTCGCAAGACGATTCGTGAAGAGCTGCGGCGGGCTTGAGGGCAGCCAGGTAGTCCAGTGGGCGACGTCATCTGCCTGGCCAGCTGGAACGCCGACCTCGTGTCGCGCGTGGCGCGGCCGATCGCCCGCGGCGAAACGCTGATGGCCCACGGCTTCTCGATCGGCCCCGGCGGCAAGGGATCGAACGCAGCCATCGCGTGCGCGCGGCAGGGCGCCCGAGTCGCGGTCATCGCCCGCATCGGCAACGACGACTTCGGCCGCATGGCGCTCGACCTGTGGGCGCGCGAAGGCATCGATGCCTCGATGGTCGACGTGGTGAACGGCGAGCCCAGCGGCGTGGCGCAGATCCTTGTCTACGACGATGGCGACAACAGCATCGCCGTGGCGCCCGGCGCCGGCGCGGGCTTGGCTGCGCGCCACGCCGACGCCGCGGCGGCGGCGCTGGGCCGCGCGCGCGTTGTCATGGCCTCGTGCGAGGTACCCCAGGCGGCGACGCACGCCGCGTTCGCACACGCCCGCAGGGGAGGGGCACTCACCCTGCTCAACCCCGCGCCGGCCCAGCCGCTGCCCGATGAATTGCTCGCGTTGTGCGACCTGCTCACGCCCAACGAGACCGAGCTGCGCCTGCTGGCCGGCATGCCGGTGGGCACGCCGACCGGCGCAGCCGCCGCGGCACTGCTCGCGCGCGGCGCCGTCGCCGTCGCGGTGACCCTCGGTGCCGCAGGCTGCGCGCTGTTTCGCCCCGGCCGGCCCGCACTCGCGCTCGCGGGCCACACGGTCCAGGTCGCCGACACGATCGGCGCCGGAGACACCTTCACCGGTGCGATGGCCGCCAGCCTTGCACGCGGCGAGCCGATCGAGGCCGCTCTGGCCTGGGCCAACGCCGCCGCGGCCTTGTCGGTCGGCGCGCGCGGCGCCATCACCGGCATGCCCGGGCTCGATGCGGTGCGCGCGCTCCTCGCGTCGCGCTGAGTCTCTGTCTCACGTGCTTTGCCCGTGACCGCATGATTGCGGACAGCGGCTCGCGACAGGTTGGGAGCGGCGGGACCGCAGGGCCCGAACGTCGGTAACGGCGACAAAGGGAGCGGTGAGCGCCGACGCGCGAAGGTCCGCTGTACTCACATCGCGATCATTTGCGCCCACGCCACGAATGTGCGAGATCGACCCACAGCACGCGTTCGGATCAGGCGGCTCCAAGGTCAGCAATCTGGAGTACAGCCGACGTTGATCCGGCGCGGCTCTGGGGCAGGACCCGGCCACTGCTGCCGCTGACGACAGTCGGCTTCCCGGCTTCGGATCTGTCCGTCGCCACATTGCTGGCGTCTCTTGATGAAGGCACGAAGCGCTCGGGCGAAGCCACAAGCCTCCCCTCGATTTCGCCCTCAACCGGGTCCACCCACTGCGGCATCATCCCTCAGCCCCACCGATGCGAGGATCAACATGCCGCGCGCGACCTACGAGTGCTTCTGTTGCAGTGGGGCCTTCGGGTCGCTCTTCGCGGCGAACTGCGAGCCGGCTGGGCTCGCAGCTCGGCAATCGCCGCCCCTGCGCCGGCGCACGCTGCTGACTGGCGCCGTCGCCGCCGCGGGCGTGTTGCCTGGAATCGCGCATTCGCAGGGCCCGGCGACGACCATCGTCACCGGCGGCACGATCTTGACGGTCGATGCGCGCTTCTCGCAGGCCGAGGCGATCGCGATCCGCGGCAACGTCATCCTCGCCGTCGGCAGCGACGCGGCAGTGCGCGCCGCCGCGGGCACCGACGCCAAGGTCGTCGACCTGCTCGGGCGGGTGATGCTGCCGGGCTTCATCGAGCCGCACGCGCATGTGGTGGCCGGCGCGGTGGTCGACATCCTGATGGACTACGTAGGCATGGTGCGCTTCGCCTCCACCGCCCAGGTACTCGAACACCTGAAGGCCAAGGCGAAGACGAAGCCGCCGGGCGAGTGGATCATGGCGCGCAACTTCGACCCGGCGCTGCAGACGGGGCCGGACTCGATCGGCTTCGCGGAGCTCGACGCGGTGTCGAAGGAGCATCCGGTCTTCGTGCTCAACGCATCGGGCCACCTGGCCTACGCCAACCGCAAGGCCTTTGCCGTTGCCGGCATTGCCGGGGACGTCGCCAACCCGCCGGGCGCCGAGTTCGTGCGCGACGGCAGCGGGCGGCTGTCCGGTGAGATGAAGAACAACCTCGCCTTCGGGCAGGTTCTGTTCGTGAACCCGGCGGTGAAGAACGCCGACCCGGTGAAAGCGCTGATCGCACTGCTCGGCCGCTGGGGAAAGCTCGGCCTGACGACGGCGAGCGAGCTCGCGCTCGGCTCGCTGTCGCAGTCACCGGCAGACCTGCAGGTGATGATGGCTGCGGCCCAGTCGGGGCAACTGAAGGCGCGCATCCGCGCCTACCCGTTCTACACACTGGGCCTCGAGGCCTGGGACAAGGCCGGTGTCAAGCCCGGCGATGGCAACGCGCTGGCCCGCGTCGTCGGCTACAAGCTGGTGGCCGACGGGTCCAACCAGGGCTTCACCGGGCTGCAGCGCGAGCCCTATCTGAACTCCGACAGCCGCGGCATCGCCTACATGAGCGTCGAGGAGCTCAAGGCGCAGGCGGTAGACCGCGCCCGCAAGGGTTGGCAGCTGGCGATCCACGGTAACGGCGATGCCGCCATCGACAACGTGCTCACGGCGCTGCAGGCCGTCAGCGACGCGGGCGTCGACATGCGCAAGCTGCGCGCGCGCATCGAGCACTGCTCGATGCTGCATGACGAGCAGATCGCGAAGATGAAGGCGTTGAACGTCTCGGCGAGCTTCCTGATCGGCCATGTCCACTACTGGGGCGTGGCGATGCGCGACAAGGTATTTGGCAGCCAGAGGGTGCAGCGGCTCGTACGCGCCCGCAGCGTCGAGAAGGCTGGCGTCGGCTACTCGCTGCACTCGGACTTCACGGTGACCGACCCGAACCCGCTGCACATGATCCAGATGGCGGTGACGCGGCGCACCTGGCAGGAGCCGCAGTTCGTGCTGGCGCCGGGTGAGCGCGTCTCGGTGAAATCGGCGATCCGCGCCGTGACCTCGGAGGCGGCCTGGCAGCTGCGGTCGGAACACGAGATCGGTAGCCTCGAGGCGGGCAAGCTCGCCGACTTCGTCATCCTGGACAAGGATCCGCGCCGTGTGGATCCCGAGCGCATCAAGGACATCGCGGTGCTCGAGACCTGGATGGACGGCAAGCAGGTTTTCAGCGCCTGAGCGCCGATGTTCAGAACGAGCCGAAGGCCGTGCCCAGCACGATCACCACCGCCAGCGCCAGCAGCGCGCTGACGATGCCGACCATGACGATGTCGAAGTAGCTCTGCTTGTGCGTGGCACCACACACCGCGAGCAGCGTGACCACCGCACCGTTGTGCGGCAGGCTGTCCAGCGAGCCGGCACCGATGGCGGCGACGCGGTGCATCAACGCCGGATCGATGCCGTAGCTGGCGGCCAGCTGCATGTAGGTCTCGCCCAAAGCGCCGAGCGCGATGGTCAGACCGCCCGAGGCCGAGCCGGTCAGCGCCGACAGCACGTTGGTCGACAGCGCCAGACCGACCAGCGGCCCGCCCTCGATGCCCAGCACCCAGTCGCTGACCACCTGGAAGGCCGGCAGCGCGGCCACCACCGCGCCGAACCCGACCAGGCTGGCCACGCTGATCACCGGCAGCGCCGAGGCGTTGAGGCCGGCATCGACGGTGTCGCGCAGCGACTTCAGCCGGCTGCGGTTGAAGGCATAGAGCACGACGATGGCCGCCGACAGCGCGACGATCACCGACCACACGCCGCCGACGCCTGCCAGCGACGTGCCGCCCCATTCGGGCTCGGCCAGGAAGCCGGTGTCCATGTTGGGCAGGACCAACAGCGACATCGTCAGGTTCACCCCCATCACCACCGCCAGCGGCAGCACGGCAACGAGGATGCCCGGCAGCTCTGTGCTGCGCTGGCCGTGCTCGGCCTCGGCCGGGTCGAAGCTCTGCGCCGCCGTGGCGCGCTCGCGCACCACCGTGTCGTGGGCCGCGTCGGACGCGGTCATTGCCGCTGGCGCCGGGCCGCCGAAGCCCTCGCCGGCGCGGCGCGCCGCCTTCTCGGCGCGCCCCAGCCACCACAGGCCGAAGCCCAGCATCACGGCCGAGGCGATGATCCCCAGCCCCGGCGCGGCAAAGGGCGTGGTGCCGAAGAAGGGCATCGGGATGGCGTTCTGGATCGCCGGCGTGCCCGGCATCGCCGTCATCGTGAAGGTGGTGGTACCCAACGCCACCGCCGCTGGCAGCAGCCGGTTGGGGATGTCGGCGGCGCGGAACAGCGCCTGACCCATCGGCGCGATCACGAACATGGCCACGAACAGGCTGAC
>Ga0209254_10000866_pt1 | contig 26470 bp, 17 predicted proteins | sample FrelakmetDIP11DI_FD_187148 | JGI IMG/M metagenome (GOLD analysis project Ga0209254, IMG submission 187148) | Freshwater lake sediment microbial communities from the University of Notre Dame, USA, for methane emissions studies - DIP11 DI (SPAdes)... | ecosystem: Environmental > Aquatic >...
CCCCCGCCAGTCAGCGGAGCAGGCGGGCGTCGAAGGGCAACGGCAGCAGGTCCTTCAGCCGGTGGTGGCCCATGTCGCGGGTGAGATTGGCGAGGATGACCTCGATATCGCCGCAGAACTCCCACAGGATCTGGCGGCACGGCCCGCACGGCGGCGTCGGATCGGCGGTGTCGGCCACGACGGCGACTCGCCGGAACGCGCGGTGCCCATCAGAGACGGCTTTGAACACGGCGACGCGCTCCGCGCACAGCGTGAGCCCGTAGGTGGAGTTCTCGATGTTGCAGCCGGTGACGATGGTCCCGTCCGCGGTCTCGAGCGCAGCACCCACCTTGAATTTCGAATAGGGCGCCACGGCGCGTTCACGGGCCGCGCGCGCCGCCTCGATCAACGTCGACTCTACTGCCATCTTCGCCTCCGCCTGCGTGGTCCTGAGTACCGGGGCCGGCCATACCACCTCGCGTCCCCGCTCACACAAGTCGGCAAAACGCATCTTCGGGGTGTTTGTCGGCGGCAGCGCGGGGCCCCACTTCGTCACCCCACGCGGACGTCGGCCCCTGCGAAGCGTTTTGCGCACTGGCGCCGATCGACGTGGTTCGAGGGGCCGCTCTGCGGCATGCCCAGCCCCTCACCGTCTGCCTGTCGAATCCCGAGTCCCGAGTCCCGAGTCCCGACTAGTGCCTAGTCCCCAGCCCCTATGCCGTCCCCACGATCTCCTCGAGCAGCGCGATGAACGCCCCGCGCACCCGCTGCGCCGTTTCCATCACCTCGGCGTGATTCAGCGGCTGCGGCAGCACGCCGGCCGCCATGTTGGTGATGCACGAGATCCCGAGCACCTCCATCCCGACGTGGCGCGCAGCGATGGCCTCGGCGACGGTCGACATGCCGACCGCGTCGGCGCCGATGGCGCGGAGGTATCGGATTTCGGCCGGCGTCTCGTAGCTCGGCCCGTGCAGGCCCACGTAGACGCCATGAGCCAGCGAGAGGCCGTTCCGCTTTGCCGCCCGGTCCGCGACGGCACGCAGGCGCTTCGAGTACACCTCCGTCATGTCCGGGAACCGCGGGCCGAAGCGCTCGTCGTTCGGGCCGACGAGCGGGTTGGTGCCGACCAGGTTGATATGGTCGTCGATGACCATCAGGGCGCCCTGGGAGAACGACGTATTGATGCCGCCGGCCGCGTTGGTGAGCAGCATCGTCTTCACGCCGAGCGCCCCCACGACGCGGGTGGCGAACACGACGCTCGCCATGGGGTGCCCCTCGTAGAAGTGCGCGCGGCCCGACAGCACCGCCACCGTCTTCCCCCGCACCGTGCCGACGACCAGCTTGCCGGCGTGGCCGATCACCTTGGCCGGCGGCCACCCCGGCACGCTCTCGTACGGCATCACGGCCGCGTCGCCGACGTGCGAGGCGAAATCACCGAGCCCCGAGCCCAGCACGATGGCGATCTCCGGCGCCGCCGGGATGCGATCCCGCACGAACGCGGCCGCCGCCTGTACGCGCGTGTATTCGTCGCTCACAGCAGGAACCCCGCAATTGTCGCCGTCATGAAGTTGGCCAGCGTGCCCGCCAGCATGGCCCGCAGCCCGAGGCGGGCCAGGTCGTGCCGCCGGGTGGGCGCGAGGGCCCCGATGCCGCCGATCTGGATGCCAATCGAGCTGAAATTCGCGAACCCGCACAGGGCGAAGGTCGCGATGGTGAAGGAATTCGGGTCGAGCGATGCCTTGAGCGGGCCGAGCTGCGAGTAGGCCACGAACTCGTTGAGCACCATGCGCGTGCCGAGCAGGTTGCCGATGGTCGCCGCGTCGCGCCACGGCACCCCCATCGCCCACGCCACCGGCGCGAACGCCCAGCCCAGGATTTGCTGCAGACTCAGACCGGCCAGGCCGAGCACCGCGTTCATCAGCGCGACCAGCGACAGGAACGAGATGAGCATCGCGGCCACGTTCATCGCCAGGTGCAGGCCCTCTCCCGTTCCCCGCCCGGCTGCGTCGATCACGTTGACGTCGGTCCGTTCCACGTCGAGCTTCACGGTGCCCATCGTCTCGGGCACTTCGGTTTCCGGCACGAACATCTTGGCCATCATCAAGGTGCCGGGCGCGGTCATGATCACCGCCGTCAGGAGGTGCCGCGCCTCGATCCCGAACAGGATGTAGGCCGCCATGATGCCGCCCGAAATGTGCGCCATGCCGGAGGTCATCACCGTCATCAGCTCGGACTGCGTCATCTTCGGCAGGTACGGACGGATGGTCAGCGGCGCTTCGGTCTGCCCCATGAAGATGCTGGCCGCCACGTTCAGCGTCTCTGCTCCGCTGGCCTTCATCACCTTCCGCATGCCCCAGGCGAACAGCCGCACGACGAACTGCATGACGCCGTAGTAGTACAGGATCGCGAAGAGCGCCGCGATGAAGATGATGGTCGGCAGCACCTGGAACGCGAAGATCATCGCGTAGCGGGCACCCTCCTCGCCGAGCGCGGCGTTCATGATGCGCGGCCAGGCCTCCTTGTCGCCCAGCGGCCCGAAGACGAATGACGCGCCGACGTTGGCGAAGTCGAGCAGCCGCGTGATCAGATCGCCGAGATACTTGAACGCCCGCTGGCCCCACTCGTTCTTCAGGACGAGGAGCGCGAAGACGATCTGCAGGCCGAAGCCCCACATCACCGTCTTCCGGTCGATCGCGCTGCGGTTGGTCGACAGCAGGTACGGGATCCCGAGGATCAGCACGGCGCCCGCCACCGGCTGCGCCTTGGGAACGCCGCCGAAGCCGGCCAGCAGGATCGCGGTGAGTGCGACGGCGGCGCCGGCCGCCACGACCGCCAGTTCGCTGGACGAGAAGCGCCAGATGCTGGATCGACGTTCAGGCTTGGTTGTCATCCTGTCTCCACCTACACGGCTCTAGCCGGTCACGTCACCGCCCCGATGACGAGCGCCTGAGGCAGGGGCGGCGCCCCGCCGAGTGCAATCGCCTGCGCGGCCAGGCCGGCGGCTTCGCGCAGCCCGCGCTCGTCGCGGTGAATGAGCTCCAGCACGGGTTCGCCCGCGCGCACCAGCGCCCCGAGCGACGCCAGCACCCTGATGCCCACGCCGTGATCGATGCGATCCTCGGCCGTGGCCCGGCCGGCGCCAAGGGCCGCCGCCGCACGCCCGATGAGCAGCGCGTCGAGCCCGGCAATATACCCCGAGCGAGGCGCGCGGACGCACTCGCGCCCGGCTGCGAGCGCCAGCCGAGACGGCTCGTCGACGAACGCCGGATCTCCGCCCTGGCGCTCGACCATCCGCCGGAAACGGTCGAACCCGGCTCCGGAGGCCAACGCCCCGCGCACCTGCCGCTCGGCGTCGTCGAGGGTGTCCGCCCGGCCGGCCATCAGGATCATCCGTGCCGCCAGAATCACGGAGAGTTCCGTCACGTCGCGCGGCCCCTGGCCGCGGAGCGTGTCGATCGCCTCCACCACCTCGAGCGCGTTGCCGACCGCGCGCCCGAGGGGCGCGTCCATGCGCGTCAGGACCGCCTCCGTCCGCACGCCGGCCAGCTGCCCCGCCCGGACCATCGAGTGCGCGAGCTGTTCGGCGTCGCTCACCGTCTTCATGAAGGCGCCGCATCCCACTTTCACGTCGAGCACCAGGCCGTCGATGCCCTCGGCGAGCTTCTTGCTCATGATCGACGCGGTAATCAGCGGGATGCTCTCCACCGTCGCCGTCACGTCGCGGAGGCGGTAGAGGCGGCGATCGGCCGGCGCGATATCCCTGGTCTGGCCGACGATGACGCAGCCGACATCCGCCAGGGCGTCGACAATCTCCCGGGCAGCCATATCCACCCGGAACCCGGAGATCGACTCCAGTTTGTCCAGGGTGCCGCCCGTATGCCCCAGCCCGCGTCCGGACATCATCGGCACGGCCGCCCCGCACGCCGCGGCGAGAGGGGCCAGCACGAGCGACGTCTTGTCGCCGACACCGCCCGTGCTGTGCTTGTCGACTTTCAGGCCGGCCAGCCCCCGCAGATCGAAACGGGTGCCGGAGCGAGCCATCGCCTCGGTCAGCCAGGCCGTTTCCTCGTCGCCCATGCCCCGCAGGACGATGGCCATCAGCAGCGCGGAGAGCTGATAGTCGGGCCACGACCCGTCGGTGGCCCCGGTGACGAAATGGTCGATTTCGCCCCGGTCCAGGACCTCGCCGTCGCGCTTTTTCCTGATGATGTCGACCGCACGCATAGGAGCCAGAAGTATAGCAGCCCGTGCCGCAGGTCCCGGCGCGAATTGCCGATAACACCAGAGAGCCGCTCGCGGTGACCGGCTCGACGTCTGCCATGATGAGGACTGCGGCCGCTGACCAGATGCCGGCGCTCGAGCCGATGGCCCCCGACCTTGCCGGCCGGGTGACCGCGTTCGCGCGCGCCTGCAAGGCCGCCGCGCGCAGCGTCTCGCTCTATCCAGGAGAGCACCCGGCGGTCGCGTCAGCGCTCGCCGCCGTCACGGCCGCCGCGGAGGCCGCAACCGCCGGCCGCGCCCTCTCGCTGGCCATCCTTCCGGATGGGCTGACGGTCGAGGGCCGCGGGCTGGCCCGCCCGGACACCAAAGTGGCCGACTTCGCGGCGCTGCTCCACCAGCACCAGGTCGGCCAGTTGACGCTGATGCCACAGACCGACGCCGACACCTGGCGGCGCTTTCTGGCGCTGCTGGCCCTGCCGCCCGACCAGGCCCGCCTGCGCGGCGGGCTCGGGACGCTGTGGGCGTCGGAGGGCGAATCGCGCATCGAAGTCCGCATCCTCGACTACGGGGAGCTGCTGCGGTCCCGCCTGCGTGGCGATGCCGCCTCCTGGGACGCCATCGTCGCCAAGTGCCTCGAGGGCAACTCAGTCTCCCTCGACCAGGGGCTCATCGAGATGCTCTTCGGGGTGCTGCAGGACCCCCAGTCGATTGTCAACCTCATGCGCTCGCTGGAATCCCGCCTGCCGCCAGGGACCACCTCTGGTCATGGCGCCACGATCATGGCGGGATTGCTTCGAGCCGTCGCGGAGTTCGTCGCGGCCACCACGCCCGACGAGACGGAGGGCGCCATGACGGCCCTCGCCGCGGGAACGACCCTGTTGCCGCTCGACACGCTGGGCACGTTGGTCGAAGGCCCACGCGGCGGCTTCAGCCCGCCTCTCGGCCGGTTCGTCCAGAACCTCCTGGGCCACGCCAGTGACGGGTCCATCGCGCAGTTCATCGCGACGGAGGTGCGCGGAGGCCGTGGGGCATCGCCCCGCCTGGCCGAAGCGTTCTGCGGCCTGGCGCCCGATCCGCACCGCCGGTCCGCGATCCTGGCCATGGCCAGGAGCTCGATCGAGGAGCAAGGCGCCTCCTCCGATCCGGCGCTCGCCCAGGCGTGGCAGCAGTCCGAAAGCCTGCTGCTCGCGTACTCCGACAAGGCCTTCGTCTCGGACGAGTACAACGTCGAGTTGGGGCGCCTGACCGAGCGCGCCGTGGACCTCGACAAGGACCACACGGACTCTGGCGAAGTGATAGGCGCCTGGCGCGGCACGGTCGACGACGAGAGCCTGCGGCTGCTCGACGCGGACCTCATCGCCGATCTCATGAATCTCCAGCAGGACCTGACGCTGTGGCGGGATCTGGCCGGCCTCGTGCTCGAACGCGTCAGCATGCTCCTCGTCGTGGGCGACTTTCCGGCCGCCGCACTGCTGGCCGAGGCGCTGCGCTCGCAGTCCGAGCGCCATCGCGAGCCCGAGATCCGGGTGGAAGCCGCGGAGACGCTGCACAACTTCCTGACGCCGTCGACCATGCGGCACGTGGCGTCGCACCTCGATACGTCGGACGCGAGAGTCGTCGAAGCGGCCCGGCGATTCTGCGTCGCCCTGGGCACGATCGCGATCCGCCCGCTCGCCGAAGTGCTGTCGCGCGAGGAGCGGAACCGGCCGCGAAGACACCTCATCGACGTCCTGACCGGATTCGGGGCCGCCGGGCGCCAGGCCGTCGAGAGCCTGCGCCAGTCCCCGAACGCCGCCGTCAGAAGAACGGCGGTCCTGCTGCTGAGAGAGTTCGGCGGGCAGGATGCCCTGCCCGAGCTGGAATCGCTGCTCGACGACGACGAACCGCACGTGCAGCGCGAGGCGACCAGGGCCATCGCCACGCTCGGAACCGACGCGGCCTATGACACTCTTATCCGCGCCCTGGAGCGCGGCACGGAGCGCGCCCGCACCTCCATTCTGGGCGTCCTCTGGACGCTGCCGCACGAAGACGCGGAGCAGGTGCTGACGCACCTGGCGGTCAACGCGCCCTGCCGCGGCACGATGTGGGACGTGCACGGGCGGGCGGTCGAACGCCTCGGCACGGTCGGCGGCCGGGCCGGCGTCGACGCGCTCTCCGCGGTGCTCGAGCGTCGGAGCCTCCGGTCGCCGCTCCGGATGCGGAGCCTCCACCGGCTGGCGATCGACGCGCTCGCGAGCATCGGCAGCGCCGAGGCCATCGGGGTCATTCACACCGCGGCCGCGTCCGGCACGCGCGCGGTGCGCGCGGCCGCCCGGGCGCGCCTCGATGCCCTCGCGGCGCGCCACTCCAGAGAGGAACGTCCGGCATGAGCGACGACGCCCGGCGGATTCGGGTCGCCGAAGACGTGCTTCGGTATTTCATGGCCTGCGCGAAGTCGGTGCAGCTGTACGCGGCGGATCATCCGATCGTGGCCCGGGCCGTGGATCAGCTGGTCCAGACGCTCGAGCGGGCACACGCCGAGGCGCCCACCGTGGTCATCGGCATCATCGACCGGCAGGTGATCGTCGACGGGATCCCGCTCGACGGCGTTCATGGTGCGGCCGACTCCGCCGATCGGCTGCGTGCGATCGGCATCGAGCGCATCGCGCTCGATCGGGGCGTGGCCGGGGAGGAATTGCTCGAGTTCGTCCGCGGCCTCGCGGCCGCCCCGCAGAAGGGCGCTGACGCCGGCGACAACGGTCTCTCAACCCTGGAGACGCCGCACATCCACGTCGGCCGGCTGCACCTGCACCAGCAGGTGGACGAAGGGCCGGGCGACGTGCGCGCCATGCAGCGCGCCTACCAGCACGCCGTCGGAGGGGCCGAGGCCGTCTGGTCGCAGGCCCTGGCCGAGGGTGGCCCCGACCCGGCCATGGCCACGCGCCTGGTCGACGGCCTGGCGAGCGCCGTCGGCCAGAACCGCAGGGCCATGCTGGCGATGGCGGCCATGCACCGCTACGACAACTACACGTTCACGCACATGGTGAACGTCAGCGTGCTGATGATGGCGCAGGCGAGAAGCCTTGGCATCGACGGGGCGCTGCTCCGCCAGTTCGGCCTCGCCGGCCTGATGCACGACATCGGCAAGATCCGGACGCCGCCCGACATCCTGACCAAGCCCGACAAGCTCACCGAGGACGAGTTCGCGGTCATGATGAAGCACCCGGTGGATGGCGCCGAATTGCTGCGGCGGCGGCTGGAACTGCCGCCGCTGGCCGCGGCGGTGGCCTTCGAGCACCACCTCCGCCTCGACGGCACCGGGTACCCGGGCGGCGTGGCGAGGCCGGCGCTGAACCTCGCGACGCAGCTGTGCAGCATCGCGGACGTCTTCGACGCGATGCGCTCGCAGCGGAACTACCAGCGCGCCTTTCCCACGGACCGCATCGTGGCGGTGCTCGGGCAGAACGACGGATCGCGCTTCGACCGGCGGCTGGTCCGGCGATTCAGCCAGTTGCTGGGCATCTACCCCCCGGGCAATCTCGTGCGGCTCTCCGACGGGGCGCTGGCCGTGGTGCTGCGCGTCCATGCGCCCGACCCGGCGAGGCCGATGGTCCGGGTGATCGCGGGGCCCGACGGCACGCTGCTCACGGCGCCTCGCGACGTGCCGCTGTGGGTCGAGGACGGTCCGGACGGCCCGCCGCCCCGCATCGTCACCCCGGTGGAACCCGCCGACGCGGGCATCGACCCCTTGAGGTACCTCGAGGACGCGGCAGCGTGAGGCCGCTTCGTGAGGCCGCTTCGTGAGGCCGCTTCTGTGAGGCCGCTTCTTGACACCTCGGCGGGGGTCGCCTAGTCTCAGAACCAGTGCCCCCCCCGGAGGTCTCATGCATCCAGCGCAACAGCCCGTTCGCCGGTCCCTGGCTCTTCTGGCCGTCCTGACGACGGCTTTCCTGACTCTCGCGCACCCCTCCGCCCAGTCGGGAACGGGCCGGCGTTCGCTGGCCACCGCCGAGGGGAGGGACCTCCGAGTGTGGGACGCGCAGATCACCCGCATGGTCCGTGACGGCCGGCTGCGTTCCCGCGGCGAGGAGGCGGACCTGATACTGGGCGGCCGCAGTCATGAACGCCTCGACCAGTACCACCTGGGCGTCAGGGTGTTTGGCGGCGAGCTGGTCAGGCAGGCGGATGGCGGGCAGACCGCGTCGGTCATCGGCACGCTCTACGAGGGCATCAGCCTGGACGTCGAGCCGGTGCTCGGTCCGCAGGATGCGGCGGCCGTCGTGGCGGACATGACCGGGGTGTCGGTCGGCCCGGATCGCGCCCCGGAACTGATCGTCCTGCCGACAGATGATGGCGGGTACGCCCTCACGTACCGCGTGCGCGTGCTTACCGCGGACGACCTTGCCGTCTTCTTCGTCGATGCCGGCACCGGCGGTCTGGTGCTGCGCTACAGCGACCTCCAGACGACGATCGGGACCGGCCAGGGCGTGCTCAACGACGCCAAGAAGGTCAGCGCGACGTTGCGCGATGGCAAGTACCTCGCGCTCGACGGCATGCGCCCGCCATCCATCCGGACGTACGACCTCAAGGGCAACCTGGCTCGGACGCAGGCGTACCTGAACGGCCTGCTGACGCTCAACGACACCGACCTCGCGGCAGACGCCGACAACCAGTGGACCGACACCGCCGCCGTCGACGCGCACGCCTACGCCGGGTGGACCTACGATTATCTCTACAAGCGGTTCAACCGCCAGGGGCTGGACCACCGCAACCTCGCGATGACGAGCGTCGTGCATCCGGTGCGGCGCGAGGATTGGGCGAGCGCGCCGAGCTCGGTCCTGAACCTGTACTACCTCAACGCCTTCTACGCCGGCGGCGGCGTCATGGTGTACGGCGAAGGGCTTCCGGCCGGCGCCACGATGAGCGGCCGTCAGTGGAACTACTTCTCGGGGGCCCTCGACGTGGTGGCCCACGAACTGGCCCACGGCGTCACCGACTACACGTCCGACCTCATCTACCGCAACGAGTCCGGCGCGCTCAACGAGGCGTTCTCCGACATCATCGGCACGTCGGTCGAGTACTTTTACCAGCAGGCCGGTTCGGGCCGCCTGAAAGCCGATTACCTGCTCGGCGAGGACCTCACCGAGCCGTCTGGGGCGTTCCGGTCGATGGCCAATCCCCAGGCCTACGGTGATCCCGATCATTACTCGAGGCGTTACACCGGCACGGCGGACAACGGAGGCGTTCACCACAATTCCGGCATCGCCAACCACGCGTTCTACCTGGCCATCGAAGGCGGCGTGAACCGCACGTCCGGCCTCGCGGTGCAGGGCGTCGGCGCGGCCAGCCGCGCGAAGATCGAGACGGTGTTCTACCGCGCGTTCACGCAACTGCTGCCGGCCAACGCAACGTTCTCGATGGCCCGGGCGGCCACGCTGCAGGCCGCGCGCGATCTGTACGGAGCCGGGAGCGACGTCGAGCGCGCGACCGAACAGGCGTGGACGGCTGTGGGTGTGAGTTGATCGCCTGCCGGACGGGGAAGGCGGCGATCACGCCGTTCACCGCGAGGGTGCTGAACACGGTCCGCCGCATTCCTCCAGGCCGCGTCTGCACGTACGGCGGCGTCGCCCGTCTCGCCGGCCGCCCCCGGGCCGGGCGGGCCGTCGGCAACATCATGCGCCAGTGCGACGCCCCGGGCACGCCGTGCCATCGTGTGGTCGCCTCCGGCGGCCGGCTCGGAGGCTTCGGCGGAAACCCGGCCATGAAACAGGCGCTCCTCGCCGCCGAGGGTGTGATCGTGTCGAGCGGCCGCATCAGGGAGTGGCGCATCCTGACCTGGCCGGATGCGGACCGGGCGCCCAGGACGCGGAACAGCCACGCGGCGAAATCCGTATCCCCGGTGAAACGCCGTCCGCGAAATAGATCGGCTGGCCGGGCAACCAATCATGGCCATGATCCCGTCTGACAGAATAGAGGCGAACCGCCTGGACCGCGACATCGCACAGCGCTGCCGCGGGGGTGAGGCCGGCGCCTTCGAGGAGCTCTACAAGCGCTTCGGGAGCCGCCTCTATACGGTGGCCTACCGGATGACCGGAAGCGCCGCCGACGCGGAAGACCTGGTGCAGGACATCTTCCTGCAGGTGTACCGGCGCCTCGACACCTATCGCGGCGATGCCGCGCTCGGCACGTGGCTGCACCGGATTGCGGTCAATGCCTGCTTGGACTTCGTCAGGAGCAAGCAGGGCCGCCGCCGGCGAGTGACCGACACGGGCGAAGACCTCGACGCGCTCGAAGCGCCCGCCGCCGGGCCGTGGCGCGCCGGAGCGGCGCTGGACCGGATGGAACTCGAACGGGCCATCGCGCAGCTGCCGCCGAGCTATCGCCGGGCCTTCCTGCTGCACGACGTGGAAGGCCTCGAACACCACGAGATTGGAGAGACGTTGGGCATCGCGGAAGGCACGTCCAAGTCCTTGCTCTTCAAAGCCCGGATGCGCCTTCGCGTCCTTCTTCGCGGCCGGCCTGGAGAACGGTGATGGAACGCCACACATCTGCTGACCCTGCGTGCGGCCGGTTCGCGGCGCTCATCCACGACCGGGTGGACGGCGCCCTCGACGCGGGCGCGCAACAGGAACTGGATGCGCACCTCGCCTCGTGCGCCGCCTGCCGGGAGCTCCTGTCCGATCTCGACGCCATCAAGCGGACTGCTGTGGACATCCCCGACCTCACGCCGCGGTCCGAAGTCTGGACGAGTCTCTCCGCGCGCCTCGCGGCCGAGGCCGCCGCGCGCCCGCGTCCCTTCTGGACCGGCGCGCGCGTGGCGCTGGCGATGGCCGCCACGCTGGTCGTGGCCGTGACGTCGAGCGTGTGGCTGCTCCGCGCCCCGGCGCCGGCGGCGCCGGCCGACGCGTCGGCGGGCGCCGCGACGGAAGTAATCCAATCCGGGGGAAACCTCGTCCAAGACGTTGACGAACATCTCCGCATCGCCGACGAGCACTACGTCAAGGCGATTGCCGGACTCGAACAGGTGGTCAAGAGCGGAGAGGGCGCGCTGGACCCGGCGCTCGCCGCGACACTCCAGAAGAACCTGGGCGTCATCGACCAGGCGATCACGGAGAGCCGCGAGGCGATCAAGACGCAGCCAAACAGCCAGCTGGCCCAGACGAGCCTGTTCGAGGCGCTGCGGCAGAAGGTTTCGTTGCTCGAAGACACCGTCGCGCTCATCAACGTCATGCGGAAGGGTGACCAGGCGGGCGCGGCCAAGATTCTCGGCGGGCTCAGCAAGTCCTGACAGGTGATTTCATGAACAGCACACATCGCTTCCTCGCCTTCGTCGCAGCTGCTGCCGTTCTCGCGGCCGCGCCGGCCAGCGCGGCCTCGCTGTACTCCACAGCGGCCGGCCCGCTCGGATGGGACGGCGAGCCGCAGCAGACGGAGAAGTTCTCGAAGACCCTGCCGCTCCCCAAGGGCGGGTCGCTCGATCTCTCGAACATCTCCGGTGACATCGTCATCACCGGCGGCGCGGGAGACCAGGTGGTGATCGACGCCGTCAAGCGGGGCAAGAGCACCGAGGATCTCAAGCTGGTGCAGATCGAGGTGGCGTCGACCGCGACCCGGGTCGAGGTCCGGACGCAGTACCCGCGGGAGCGCCGGAACGTCAATGTCTCGGTGGACTATACCGTGAGCGTGCCGCGCGCGGCGGGCGTCACCGTGCGGACGGTGTCGGGCAACCTGAACCTGGCCACGATTGACGGCGAACTCATGGCCGACAGCGTGAGCGGCGACGTCAACGTGAAGGCTGCGAGCCGGCTCGAGTCGGCCAGGTCGGTGTCAGGCACCGTCACCGTGGCCTCGGCCGCGAGCGACGGCGACATCTCGTTCGCCAGCGTGAGCGGCGACGTGAAGCTCTCGCAGGTCAAGGCACGCGGCATCGACGCGAGCAGCGTGAGCGGCGGCGTCACGCTCGCCGACGTCACTTGCGGCCGCGCGAAGGCCAAGTCGGTCAGCGGCGACATCGTGTTCGGCGGCCCGCTGGCGAAGGGCGGCCGCTACTCGCTGCAGTCGCATTCCGGCAACGTGACCGTGCTGGCGGACGGCAAAACCGGGTTCGAGGTGTCCGCCGGCACGTTCAGCGGAGAGATCTCGAGCGACCTGAAGATTGTGTCGGCGTTCGGGGGCGAGCCGCCCGCCGACTCGCCTCCAGGGCGGCACCGCGGCCCGGGCCAGCGGGTGCGCGGCAGCTTCGGCGACGGCGGGGCGTTCCTCGAGCTGAACTCCTTCAGCGGCGACGTGAAGATCGTCACCCGGCCGGCGGAGCTCAGGAAGTAACGTACTGCAGCTGATAGAGCCGGTGGTACAGACCCCGCTGCGCGAGCAGCTCCTGGTGGGAGCCCGACTCGCGCAGCTGGCCTTTGTGCAGCACGAGAATCGTGTCCATGTCCTGGATGGTCGAGAGCCGGTGCGCGATGCCAATCGTGGTCCGGCCGGACATGAGCACGTGCAAGGCGTCGCGGATCAGCAGTTCCGTTTCGGTGTCGATGCTCGACGTCGCTTCGTCGAGCACCAGGATGCGCGGGTCGAAGGCCAGCGCCCTGGCGAACGACAGCAGCTGCTTCTGCCCCGTCGACAGCGTTGCCCCCCGCTCGGCCACCGGCGTCGCCGCGCCCTGCGGCAGCGCGTCGACGAACCTGTCGGCGTGCACCGCCTCGAGCGCCCGTCGCACCTGCCCGTCGTCGATCTCCGGGTTCCCCAGCCTGATGTTCCCGCCAATCGTGCCCGAGAACACGTGCACGTCCTGCAGCACGAGGCTGAACAAGCGCCGCAGTTCGCAGAGGTCGATCTCGCGGATGTCGACGCCGTCGACGAGGATGCGGCCCCGGCTGACATCGTAGTACCGCAGCAGCAGGTTGATGATCGTGCTCTTGCCCGCGCCCGTGGCGCCGACGATGCCGACGCGCTCGCCCGGGCGCACCTCGAAGGACACGTCTCTGAGGACGTAGTGCTCGCCGTCGTAGGCGAACCAGACGTGCTCGAAGACCACGTGGCCACGCCACTCGGCCCGCGTCGGCGACGCGGGCGACACGACGGCCACCGGCGTGTCGAGCAGTGTGAAGATGCGCTCGGAGGCGGCCATGGCCGACTGGAGCAGGTTGAACTTCTCCGACATGTCGCTGATCGGCCTGAAGAACCGCTGCGAGTACTGGATGAAGGCCACCAGCGACCCGAGCGTCAGCGTGCCGGCGAGCACCCAGGCGCCGCCCCACCAGATGATGAGCGCCGTCGCCAACGCGCCGACGATTTCGACGGCCGGGTAGAAGACCGCGTAGTAGAAGATCGAGTCGATGTTGGCGTCGCGATGCCGTCCGTTGATCTCCCGGAACTGCCCGAGGTTACGCGCTTCCCGCCCGAACAGCTGCACCGTCGCCATCCCCGTGATGTTCTCCTGCAGGAAGGCGTTGATGCGGGCGATCAAGGCCCGCACGGTCCGGTACGAGTCGCGCACGTGACGGCGGAACCACTGCGTGATGAGCACGATGAGCGGCAGCACCGAGAACGCCACCAGCGCCATCCGCCAGTCCATCGCCAGCAGCACGATCATGATGCCCGCCAGCGTGAAGATGTCGCCGAAGACCGAGACCACGCCCGACGTGAACAGGTCGTTCAGCGCGTCCACGTCCGTCGTGACCCGCGTCATCAGGCGCCCGACCGGGTTGCGGTCGTAGTAGGCCACGTCGAGGCGCTGGAAGTGCCGGGAGATCTGCGCCCGCAGGTCGAACATGATCCGCTGCCCGGTGTGCTGCAGGACGTAGGTCTGCACGAACTCCAGGGCAAATGACGCCAGCAGGATGGCGAGAAACAGCAGTGCGATGCGGTCCATGCCCGCGAGGTCGCGCGTGGCGATGTAGCGGTCAATCGCGAGCTTCATCAGGTAGGGCTGCGCCAGCTGCAGGACCGAGGCGCTGACAATCGCCGTGAAGGCGAGGAGCACCGGCAGCCAGTACGGCCGCAGGTATCCCATCAGCCGCCGCATCAGCGCGGCGTCGTACGCCTTCCCGACGATGATGTCGTCGTCGTGCTGCGTCATACCTTCCGTGCCCCGTGCCCCTTGTCCCAGGGGCCAGGCATGCCCCCGTGCCCCTACCGCTCCCCCTCCAGCTCCTCCTCCAGCAACTGCTTCCGATGCAGCTCCGCGTACGCGCCGCCGAGGGCGATAAGATCCTCGTGGCGGCCGCGCTCCACGATGCGTCCGGCGTCGAGGACCACGATCTGGTCCGCGTCCCGGACCGTCGAGACACGGTGGGAGACGAGAACGGAGGTGCGCTGGCGCATCACGCCGCGCAGGCGCGAGAGGATCTCCTCCTCCGTGTAGGTGTCGACCGCCGAAAGGGCGTCGTCGAGAATGAGGATGCGCGGGTCGGTGGCCAGGGCCCGCGCGAGCGCGGTGCGCTGCTTCTGCCCCCCTGAGAGGGTGATGCCGCGCTCGCCGACCAGCGTGTCGTAGCCGTCCGGGAAGCCCTGCACGTCGGTGTCCAGGCGCGCGATGGCCGCGGCGGCCGCCACCGCCGGCCCTCCGGAGGCGTCGGCCCCGGGGGCGGTCCTGGCGCCGAAGGCGATGTTGGCGCCGAGCGTCTCAGAGAAGAGGAAGGGCTCCTGAGCCACAAAACCAATGGCTCCGCGCAGCGCCGGCAGCGGGATGTCGCGCACGTCGGTCCCGTCGACGAACACGGTGCCCCGGGGCGGCTCGTGCAGGCGCGGCAGCAGGCTGATGAGCGTGGACTTGCCGGATCCGGTCGGCCCCACGATCGCCAGCGTCGCGCCTGCGGCGACCGAGAGCGACACGTCGCGCAGCACCGGGCGCCCGTCGTAGGCGAACGTGAGGCCGCGAATCTCGATGGCGCCCAGCATGGGCGGCGGCGGCGGTCCGGCCGCCATCCCCGGACTGTCGGCGACCAGCGGCAGGGTATCCATCACCTCCAGCATCCGCTTCCAGGAGGCCGCGCCCCGCTGCAGCATGTTGGTCACCCAGCCGAAGGCGATCATCGGCCACGTCAGCATCCCGAGGTACGCGTTGAACGCCACGAACTCGCCGAGCGTCAGGCGCTCCTGCATGACCTCGCGGCTGCCGAGCCAGAGCACGAGCAGGGCGCCGAGGCCGAGAAACAGGCTCAGGCTCGGGTAGAACGCCGCCTGCAGGCGGATGAGCACCAGATTGCGCCGCACGTACTCGGTATTGGCCGAGGCGAACCGCTCGAGTTCCGCCTCCTCCTGCCGGTAGGCCCGGACGACGCGCACGCCCGCGAGAGCTTCCTGGACCACGGCGCTCAGCGTGGAGAGCTGGGCCTGGATCGCCTCGAACCGGCGGTGGATCGCCGCTCCGAAGACGCGCACCGCGATGGACACGAACGGGAGCGGCACCAGCGCAATCATCGTCAGGCGGGCGTCGAGGCCGAGCATGAGCACGATCGCCACGCCGAACACGATGATCGTGCTGGCCGAGTACATCACCGCGGGACCCGCCATCATACGCACCGCGTTCAGGTCGTTGGTCGCGCGCGACATGAGGTCGCCCGTTCGGCTGGCGTGGAAGTTCGCGGGCGAGAGCGCCTGCAGCCGCGCGAAGAAGTCGTTGCGGAGGTCGTACTCGAGATGTCGTGACACGCCGACGATGATGCGGCGCATCAGGAAGCGGAAGACGCCGCCGATGAGCGCCAGCACCAGGATGAGGCCCGCGTACGTGCGGAGCTTCGCGCCGGTCACCCCCTGCGCCAGATCGTCGATGGCGTGCTTGAGCACCCAGGGCGTCGCCAGGGAGGCGACCGTCGCCAGCGTGGTGCACGCCAGACCCAGCGCGAACCCGCGCCGGTAGCGCAGCATGTAGGCGACGAGTCGGCGCGTGGGCGAGGCGGTCACGAAGCGTTCAGCATACTGGACCTGTCCCGGGCCCCGCTACCCGCCGCCGCCGTCATTTTCGTGCCGCCGTGTGCAGATCCGTGCAGCACGAGCGGGGCGGGCACCCGGATTGGACCGATAAGAGCGGTACGTGCGACGCCCGCGCTGTCGCCGAGGAGTGCGCCCATGACCCGAGTGCCTGCCCCACGAGTTCTTGCCAGCCTGTTTCTGGCCGCCTGCGTTGTCGCCGCAGTGGCAAGTCCCGCGACGGCCCAGTACCGCCCGCTGCCGACGGGCAGCTACGGTACCGCCAACAACCCCGTGGGCGAGCCCTATCACATCGAATTCGCCTTCAACTTGTGGAATCCCGACCCCAGTATCGTGATCGCCAGCGAGTCGCTGGGCATACCCGGGACAGACATCAACGTCCGGGCCGACCTCGGCCTGGAAAAGAAGATGACCTACGAGTTCCGCCTCGTGCTCCGGCCGGGCAGGAAGCACAAGATCCGGCTCAACTACATCCCGCTCAAGTACGACGCCGAGACGACGTTGACGGGCGACATCATCTTCAACGGCATCAAGTTCCCCGTGAACACCCAGGTCGGCACCATGCTCGAGTGGAAGACCTACCGGATCGGATACGAGTACGACTTCCTGTCGAAGCCCCGCTGGTTCATCGGCGCGATCCTCGAAGCCAAGTTCACCGACATCAACTTCGAACTCAACAGCCCCATCGGCACGGAGTTCGCGCGCGCCCGGGCGCCCATCCCGGCCCTCGGCGTCATCGGCCGCGCCTGGGTGACCCGCTATGCGTCAATCACCGCCGAGTTCTCCGCGTTCAAGCTGCCCGAGGAGATCGACACCGACTACGGCGGCCACTATTACGAGTGGGACGTCTACGGCACGGTGAACTTCACGAAGAATCTCGGCGCCCAGGTGGGCTGGCGTTCGCACGACCTGACCTACATTGCGAAGAACGACAGGGGCGATGCCGTTCTGCGCGGGATCTACTTCGGAGGCGTGGCGCGGTTCTGACGGGGCTCCAGACGCAAGCCGAGCAGCCGCCTGTCGGCGCTTGACGGGTCCGCATCCGACGGGCGGAAGCCGCGGCCGGCCTGGACGGTGAGCGACACCGACCCATCCGTGGACACGGGGATCGCGAGTTCCCTCTCTTCGCCGGCTGCCAGTTCCGCATCCAGTCTGAATCCGCCGGCCCTCACGAACACCGGCGTCGGCCCGGGGCCCGCGCGGATGGTGAACACCGCGACGCGCTCGCCCGGTTCCGCCTGCACGACGAGTTCGGCCGTCCTGTCGCCAGCCGTCCACAGCCCGCCAGGCTCGAGGTAGGCGCCCGCGAGGGCATACACCACCATGCGGCCGTATCGCATCGCGCCCGCCGCGCGCCGCGTGGTCGCCGGGATGAAGCGTCCGTCGACTACCGGCTGGAGCCAGAACTCGCGAACGGCCGGCCGGGCGCCCGCATCGCCCCGTGCGCGCACGCGTGACACCCCGGCGGGCAGCACGAGATCGCGGCTCACGGCGCCGGCGCCGCGACGCTCAATGAACCACGACTCGAACGGTTCCTCCGACCTGCCGGCCACCAGGTGCACGCCGAACCCGGCGGACACCGCAGTGTCGGCCCACACCCGGTAGCGCCCGGCAGGGAGAAACGGCAATGCCATCCAGACGTCGGTGGAGCCGGTGGCGGCAGGCTCCCCGCCCACGCGCAGCCGCTCGAGGGCGGGCCCGCCTCCGGTCGACGTCCGCGAATCGAGCACCGTCCCTCGTGAACCGAGCCAGACGCCGGCGGTCTCCAGGGCCCGCAGTTGCCCGTGCGTCACCCGCGTGCCCCTCACGCCCTCGATGCGCCACGCGGCCGAGACCGCCGCGGTCATGGCCACGCCGATGGCGCACAGGGCGACAAGCGCCGCCGAGCCGGGCCCGAGGGACGCCGCGCGCGCGGCGCTTCGCGCGGCGAGCCAGGCGGCAACGACAGCCGCGGTCCACACCAGCGCCACGGCCAGGGCCGTCAGCGATCCATGCCGGAACAGGCTCGGAACCGCACGAGTAAGATCGGCCATCTGGGAGGCCCACGCGAGCCAGGGCGCCTCCACGCCGCGGACGTTGAAGACGAACTCCCCGCGTTCGACGGCGAGCAGCATCAGACTGATGCCGGCGCTGACGCCGAGGGCGACGGCCTGGACGGTCCTCGTGACCGCGTGCGTCGTTGAGGACCACGCGGAGGCTGCTGGCACCGCGACGACCAGCAGCGTGGCGCCGATGAACCGGGCCGGCGAGCTGAACCCGCCCCACCACATGTGGTACGCGGCCGTCACCACGGCATAGGGCACGACAATGGCGACCCACTCGAAGGCGAGCCTGCGGTGCCGGCGCGCCAGCGCGCCCAACCCGGCGGCCCCGATCGCGAAGACTGGCGCGTAGACGATCAATCCGTATTGCTGATCGAAGAGCAGACCGAGGATGCCCGTCGGCACCCTGCCCGCCGACATCTGGGTGTAGTGGCCATAAGCGACCGATGGATCGAACCGGCCGTAGATGGCGTAGTAGTAGCCGAACCACCCGGTGGCGCTCGCGGCAGGGATGGCGAGGAGGCTCGCGAGGGCACGGATCGGCCGCGCATCGAGGATCGCCCGGCCGGCGAGAATCAGGCCGAGCGCCGCCGCCAGCACCGAGAACCGCGGATGGAACCACGGCAGCAGCGCTGGGAGAAGCCCCGCGAACGCCCACCACCATCCCGGTCGCGAGGCCCGGTGCTGAAGCGCCGCCACCATGGCAAAGGCGGCCATCACGACGACAGCGCCCGGACCGTCGGGGTAGACCGTGAACGAGAGCAGAAGGACCGGCGCCGCCAGCGCCGCCGCGGCCCATCCGAACCAGGCCGCCGCGGCGTGCCCCGTGACCACGTACGCCGTGCGCCAGGCCAGACCCGTGGCGGCCGCCGATGCGAGCGCCATGAAGATCTTCACCAGGCCGTAGCCCCCGAGAGCGAGCAGCGGCGCGATGATGGCGGCGACGCCCGGCAGGTGAATCGAGTAGATCTGGCCGTCGGTCCCGCGCTTGAGGTAGTCCGGGCGGAGCGTGCCGCCGAAGTACTCGAGGTAGTCGCCCCGCTCGTGGTTATTCTCGATGCGCAGGTCGCCGTCGCGCCACAGGCTCTGGGCGATGATCAGGTAGTGCGGCTCGTCGCCGCCGGGGACGTGCGGCGCCAGCCGCCAGGCGGCCGCGTTGTAGACAATCGCCGCACAGAGAAACGCCAGCCACGGCGCGCGTGCGGGGCTCGCGAGGCTGGCGCGAACCCGGTGGAACCCGGCCGCCGTCTCGCCGCCCGCCACCAGGAAGGCGGCGGCGATCGCCGCCCAGACGAGCCACACGAAGGGCCCCGCCCACAGCAGCAGGGCGGCGGGCAGCTTCACGGGCAGCCACGGCAGCAGGATCACCGCGCTGAAGAAGAGCGGCTTTGCCCGCTCCGACGACAGGCGGAGCATCCAGGCGAGCGCCAGCGAGCCGGCGACGAGCGCGGCAAGCCACCAGTACGGCGGAACGACCGCCACCCGGACCGCGCGGGGACCGGCGTCGCTGAGCGCGACGCTGCCCAGCGAACACCACGCGGCCGCGCCGGCGCACGCCGCGGCCAGCGCGGCGGCGGGCGTCAGTCGGACGGGCTGCATGGGGGGTCATGCTACCATACGGGCCCATGCGCTCCCGTGCCGGCGAGGCCGTCCTGGTCGTTGCCGCCGCTCTCGTCATCACGACGGCAATGACGTGGCCGCTCGTCGTTCGCGGCGGGTCGGCGGGGCGCATCGACTCGGGCGACGGGCAGTTCAGCATCTGGAACGTGGCGTGGGTGGCCCGCACGCTGGTGGTCGATCCCCTGGGCCTGTATAACGCCAACATCTTTTACCCGCACCGCGGCACGCTGGCCTGGTCGGAAGCGAACCTCGGCGCCGGCGTGATCGCGGTGCCGTTCTACTGGGCGAGCGGCGGCAACCCGTACGTGGCGCACAACGCGGTGGTGTTCCTCGCGTTCGTGCTCGCGCTCACGGGGACGTACAGCCTCGTTCGGCACCTGACCGGCCATCGCGGAGGCGCCGCCGTGGCGGCCGTCGCGTACGCGTTCTGTCCGTACGTGGTCTCGCACATCCCGCACATCCAACTCCTGATGACGGCGGGCATCCCGTACTCACTGCTGGCCCTGCATCGCTACGTGGACCGGCAGACCGCCGGCCGCGCGTGCATGCTGGGCCTGGCGCTGGCGGCCCAGGCCCTGTCGTGCGGCTACTACGGGATCTTCGCCGGCCTGCTGGTCGGATACGGCGTCGTGTTCTACGGCGTGTCGCGTGGCCTCTGGCGCAGTTGGCGTTTCTGGGCCGGCGCCGCCTTCGCCGCCGCTCTCTCGATCGCCATCGTCGCTCCCTTCTTCTGGCCGTACATCGAGCTGCAGCAGGGCGAGGGCTTCGCGCGATCCCTCGACGAGTCGCGCCGCTGGTCGGCGGGATGGCGCTCCTATGCGGCCTCGGGGGCGTGGGCACACCGCTGGGTGCTGCAGTATCTCGATCCCTGGGGAGAGGTGCTCTTTCCCGGCATCGTGGCCACGGCGACCGGGCTCCTCGGCCTCGCGGGACTGGCGGGCGTGCGCCGGCTCCGCCCGGAATCCGCCGCCCGCGATCACTTGTGGTTCTATGCGAGCGTCGGCGTCATCGCGTTCTGGTCGTCGCTTGGTCCGGACGCCGGGCTCTACGCGTGGCTCTACCGGGTGGTGCCGGTGTTCTCGTGGCTCCGGGCGCCGTCGCGCCTGGGCCTCGTGGTGGTGCTGGCCCTCGGCGTCCTGGGCGGCTTCGCCGTGCAGGCGCTTGCCGCGCGCTGGCGCCGCCCGGCTCTCGCATCGGCGGCGCTCGTGCTGCTGGCGATGGCCGATGTCCTGGTCGCGCCGCTCTTCATGGTGGAGGCGCGTCCGGTCGCGCCCGCGTACGAGTCGCTTCGTAAGTGGCCGTACGGCCCCGTGGCCGAGTTTCCGTTCTTCTACCTGCGGATGGACTTCCCGCGGCACGCCGAGTACATGCTCTACTCGACGGCGCACTGGCGGCCGCTCATCAACGGCTACAGCGACCACATCCCGCCGGAGTTCCGGGCGATGGTCGTGCCCCTGAGTTCGTTTCCCAATCCCCAGTCGTTCGCCATCCTGAAGCAGCTGCGCGCGCAATACGTGGTGTTCCATCTGAACCTGTACGACCGGCGCGCCGTTGTCGAACTGAAAGCCCGGATCGACGAGTACCGCGAGTACCTGCGGCCGATCCGCATCGAGGACCCGGTGTGGCTGTTTCACATCGCCGCCTGGCCGCCGGAGCACTAGCCGCCTGCCTCGCGCTGGCGGTGCTGCACACCTGGCCCCTGGCCGCGGGCCCGGCGTCGCTGTCGCGCCACGACAACGCGGACGCCATGCTGAACGAGTGGATCGTGGCCTGGGTGGCGCACCAGGCGCCGCGGGCGCCCCTGCACCTGTTCGACGCCAACATCTTCCATCCCGAGCCTCGTTCGCTGGCGTTCTCCGAGCACATGACGCTGCAGGGCCTGATGGGCGCGCCTATCCTCTGGCTCGGCGGATCTCCGCTCATGGCCTACAACCTCCTCGTCATCGCCGGCTTCGCCCTCTCGGCCTGGGCGATGTGGATGCTGCTCGTGCGCTGGACGGGCAGCCAGGCCGCGGGCGCCGTCGCCGGAACGCTGATGGCCTTCAACGCCCACACCCTGACGCGGTTGCCCCATCTGCAGGCCCTCCACCTCGAGTTCATTCCGCTCGTACTGCTGGCGCTCGACCGGCTTCTGGTGGAGCGGCGGCTGCGGGACGCCGTCCTCCTGGGCGTCGCCTGCGCGCTCCAGGGACTCACCTCGAACTACCTGCTGGTCTTCACGGCAACGGCCGCGGTTGCGGTGATCGCGGTCCGCGCCATGGAGGTGCGCCGCCCGGCGCCGGCGCGCACCACGGCCCTGCTGGGCCTGGCAGCGGTCATCGCCGCCGCCATGCTGGCGCCGTTTCTCTATCCCTACTACGCCACGCAGCGCGAGCAGGGCCTTACGCGCAGCCTCGACGAAGTGGCGCGCTACTCCTCCACCTGGCGCGACTACCTCTCGACGGCCGGCCGCCTGCACTACGCCGCCTGGAGCCACCGGTTCCTGGAGGGCTCGACGGCATTGTTCCCGGGCCTGGCCGCGGTCGGGCTCGCCATCGTCGCGCTCATCTCGCCGCCCGGCCTGAAGGACGCCAGAATTCGCATGATGGCGGCCGTGGCCCTCGCCGGCGTTGCGCTCTCTTTCGGCCCGGCGCTGCCCGGCTACGCCGCCCTGTACCACTGGCTGCCCCTGCTGCAGGGCGTCCGCGGCGCGGCGCGGTTCGGTTTTCTCGCACTCATCGGTGTCGCCGTGATGGCCGGCTTCGGCGTGGCGGCGTTGCGCGCGCGGTATGGCAGGCGCGTGTGGTGGCCCGCGCTGGCCCTTGCCCTGGTCGCGGCCGTGAACGCCGAGGCGCTGCGCGCGCCGATCGCGTTCCAGGCGTTCGACGGGATTCCGCGCATCTACCAGGCGCTCGGCGACCCTTCGGTCCGCGCCGTCGCGGAGTTCCCGTTCTTTCCTCCGGCGGCCATCCACCGCAACGCACGATACGTGCTGAATTCGACCGCGCACTGGAAGCCGCTCGTCAATGGGTACAGCGGCTTCGTCCCGGCTGGCTACGCCGGCATCGCCGAGGCGCTCCGGGACTTTCCCGACAATCGGTCCCGCGCCGAGCTGCGGCGACTCGGCGTCACGCACGTCGTCGTCCACCTCGACGCGTACGGCGGCGACGCGGACGCGATGGCCTCAGCCCTGGGTGCGGCCGGATGGCTGGAACTGTCGGCGGCCGGGAACGGGATAAGAGTCTACCGGCTCGTCACTTCTTGATGATCACCGGCTTCGGCGCGGCGGCCCCGGGCTGAGCGGTTCTGGGCGGGGCTGCCTTCGGCGGTCCGGCAGGCTTCTGGCCGGTGCCGTACAGCCGGCGGTAGTCTTCGGCGGTTCCCAGGATGCGCCGCACGTAGTTCTGCGTCTCGGGGAACGGGATGTCGTCGATGAACTCGTCGCGCGGAACGCCGGGCCGCTCGCGCTGCCACCGGATGACGCGGCTCTCGCCCGCGTTGTAGGCGGCCAGCGCGGCATGGTCGCTGCCGAACTGCTTCATGAGGTCGGCGAAATACGCCGTGCCGATCCGCACGTTCGTCTCGGCCACGGTCAAACGCCGCGTCGAGAAGTTCCGGATGCCGAGCCGCCTCGCCCACCGGCGGCCTGTTGCCGGCATGATCTGCATCAGGCCGATTGCACCCGCCGACGAACCGATATCCTTGTCGAAGGTGGATTCCTGGGCGATCAGGGCCGCAACCAGATACGGGTCGAGCTTGTGAGCCGCGGCATGCTGGTTGATGAGCGGCCAGTACTGCAGCGGGAAGATGACCGACAGCACGTCCGGCGGCATGCCCTCTCCGCCGGCGGCCAGAAACTGCGGGTACGTCCGGCGCATCAGGTTGATGCCGGGACGCAACTCCCCCTTCTTGCTGAGCAGCCAGGCTCGCGTGGCCGACAGCGGCGCCGATGAGCCGAAGGCCCGCTCGGCATACTGCACTTCGTCGAGGGCCTCGTCGTACATCTCCACGAAGATCAGCCAGCGGATGATGTCGGCCGTTGGCACGCCGGCTTCGTCCTCGGCCTGCGCCGCGAACAGGAGGCCTGGGGCCGCGACGGCAGCCCCGCTCGACTCGAGGGCTTTCGCAGCCAGGCGGCCGTAAAACGAGTTCGCGTAGTCGGTGTGGACCAGCTGGAATCCCGCACCGGCCCCGGTGGCGTCGCCGGCCTGTTCCCGTGCCTTCGCTGCCCAGTAGAGGTACGACGGCCTGTAGTCGGTGCGGGGGAAGATCGCGGCGGCGCGATCGAACACCTCGGCCGCTTCGGCATACTGGTTCTGCCGGTAGGCCCGCCAGCCGACCTTCCACATCGCGCGCGCAGCGTATCGGCCGGATGGAAATCTCGAGATGAGCTCCCGGAACACGACGTCAGCCTGATCGTCTTCGTCGGCGACAATGTGGAACGACGCGAGATTGTTGAGCGCGTCCTCGGCCCACGAGCTGTCCGGGAAGTCGCCGACAAGCGCCCGCGTCTGCTCGATGTACTGGTCGCGGCTCCCGGCGCGCTGCGTCGTCATCAGGTAGAAGAACCGGGCCTCCGCGCGGCGGGCCGCCCGGTCGAGGAACGGCGACAGGTCCTCGCGGACCCGGCTATACCTCTTCAGGAAGTAATCCGACTCCGCCATCCGGAGCTGCACGAGTTCCGCCTCATCGCCCGAGGCCACGGCGGCGAGGCGCTCGAAGGCTTCGCGTGCCGGAGCGTAGCGGCGGTCGGCGAACAGGCGCTCGGCACGTGCCAGCTCGCGCGCGAATCTGGGCGTCCCCGCGGCGATGGGGCCGAGCGCTGCGAGCGGCATCTCGCCCTCGGCTGAGGCCGCGGCCTCGCTGGTCGGCCAGTCGAAGTAGATCGTCTGGTAGGCGTCGAGGGCCCGCGCCCGGTCGCCCGCGCTTGCGGCGGCCCGCGCCAGGCGCAGCAGGACGTCATCGGGCGTCGCGGGTTTCAGCGCGAGCGCTTCGTCGTAGAACGCCACCGCGGCGGCGTAGTCGCGCTGGGTCGTGCTGATCTCGGCCAGCTGGAGCGTGGCGGCCTCGGCGAGGTAGCCGGCCGGGCTGGAGGCCCGAAGCGCCTGAAAGGTACGACCGGCGGCCTCGAGACGCTCGAGTTCGAGCTGGGCCAGGCCCGTCAGGTAGGCCGCGTATCCGGCGAGCGGGGTGCTCGCCAGCGCCGCAGGCCTGATGAAGGAGAGGGCCTGGGTGTACTTTTCCTCGTCGATGAGCCTGGCGGCCTGAGTGAGCGCGCGGGCCGCGGATACGGCGTCGGCGCGCGCAGAGGGCCATCCTGGAGCAGGGACGAGCCAGTAGTCGGTCACGCGGGCCGGCAGCGGCGGATGCGCGGTCGGGCGGGGAGCAGCAGGGTCCTGAGAAGTGCGCCCAGCAGGGCCCCGAGCGGCGGCGGCCTGGTGGGCCGAGGTGGCCGGCGTCGCAGCCGGCAGCGCGAGAGCGGCGAGAAGGGCGATCGCGGAGCAGTATCTGGCCGTGCGCCCCGTCACGCGGGCCCCAACAGCGACGCGTTGCCGTTGGCCAGCGTCCGCACGAGCTCCTGGTCGAAATAGTCCGTGCGCCCGAGCACCGCCGCGGGCACGCGCTCATCGTAGAGGCGTTTCGCGCGGTCGATCTCCGTGCGCAGGCGTTCGAGCAGGTTCCGGTCGCGCCGGCCGGCGGTGACCGCCGACTCGTGGTACAGCTTGATTTCGGACACCAGCAGCCGCGCGTAGCGCCGCGCGGCGTCGTCGTCATCGTCGTGCCCCGGCTGGAACGTGCGCGCCTGCGGCGTCATTCGCCGCGGGGCGAGTGCCGGCGATGGCGATGCGGGGATCGCCATGGGCTGGGTCACGCGCGCGATGGTCAGCACCTCCAGGCAGCGGCACGCGTGGCGCGCCAGCACCTCCAGGCTCTCGGGCCAGACGCTCGGCGCCTCTCGATCGCGCGGAGACACATCGTCGGCGTAGAGTACGCCGACCGTCTCTCCGCCGACGCGAAGCGGGACCGCCAGCGCGGCGCTGGTTGCCGGAAGCGCCCCGAACGGCGTGGCCCCGCCATCACCCGTGGCCGCGTCAGAGGCCGCCATCGCCGACGACGAGCGCACCGCCTTGGTGAGCAACCCGGCCTGGTCGATGGGGATCTCGAGTTCGCGCGGGTCGTTGTCACGGCCGAAGCCGGCCGCACGCCAGCCCGTCAGCTTCTCGCCCCGGACGAGGAAGACCGCCACGCGGGGGACCTCGCGCGCCGACGCCTCGACGAGCACGTCGAGCACCTCGATGAGGGAGCGCGCGCTGTCCAGGCGCCGGACAGCATCCGACTGCCGCTCGGCGAACGCGAGTTCGGCCTGGCGTTCGACCGCGCGGGCCTCCACCAACTCCCGCCCGGAGGCCTCGGCGGCTGCGGCCTGTGCCGTGGCGATCGTGTCGGCCGCTCCCGCCTCCGCCTCGGCCCTGGCGGCGGCGAGACGTTCGTCGGCGTCGGTCCGCGCGTGGGCGAGCAATTCGTCGGCCTCCGCGCGCGCGCGGTCGACGCGATCGTCCGCCTCGGCCCGGAGGGCTGCCAGCGCCGCCTCGTGCTGCGCCGAGAGGTCCGACCTGAGCGCCTCGAGCGCGGCCTCGTGATTGGCGGACAGCTCTGTGCCCAGTCTTGCGAGCGCACGCTCCTGCTCCAGCGCCGCCTCGGCTCCCAGCGCCTCG